>OHAU01000129.1_pt1 | contig 104274 bp, 74 predicted proteins | sample 1577181 | NCBI WGS metagenome assembly OHAU01 (sample SAMEA3541472, study PRJEB24748) | human gut metagenome | biome: human gut; feature: human-associated habitat; material: faeces | place: China | collected 2012
TTCGGCCGCAGCCTACAACGCCAATTTTCAAAATGCCCATTGGAATTCTCTCCTTTTATATAAGGTGATTCTATTATAAACCACTTGTGGGTGTGCTTCAAGGGTGCAGCGTATTTTTCAGCGCACCGCCCAATTTTGGGGCTTCGGTTTGGTGAAAAATAGCAAAGCGGAGCGCAAAAAAAACGTGCAAAATATCCGTGCATTGTGCTAAAATAGAAAATGCACAGGAAAATGCAACACATTGCACGTTGGTGTCTAAAATGCGGTGAAACGCTTGTGCGCTTTACTGCACTATGATAAAATATGAACGTATTGTGGCAAAAATGTGTCTTTTAGGGATAAAAGAGGATACATGGATGCCTGAAAAGGAGAATATCTTATGAAGGTAACTGCACAGTGGATCGCAGAGCAGTGCGGCGTATCGCGTGGAACAGTGGACCGAGTTGTAAACGGCCGACCGAATGTAGCGCCGGAGGTGCGGGAGCGCGTGCAGAAAATAATCAGCGAATACGGCTACAAAACGCCGTCGCAGCGGCAGGCCACCCGTGCGGGACACGGCGCGTTCCGCATCGGCGTGATTCTGCCGAGCTGGGATGCGTTTTTCATCCGCCGGATGCGCGAGGGCATTCGCGTGGCTGTACACAACCGCGGATTAAATGATGTAAATGTGTTGGTGGAGGAGCTGAAAAACCGCTCGCACCGTGCGTATTTCGAGGCCATCGGACGCATGGAGGAGCGCGGCATTGATGGTCTCATTGTCACCGCGCCGGACACGGTAGCGATGAGTGAGGAGATCGACCGGCTGGTCGCAATCGGCATTCCGGTCGTTACCTGCGACTCGGATGTACGGCAGAGCCGCCGCCTGTATCATATCGGACAGAACATGGTCAAATCCGGCCGGATTGCCGCCGGACTGCTTGCACCGTACGTTGAGGGACAGGATGTGCTCGTCGTTACCGGCAACCGTGAATTCACGGCGCACGGACTGCGTGTGCGCGGCTTCCTTGACCGCCTGCACGAGATTTTTGATGATAACGTAAATGTCAACGTCATCGAGAGTGTCGAGCAGTACGAGCTGACCTACGACGGCGTACTGCAGCAGGTGCGGCAGAACCCGCGTCTGCGCGGTATTTATATGGCAAACGAGTCCGTGCGCGGCTGTATGGACGCGCTCGAGCGCGCAAAGCCCAATCGGCGCATTCACGTTGTCTGTCACGATCTGACGCCGCATGCGCGCCAGTATTTGGAGGACGGACGGCTGGATTTCATCGTCGATCAGGATTTTTCGGCGCAGACGACGCGGGCGATCGAAGTGCTGGCGCATACACTGCGTACCGGAGAGTCGCCGCGGCAGAGCATCGAATACATTCACACCAGCATTATCACACGGGAATTGTTGTGAGAAAGGAGCCTATATGAAAGCAAACTGGAAGCGCACACTGCTGTCTCTGGTGTTGTGCGCCGGATTTGTATGGCCTGCAGGTGCGGTAAGCACTGGGCAACCGGCAGCATCGCAGACCGGGATGAGCACCACGCAGAGCAAACCGGCGGCTTATACTGTCAAGAAAATGGGTTTGCTGGGCGTCAAGCGCACCGTAGAGAGCGACAATAACACGGTGAAAATGCTGAACAAAACGGCAGCTTCGCTGGACAGCAGTTCGTATATGTCGGGTTCGGCGTCCGGTGCGACCGGCGAGAGCGAGATGGAAATCTACGCTGCGCTGATTGAGAATATGAAAAAGGCCATGGATGGACTGGATACGACCAGTGATCTTTATAAGACCTATGCGGCACAGTTAAAGGTATTAGAGGATTACCAGACCAGCCTGAACCAGAACGCCGTCAGCGGCATGCAGCAGGCAATGGCCATGCTGTCTCAGTTGGATGACGCGGCGTACACGCTGCGCAAGCAGGCGAAAAATGTCTCCGGTCAGCTGGCACTTGGTGCACAGACCATGCTGATTACCATTAAAAATCTGGGCTACACCAAGGAAAACCTGCAGGTGACGCTCACACAGCTGGACCGCAATCTGGCAGTGCTGAAAACGCAGAGAAAACTCGGCATGATTGGTCAGCTGCAGCTTGACACGGTGCAGAATCAGCGCGACAAGCTGGCGCAGTCCATCGACACACTGGAGACCACCCGCGAAAACCTCGGTTCGAGCGTTGCGCTCATGTGTGGTCTGGACGCGAACACCATCGTGATGCCGGCCGACTTTGAAGCGCTGTACGCGGGCAATCTGGATAAGATGTCCTATAATAAGGATTTGGAGCTGGCACAGAAGAACAGCTTTCTCATCTGGCAGAAGCAGGACGCTGTGCGCAGCGCGTACAACGCGTATGACAAGAATATCAGCGGTACCGCCGAGGCGGTCAAGTCTGCTGAGGACGCACTGGCGGCGGCCAGGGAGTCGGTAGTGGCAGCCTTCGACAGCACCTACAAGACCGTCAAGGACTGCCGGACGACTCTGGCAGCCAAGCGAACCGCGCAGTCGCAGGCGGAGCTTGACCTGAAAACCGCGACCGTGAAGTACAGGAAGGGCATCATTTCCAAGCTGGCGTATCAGCAGGCGCAGGATGCCGTAACGACCGCAAAGCTGAATGTGGAAAGCGCGTATCTGTCGCTGTATACCGCATATAACCAGTACGAATGGGCCAAGGAAGGCGTACTTATCACCACCGCAGCCGCATAAGAGAGGAGTATATATTATAATGAAACGAACCATTGCAGCCGGTCTTTCCGCCGCTCTGCTGTGCGGCATGGTCGTACCGGCGTTTGCCGCCGATACCAAGACCGCGACGAACACCACCGGCACCACCCAGACCCAGCCGACGGCGCCGGTCAAGCTGACGTTTGACAAGCTGGAGGAGACCGTCCGCCGGAACAACGTCACCATCAAGGCGAACAACAACACCGTGCTCAGCGCGGAAAAGACCGATGTAGGCGATCGGTACATCGAAAGCTATTTCCAGCTTTCCGAGCAGATTTCGTCCTACCAGAAGCAGATCAAGGAACTGCAGAAAACGCTGAAGAAACTGGGAACCGACGAGGCGAACGCCGGTCTGCGCAAGACGCTTGAGAGCCAGATTTCCATTCTGCAGCGCAATCTGGCAGCCGCCGAAGCATCGTACAAGAACCTCGACGATGACGAGGACGACGCCGAGGAGGATCAGGAGAAAACGGTTGATAACACCCGCCGTCAGATGCAGAATGCAGCCGATGAGATCTGCCTGAGTGCGGAAAACACGTACATTTCTCTGCGCGGCATGAAGTATACGCTCAACCAGACAAACCGCAGTATTCAGCAGCTTGACCGCAACATTGCGACTGTGCAGAAGCAGGTAAAGCTGGGTATGACCGGTGTAAATACGCTCAAGAGCCTGCAGGCACAGCGAGAGAGCGCCGTTGCCAGCAAGGCCTCGCTGACCACGCAGGTAGAGGCGCTGACCAACACGCTCGCTATCCAGTGCGGCTATACCACCGGTACGCAGATCGAAACGAGCGATCTTCCGGTCGTAACCGCCGAGCAGGTCACCTCCATTGATTATAACAAGGATCTTGCCGAGGCGCTCAAGAACAGCTACGCGATCTACTCCAAGGAGTACGCAATGCAGACCGCGTCCGACGATTACGAGAACAATAAGACCAACACGCTGTATGCTTATCAGGCAGCCAAGATCGACCGCGACGCACAGAAGGAGAGCACGACCGCTTCTTTCCGCAAGCTGTATACCGACCTGCAGGAGAAGCAGACCGCGCTTGCTGCGGCGGACGCCGATCTCGCACAGGCAAAAAAGACGTTTACGGTAAGCCAGGTGCAGTACACGCGCGGCATGATCTCCAAGATGGCGTACACGGATGCGCTTGACACCTTCACCACCGCACAGGAGACCGAGGTTGCAGCGCGTATCGATCTGCTGACCGCTTACAACACCTATCAGTGGGCAAAACGCGGTGTAATTACGGCAACAACTTGATAAGCTGACCGTTTTTGCGAATATAGCAGATATGTATAATGAATTGGAGGACCCCGATGAGCAATAGCAAACGAATCCTTGCGGCGCTGCTGGCCGGTGCGATGGTACTGTGTGCAGGCTGCGGCAAGGAAGAGGAAACCGAGGAGGAAAGCTCAAACAGCACTGCGGTTGAGGTAACCGATGTTACCTCGGGCGCGATGAGCTCGGAGTATACGCTGAACGGCAAGATTGCCGCCGTCAATGAGGTGCAGGTGTTCCCACTGCTGGCGGGTCAGGTGCAGACGCTGAACGTCAGCGAAGGCGACACCGTATCCAAGGGTCAGACCCTGTTTACGGTGGATACCTCGACGGTTACTTCGACGATGAGCTCGCTGCAGCAATCCTACAGCGCTACCAAGACCGCGACCGACCGTGCGATCGAATCCGCGAAGATCGGTGTGGAGCAGGCGGAGCTTGCCGTCAGCAACACCGAGGCGCTGCTCGAAGCGGGTGCGGCTGCCGAGCAGGATCTGACCAAGGCAAAGCAGGCGCTGACGCAGGCGCAGGCCGGTGTCGCGCAGGCTGAGGCGCAGCAGTCCGCGTCTCTGGCGCAGATTCAGGCGTCCATGGATCAGATCAATAAGCAGGCAAGCCTTGGCACGGTAACTGCTCCGTGCTCGGGTACGGTTACGGCTGTAAACGTAGACCGCGGCGGCATGGCATCCTCGGCGCAGCCGAGCGTGGTTATTGCCGAGAACGGTGCGGTTGAGGTGCAGGTTTCTGTTGCTGAGGACGTATTCACCGGCATCAAGGTCGGCGATACCGCAAGCGTCACGGTTTCCGCTGTCTCCAAGGAGCCGATGAACGGTACGGTCAGCACGCTGCCGGCGGCTGCCAATGCACAGACCAATCTGTATGACGTTTCGGTTTCTCTGCCGTCCGGCACCAAGCCACCGATCGGCGCGTTTGCTACCGTCACCTTCTATACCGACCGCCGCGCAAGCACGATTTCCGTGCCGACCGAGTCCATCCTGACCGGCAACAACAACGAGCAGTATGTGTTCACCGTAAATGCGGACGGCACTGCCGCAACCCGCGTTACCGTTACCACCGGACTGGTTACCAAGGATTCGACCGAGATCATTTCCGGCCTCAAGGCAGGCGACCGGGTTGTTACCAAGGGTCAGTCCTATCTGTCGGACGGTGCAGCCGTGCATGTCGTCACCTCGGACGCCGCAGACGGCGGGGAGGGCTAAGCGCGCATGAAATTCGCACAAACCTTTATCAAACACCATGTAATGACCATCCTGCTGTACATACTGGTCGTTGTGTTTGGTTTTTACAGCTTCCAGAACCTGCCGCTGGCGCTCATGCCGTCCATGGAGGTTCCGGCAGCGGTTGTTTACGCTACTTATCCGGGTGCCGGTCCAGAGGATATCGAGCAGCAGGTAACCAAAAAGCTCGAGGGTGCGGTAGCGGGCCTGTCCGGTCTGGATACGCTTCAGTCCACCTCGTCCGAGAATATGGCTATGCTGGTTATCCAGTTTACGAATCATACGGATATGGATCAGGCAATGACTGACCTGCGCGACAAGGTTGCACAGGTAAAGAGCCAGCTGCCGGATGACGCATCCGACCCGACCGTTATGTCGATTGATATTGACTCCATGCCGGTTGTGCAGGTCGCGCTGCGCGGCAACGATCTGGCTTCTCTGCAGTCCATCGCCGAGGACGAGATTCAGCCGGCGCTCGAGCGCCTGGACGGCGTAGCGTCTGTTGATATTTCGGGCGGCTACGAGCAGGAGATCGCAGTCCACACAGACGCCTCCCGCCTGAAGGGCTATAACCTGACGATTTCGTCCATCGGTCAGCAGCTCGGCGCGGACAACATCGCCATTCCGGGCGGCGAGCTGGATAATGGTTCGCAGACGCTGGCTGTCCGCACGGACGGCGAGTATTCGTCCATTGATGATGTTAAGAACGCCCTGATCTCGCTTCCGGCAGGCGGCACGGTACGTCTGAGCCAGATCGCGGATGTTTCCATGCGGCCCAAGGATCAGGACGCCATCTCCAAGGTTGACGGTGAGGAATGTATCATCCTGTCGGTCAACAAGCAGTCCGGCTCCAATACGGCGCAGATTGCCGAGCTGGCCAAGACTGAGTTTGACTCCCTGCTTAAGAGCAACGATTCCCTGCAGTGGAATATCGTTATGGATCAGTCCGACTATATCAACATGACGGTTGATAACGCTATTCAGAACATCTGGATGGGCGTGCTGTTCGCCGCGATCGTGCTGTTCCTTTTCCTGCGCGACTTCGGCGCGACCATGGCTGTTACCATCGCAATGCCGTGCTGTATCCTGTTTACGTTCCTGATTATGAACGTGCTGGGCATTACGCTGAACATGATGTCGCTCGGCGGTATCACGCTCGGCGTAGGTATGATCGTGGATAACTCCATCGTTGTTCTGGAGAACATCTTCACCTATCGAGCGGACGGCTACGACCGTATGGATGCCTGCACCAAGGGCACCGGCGAGGTCATCGGTGCGGTTATCGCCTCCACGCTGACCACGGTTGCCGTATTCCTGCCGATTGCACTGTCCGGCGGCATGGCCGGCATGATGTTCAAGGAATTCTGTATCACCATCGTAGCGCTGCTGCTCAGCTCGCTGATCATTTCCATCACGCTTGTGCCGCTGCTGTGCTATTTCCTGCTCGGCGGCACCAAGCAGAAGAGTGTCAAGCCGCAGGGCTCGGGCGCAACGCCGATCACCGAAAAGCCGCTCTCGCGTGTATACCGCAGTTCGCTGAATTTCCTGATCACCCACCGCTGGGCAGGCATCGCGCTGACCGTTGTCATCTGTATTGTCAGCGTGCTCAGCGTCAGCCAGGCGGGCATGGAGCTCATCCCGGAGATGGATGAGGGTCAGGTGAGTGTTACGGTTTCCATGCCGAACGGTTCGACTATGGAGGACACTGCCGCCATCGAGGACCGCATTGCGGCCATCGCAGTTGATACCATCCCGGAGCTGGAGCAGATCTACTACTCGACCGGTTCTTCGACCTCGATCATGTCCTCGTCCTCGGGCGCAAACGTTACCATTTCGCTGGTAGATCTTGATCAGCGTGACCGCTCGTCAGCGGATATTGCCAAGCAGCTGCGCCGTGACCTGCAGGATATTGCAGGCTGTGAACTGACGGTTTCGACCAGTAGCACCATGTCGATGTCCACGGATTCGGACATCAGCGTTGAGCTGACCGGCGATGACTACGACCAGCTGGCTGAGACGGCAGACGATCTGGCAAACCGGATCAGCGCACTGCCGGATGCTATCAACGTGGAATCCTCGGCAGGCGAGCAGACCCCGCGTGTTGCCGTTAAGATCAACCGCGAGAACGCCTCGCGCTTCGGCCTGAACGCGGCCACCATCGGCGGCCTTGTCCGCGGTGAACTGACCGGCTCGACCGCGACCACGCTCCGCATGAACGGTGAGGAATACGACGTTACCGTTGCCGGCGACGAGGATGTAGCAACCAGTCTGGACGCACTGCGCTCCATGCAGATTCCGACCATGACCGGCGGCACCGTACCGCTGTCCATGGTGGCGGATGTCTATACCGAGCTCAGCCCGCAGTCCATCGTGCGCAAGAACCAGAAGGAGACCGTTACCATCACCGGTGAAAGCGAATCCGGCGACAGCAACGCGATTCAGGCGGCTGTTGACAAGGTTGTGGCGGATTATGAGCTGCCGGACGGTGTAGAGGTCGGTTCCGGCGATACTGCCGCATCGCAGATCGCGGAGACCACCGGTACGCTGATGCTGGCCCTTGCGGTGGCAATTGTGCTGGTATATTTCATTCTGGCAACGCAGTTCAACTCGTTCTCGCTGCCGATTGCAATCATGCTGATCCTGCCGATCGGTCTGCTTGGCTCGATGATCATGCTGTGGCCGACCGGAAATCATGTTTCCATGGTCGCACTGCTCGGTGTTATCATTCTGGCCGGTACAGTCGTCAACTCGTCCATCGTGCTGATCGACTATACCCTGCAGCGCCGTCAGCGCGGTGAGGATAAGAATACGGCTATCCTGAACGCATGTCCGCGCCGTGTCCGTCCGGTGCTGATGACCGCTATGACCACTATCCTCGGCCTTGTGCCGATGGTATGCTCGAGCGGCGAAGGCTCCGAGATGATGAAGCCGATGGGTGTTGTTATGATGACCGGTATGGTTATCTCCACCATCGCAACGCTGTTCATCACTCCGGTTTACTATTCGCTGACCGACAGCGTCGCTGCCCGCCTTTCCGGCCTGTTTAAGAAAATCAAGCTGCCGAAGTTTAACTTCCATAAGAAAAATCCGCAGCAGTAAGCAAAAAGGGAACCGATTTCGGTTCCCTTTTTGAATTGAGAATGGATAATGGAGGATGGATAATGAATGGCGGGCAAAATGGGTACCGCAGTTGTCCAATGTCTGTACAGTCTACCCCGTAGGGGAGCACAGTGTGCTCTCGCACCCATTTAACGATGGCTTGGGCGAACACGGTTCGCCCCTGCGGGTATACGTGTGCAAATGAATTTACAAACAACGTATTGATTCAACCGCCGCGATAATTTTCCATTCTTCATTCTCAATTTTCAATTCCGATATTCCCTTGCATATCGCACAAGTGAAGTCTATAATATTTGTATAAATTGCAGATAGGAGCGAACAATATGGCTTCGGATAAAACAAATGTAATGCGTGTGCTCGAGCAGCACAAGATCGCCTATAAGCCGCACGAATACCCGCACGGCAAGGACGCCGTAGACGGTGTTTCGGTTGCGGAGCTGCTCGGCCAGAACCCCGATCAGGTATTCAAGACGCTGGTTGCACGAGGCAAATCGGGCGGCTTTCATGTATTCGTTATTCCGGTTGCAAAGGAGCTTGACCTGAAAAAAGCAGCCAAGGCGGCAGGCGAAAAGTCGGTCGAGATGGTGCATGTCAAGGAACTGTTAGGCCTTACCGGCTATGTACGCGGCGGCTGCTCGCCGGTGGGCATGAAGAAGGCGTTCCCGACCGTGTTTGACGAGAGCGTGAACAATGTCCCGACCGTGATGGTCTCTGCGGGCAAGATCGGTTTCCAGATCGAATGTGCACCGGCGGATCTCATCAAGCTGGTACGCGCCACGACCGCGCATATTACGACGGATTAAGGCAATACTGCATGATTAAACAAGAGCGATTTGCGAGTGGATTTTGTGCACTGACGAGGCGCGGTTTCGCGGTAATACTTGATGTATTACCGTAGAATCAGCGGCAGCGCGACCGGAGCCTGCGCAAGGGACCGCTATAAAGTCAGGGCACAAAATTTCCGCAAAGCGCCGCAGTCTTAATTGTGCAGTGTTGCCTTACGTCTGCGGCTTCAGCAGTCCTGCCGCATCCGGAAACAGCGCGAACACGTTCTGCACGCCGCAGCCTGCCAGCTGCGCCAGCTTGGCCGCCAGCGTGGAGTCATCGTCGTACAGGACAAAGTGTGCCTGTCCGTCTGCATTCATGTAGGTGAAGTATTTCGCGCACAGCTCGCGCGAAAAGAACGGCTGTGCGCCGGTCTGTGCGAGCAGCGCGGCTCTTGCTGCAGCACTGAGCGAAACGCCGTTCGGCGTGGGTGACGGCAGGGTAAAATCCTGCGAAACCGGCTGCAGAAATGCGGCAATCCGCGCCGCACCGTAAATGCCCTGCAGGGAGGAAATGTACTCGGTCAGACTGCCGCCCGAAATCGCGGTGGAGACCGTGAGTATCGCGTGCGACAGCGTGCGTCCGCACTCGAGCGGCACATACAGCGGAATATCCGCATCGTACAGTGCTTCGTCGAATGCGGCCAGCAGGCGGCGGTTCAGCGGCGTGTCGTGCTCAAAATCCGCGAATACGCCGGGCGCTTCCGTGCGCCGCGCCTCGAAAACCAGATCGGCAGCAATGCGCTCGGCGCTGCAGAAGTTGATAGCCTGCGGCGGGTCGGTTACGCCGAGCAGGCAGTGCCGCTGCACCGCGGACACCTTGAGCCGCTGCAGCGCTCCGGACGGTGAAATACCAAGGCAAAGCTGCAAAACTGGCATGCCGAGCGAAGCGGCTTTCGTTGTGTCGCGTCCGGTACATACCAGAATAAGGTTTTTCGTGTAGACCATAATCGTCAACTCCTTGATGATAGAAATACGTTGGAACGGCCCGCGGTCCGTTCCTCCTGTCGGCAAAACTGTAGTTTTGCAACAGCTTCTTTTCTGGACTTTTTGAATAAATTCCATTACACTATATGTAGCATTACGCTAAATTAGAATACGGGTATTAACAGGAGTGTATGAATGAGCAAACTGATTCCCGATTATGTATTTGATTCGATTTACGATATTACGCCGGAGATGCTGACTGCCCACGGCGTACGCGGCGTGCTGGTCGATCTGGACGGCACAATGGCGTCCCACAAGGCTGCTTTGCCGCCCGATACGCTGCACCTCTTTGTCGATCGACTGAAGGATGCCGGCATTGCTGTGCTGGTGTTCTCCAACAACCATCCCGAGCGGGTAGGCAAGTTCTGCGAGCCGCTCGGTGTGGGCTATATCAGCCATGCCGGAAAGCCGTTTTCCCGCGGCTTCCGCAAGGCGGCAAACCGGCTTGGCCTGTCCATGCGCGAGATTGCCGTCATCGGCGACCAGATTTTCACCGACGTGTTCGGCGGCAACCGCGCGGGCGCGCTGACCTGCTATGTCGAAACGCTCGACCGTCGGTTTTTCTGGATCAATGTGCGCTATCAGCTTGAGCGCGGTTTTATCGCGCGCGGACGGCGCAGAATGGAGGCGAGAGCACATCATGGCTGAGCCGAAATTCGGTCCTGCGGGCAACTCGGAGTCGTTTGCCGCCGCAGGCTTCAAGAAAAGCGAGGATGCGCCTGCATGGCTCGCACAGATGGGACTGACCGCGTTTGAGTATCAGTGCGGACGCGGCGTGCGCTGCGGCGAGGAGACCGCACTCAAAATCGGTGCGGCAGCCGAGCAGCACGGCATTCAGATGAGCATTCATGCGCCGTATTTCATCAATCTCTCGTCCGAGGAGAGCGAGCGCATGGAGAAAAACGTCGGCTATGTGCTGGAGACCGCGCGGCTGGCCGTGCCGCTTGGCGCAACGCGCATGGTCGTGCACTGCGGCGGTCAGGGCAAGCTGACCCGTGACCGCGCTATGCGCAACTCGCACGAAAACGTAAAAAATATTCTGCGTGCGCTGGATGAGGCCCACCTGACCGGCTGCACGGTCTGTCTGGAAACTATGGGCAAAAAGAGCGTGCTCGGCACCGCCGAGGAGGTCTGCGAGCTGGTGGCTGCCGATGACCGCCTGCTGCCGTGCATCGACTTCGGTCATCTCAACTGCCGCACGGGCGGCCATATGAACACCCGAGAGGAAGTGAGAGCGCTGTTCGATCTGATGGAAAATACCATCGGTCACGAGCGCACGGCTAAACTGCACGCCCACTTCTCTCATATCGAGTATAACGATAAGGGCGAGGTGCGCCATTTGACGTTCGCGGATACGGTATACGGTCCGGATTTCACGCCGGTCGCGGAGGAAACCGCCGCACGCGGCTACGCACCGACGTTTATCTGCGAATCCGCCGGAACGCAGGCGGAGGACGCACTCGCCATGAAGCAGTGCTTTATGGCTCAGGCAGAAAAGTAAAAAGTAGGACATTTGCCCTACGGAGACGCTTTGTAGAACTATGCAAAGGGGTATAAACGTATGAAAAAGGTATTACTGATCCACGGTCCCAACCTGAACCTGACCGGTCAGCGCGAGCCGGGCATTTATGGTTCGAACACACTGGCATCCATCAACGCGGAGGTTGTACAGAAGTGCGAACGGCTGGGGATGGAATGCGCGGTGTTTCAGTCCAACTCCGAGGGTGCGCTGATCGACCGCATTCACGCGGCTCGTGAGGACTGCGATGCGATTATTATGAACGCCGGTGCGTACACGCACTACAGCTATGCCATCCGCGATGCGATTGCGGCTGTGCGCCTGCCCTGCGTGGAGGTACATATGTCCAATGTGCACGCGCGCGAGGAATTCCGCCACAAGTCGGTCATCGGACCGGTGTGTGCGGGCGTCATTGCAGGCTTCGGCAAGCACAGCTATCTGCTCGCCGTAGATGCGGTAAAATCCATCATCGGCTAATATTTAAGAGGCGATTACCATGAAAAGAAACGAACTGCGTGCCATGCTGCTCGAGCAGCCGTATGACGCGCTGGTACTGACCAGTGAGATCAGCCGCCGCTACGCGACCGGCTTTCACTCGACGGCAGGCGCGGTGTACCTGTCGGCCAAACAGGCGGTATTCTTCACGGATTTCCGTTATGTCGAAGCGGCACACGCGGCCATCAAGGATTTTGAGGTGCGCGAGATCAAGGCGGGGCAGAGTTATTCTGCGCTCATCAATGAGCTGCTCGACGAGGACGGCGCAAAAAAGGTCGCTCTCGAGGACAAAACGCTTACCTATGCGGAGTTCATGTCCTGGGGCACGGCGCTGCACGCGACAGCTGTCCGTCTCGAGGATGGTGTGGAGCAGCTGCGCATGTGCAAGGAAGAGGACGAGGTTGAGAAGATCGTCGCGGCACAGCGCATCGCGGAGCAGGCGCTCGAGGAGGTACTGAACGACATCAAGGTCGGCGTGACCGAGAAGGAGATCGCGGCACGGCTGACCTATCTCATGCTGCACTACGGCGCGGAGAACATGTCGTTTGATCCGATCGTCGTTTCGGGCGCGAACAGCTCCAGACCGCACGGCGTACCGGGTGAAAAGACCATCGAAGCGGGCGATTTTGTGACGATGGACTTCGGCTGCATTTACGACGGCTACTGCTCGGATATGACGCGTACGGTCGCGGTCGGTCATGTCACCGACGAGATGCAGACCGTGTACGACACGGTGCTGAACGCACAGCTTGCAGGCATTGCCGCCTGCAAGGCCGGTGTGACCGGGCGGGACGTCGATGCGGCAGGCCGTAAGATTATCGAGGCGGCAGGCTATGGTGATGCCTTCGGCCACGGCTTTGGCCATGGTGTAGGACTGGAGATCCACGAGGCTCCGGTTGCCTCTCCGCGCGGAGAAGCGCCGCTGCCGGCAGGCAGTATCGTCACCGCAGAGCCGGGTATTTATTTGCCGGGCAGGTTCGGCGTGCGTATTGAGGATATGCTGTACGTCATTGAGGACGGCTGCATTGATCTGACCGATGCACCCAAGCAGCTTATCGTTCTGTAAATTGTAAAAAAGGGAGAAAACGCTGTTTTCTCCCTTTTTATATTCCACGGATGTTGAAAACCGGTTGCCGTATTACTTGATGGCGGCTTGATGAAAAAGAATCAATTTAACAATTTATCCATAAGCTATACACAAAAAATCCACACAAGTTCGGCACAATGGTTACACCGATAGGAGGAGATGTTCTCATGCGTATTTTGTTAATCAATGCAGAGCAGGACGAGCGCCTGTTCGCCACTTTCAAGCATGAACATATTCTGTATGATCAGCAGCCGGAGAGCGATACGCTTGATATTTCGGAGAATATATATGATGTAATCGTGTACAATGCCACTAAGCTGGATGAGAAGACCATTGATGCGGTGCGCTCTCTGCGCGAAAGCGGCGATATGACGCCGTTGCTCGTCATGGCAGGTCACACGACCGCGCGGGCGCGTATCCGTATTCTGAATGCGGGTGCGGACAATGTGCTCATGCGTCCGTGCCAGAGCGACGAGATTCTGGCGCATGTCAATGCACTGGCACGTCGGCCGAGAATGATGCAGAGTGAAATCCTGACCGCCGGCGATCTGACGCTCGACCGCGGTCGTTGTGTGCTGTCGAGCAATGACGGCGAAGTCCGTCTGTCCGGCAAGGAGCTGCAGCTTGTAGAGATGTTCCTGCGGGAACCGGGACAGGTGCTGCCGCGTGAAATGCTGCACCAGAAGGTATGGGGAGCAGGCAGGGACGCGACCTACAATAACATCGAGGTTTATCTGACACTTGTGCGCCGCAAGCTGCGTGCGGTCGGCTCGAAGGCCGAGCTGATCTCCGAGCGAGGCATCGGCTATTATCTGCAGGAAGCAGAATAAGGGAAAGGACGTACTTTCATGGTACGTCCTTTTATTTTTCCTTCCTTTTTGAACTTCTGCCGTTCCCTTGCTTCCTGATCTGGTGCAGACCAGAGACCTGCGACAGCTCCGAAAAGGTGAACGGCTGAGGTCAAACCGTCTTCGGATGGAGGATGGGATGTTTCTGCTGAGATATTTGGTACAGGCATTGAAATGTGGATCCGTAGTCAAGGTACATTTGAAGAATATAGAAAAATTCGACAGGGTTACGAGATCGACAACCGCAAAATCTTCGGTGAATACGCCGAAGATGTGATTGGTGTCAAAGAATGTGCAGGTGTCAAGCACAACACGATATACGAGAAGTTACATAAAGAAAAAGAGATGATGGAAGCAAAAATGCTTCTGCCATCTCTTTTTTAGGTTTGTAAAGAAGAAACGATTCATTTGGATAAATTACAGTGTTCAAAAATCATCTGCCATACCGGTCATGGTATTGCGGCGTTGCCTTAAATGTATCAGAAAATAAGAAAAACCGGTCATTTCAAATGAAATAACCGGTTGATCTGGTACGCCAGAAGGGATTCGAACCCCCGACCTTTTGGTTCGTAGGAATTTACGGAGCGCAACTCAGCGGTTCACCGGGCATTTTTAGACCGCAATACACGGCTGCAAGCAGTGGAATTACCGTATCACCGATACACTTGTTTTAAGGGGGCTGGGAAACGTGGACCCCATGTCGGAACCCCTTAAAAAGCAGCGGTGTATGTCTGCTTACGACTGGACGGCTTATCCGGAATACCGAGTTTTAGCTTGCCTTGCTCAACCAGCGGCTGAATATAGCGCTTGTTAGCGTGGTACACGGTTCCAATGCCGAGAAAATCTGCAATTTCCTTACGGGTGCGCGGTGTGCGGCAGAATTGCAGAAGTGAGGCTGTTTTGTCTGCTGTATGGCTTGTGATAACCGGATTCTCTGGTTCAGCAGGATGATTGTACAGTACAACAACAAACTCATTCTGCCGGTTGATAAATACCGGAGCAGGGAGTCCTGCTTCCTGCATAGTGCGGCGCATAGTTGGGATACCGGAGTAACGGTGCTCTGCGTCAGTCAAACTTTCGGTCATAACGGCAAGGACCGGATTGCGGGCATCGGGATGCGCAAAACCGAGATCTTCGACCGACATGCGACCGTACAGAGAACCGGGGCTGTGGATCTCTAGCCGGTCGCTGAAAAAGTCAATCTGAATAGGAGTGCCCTCGGTGTAAATGCTGTAATCGCGGTGAATGAGCGCATTCAGCACAGCCTCGCGTATCGCGCTGATCGGATATTCGGTCTTGTCACATCGCTTGCCGGTTTCCGAATCGATGATCGTAGCGGTTTTCATGTTGCGCATACAGAATGCCATCGCCTCGGAAAACATATTGGAAATGGTGCCTTCCATGCGCTTATTATCGAGAAAACGCGCTCCGCTGTCGGCAGTATCACCAATTTCCGTGCCGGGAACGACAATGCCGGTAATACCAAGCTCCGGCAGAAAACCTTGCGGATAAACGCAGAAATTCAGCAGACCGGCGATCGTCGGTATGCTGTTTCGCGTGATCGACAGCATTTCCATAGCCTGCGTATCGTTCATCTGCGCAAACTGCGGACGCGATATACGGCGTTCGGTCAGAAAGGCGTTCAGCAGGTCTTTATCGAGGAAATCCACCGTCGCACGCTCGATAACGCGCTCATCGTCATGCATATGGTTACGGTATGCTTCAAAACAATAGATTTCGTAATCGGTCATATGGCGGTCAGCATCGCCCACACGCACATAAGAGCCGTTTTGAATGCCAGCACCGATGTAGTAACACGGACGCTCGGCGTAGGCAATTGACGGAATCTCTGCCGAACAAATCCACACGCCTTCGTATTCAGCGGTGGTAAACAGAGCACGAACTGGCGGCTGCATTTGATTGCACTGCTCGGTTACTTTTTTCTGCAAATCCTGCAGATCATACACGCCGACTGCTGCGAAATGTTCGTTTTCATCCAGTCCAAACAGGAGAATACCGCCGCTGTTCTGGTTGGAAAAGCTGGAAAGCGTATCACGCAGTTTGCTTGGGCAGCCGCGATGCGCAGTTTTTACTTCAATGGTTTGTGCTTCGGCCTGCTGTGCCTGTACACGTTTTGCAAGTTCGATCAAATCTTCAATCTGCATTTTGAAAATCCACCACCTTTATTTATATTATACGCCAGATTATCAAAATGTAAATCTGGATTTTGAAAATCTGTTCGATGATTTTTGATAATATCTCACAACAACGCAGGCCTTGTCAATCGGATACTTCCGAGCGGCAGGGCCTGTCGTTTTGCGCATGAACCGCACTTATCTATTCTAACCTTTTTACACTTTCTATCATTTACCATGCCATATTCAGGCCTAAACTATCCTGTTAAGGCATTTGAGAAGAAAATCCATCATATCTAAAAATGCAATTTATTCCTGATAAATGTTCACTATTCGGCATTATCTTTTTACATTCCTATAACATATTGATAATCTTAGTACGTTGGAGGTTATCTCTATGGATATGAAAAGACACTTGAAATCTGCACTCAAACAGCTTGGTTTTGACAAGCCTCGTAAGGCACAGATTATTCCGATGAATACGCTGGATGCTGAACAGAATGCAATTGTAATTGCTGCCACGGGTTCCGGCAAGCAGATCATCTATGAAACGGTTGGACTGGCTCATTCCGACAAGCTGACTATCGTTATCGAGCCTTTGCTTGCGCTGATTTATAACCAAGTACAGACGTTGCAGGATCATAATATGTCTGTCGATTATATCGATATGACCCGCTCGAAGGAGGATATCGATAAGATACTGAACAAGGCTCGCAAGGGCAAGCTGAATTTTCTCTATGTCACACCAGAGCGACTGCAAAATCATTCATTTATTGAAACTATGCAGCATTCGGATATTTTTATGATCGTGGCGGACGAGTGTCACTGCATTACGGAATGGGGTTATACGTTTCGTGACGCTTATCTGCACATTGGCGATTTTATCGGCAAGCTGAAACGTAAGCCGGTTATTTGTGCCTGCTCTGCGACAATATCTGCTGACTCTTTGAATACCATTCGTGATAGTCTGCATATGGACAAGCCTGCGGTTCTCCGCAGTGATTTGCGACGTGATAATCTTATTCTGCTCAAGAAGGACGTTACCTGCAACAAGAAAACGTTGGAGGAACGGCTGGAATTCCGTATTAAGAAGCTCTGCAAGACGATTGACAAATACCATAAAGATGGTTCGGTTCTTATCTTTGCTCAGACTACGACTTATGTCGATGCGCTGTATAATATTTTAGAAGAAAAGTATCCCGATGACGTTACACGCTATCATTCACGAATCAAGCCGGAACGCCGCAAGAAACAGCTGCTGTTCGACTTCCTGCAAGGCAAAAGAAAGATTATGATTGCAACTTCGGCGTTCTCGATGGGTATTGATGTTCCTGATATTGAACTTGTCGTACACTTCAACGCACCGATCAGCATGACGGATTACATCCAGCAGATTGGCCGAGCGGGACGCGACGGACGCAAGGCACACTGCGTTCTTTTCTACGATCAGAACGGCGATGATGAGGCAATCTCAAACAGCTTTATCAAGAAGGCGAAAAAGCAGTCACCCAAAGCTGCGAAAACAATAAAGGCAAAACTGAGCTAGGTACACGATTTTATCAATAGCAATAATTGTATGGTAAGCGATATTCTCGAATACCAAGGCCAGCACGAAACGAAAACCTGCAAGCGTTGCACAGTCTGCGCACAGAAACGGAGGAATAGCAAATGATTACGAACAAGTACGGTATCCACACCTTTTCGTTGAAATTACAATGCAAATATTCCAAAATACAGAACATTATTGAATAAAATGAGTGCATTCGTACCAACAAAGGGAAATTAGGTCTTTCGTCGTATTACCAGATGCCACAGTTCAAGGACATTGGTGTTGAGATACAGCTTGGTCAGTCTATTTCACATCCGTGCTGGCTGATACTGATTATTAACCCGTCTTTGTTGCTCGCCGGTACATATAAACCGATCGCATTATTTCAGGCTGACAAAGAGTCTGTTCAGCAGATAAAGCACCGTCTGCGGAATATCCTTGATAAAATCGGCGTTGACCGGCGGCTCAAAGAGTTTAAGCTGTCGCGGTATGATTTGACCTGCAATCTGTATTACAAACACAGGGCTGATGTTCAAGACCGTATTGATATTTTCAAGAAATCCTTTCCTATCCCTCACTATAGTGTGATTAAATTCGGCCAATATTCAAATTCCGATGAGCAATTCAAGGGAGCCAATAAGCATTCGTGGACGATTGAGAATAAGTCTAAAAGCTGTGCTTTCTCAGTTTATGATAAATCGTATGAGCTTGAGAAACGGCATGATATCAAGATTGACGAGCATATTCTTCGACTGGAATTGCGGTTTGGTCGTTCGAAAATCACCAAGTTGACTAAGGCTAAAGACTGGGAAAGTCAGCTGATCGAACTTGGCTCTCAGGTTGAAAATCAGCAGCATAAGTTTCTCCACCGGCTGCATATGATGCACTTTGACCCGGTTTCGCTTCCCGAGCTGCTGGACCGTATCAATGCCTCCAAGTACCGCGAAAAGACGAAAAAGAAGCTGCGCCGTATCGCGAAAAAGGCGAACGGCTGCGTTTCGCTCGCAGCCGTTCAGAAAGATTGCAGAATTAAAAAATTTGAGTTTATTAAATTGTTGGGAAAGTTTGAGGAGATGGAGACAGGATGTATTTCATTCAAGTCATAAATCTATTTCTCATCAGCGCATGCAGGCAAATTTTCTCTTTTATCATCATTTATAATTTTCGTTCTAACGGCCTGCTGCAGGGTGTTTGAGCCTGCTTAAACAGCATGATTTGACGTTCAATCGCCAACATTAGAATTATGGAGTAGCGATTGTCGCATTTCTTATGCGGCTTACGAAAATGTAAAGTAAATTTGCAAAATGGCTTATCTATAGGAAGACAAATGGAGAAAGCTCATGTTATTTTGCATGAGACGTTTTCTTATGAGTAGAAATAGAAGGAATATTGGAATAGAATGTAGTAAATATGTTGCTGAACTATACCATACATGGTAATATAATGAATATATTGTTACCTGCTTGCAGAATGCAGATACTTTAAAAATTTTCAGAAAAAAATCGAGAATCTTAAATCTTTTTTAAAATTCGTCCCTCTTATATCCGTGAAGGGAGGGAAGAACTCCAAATCATGAAACCGGAGGCAGACAGCATGGAAATGAAAGAGCAGATAACACAGGAAGAAGCGTGTGCTCGGGGGCTGATGGAAGCAGAGTACGAACAGCTTGCTAAGCTGGTAACAATGCTGCAGGTGAACCCTAATGATGGGCGGGCATTTGAAAAATTTTATGAACTGACATACCCGCGTATCCTGTACACAGCACGTGGTCTGGTCGATAACGAGCAGTCTGCGCTTGACGTTACACAGGAGGTATACATTGCGTTTTATAAGAATATTGAAACAATTCGGCAGCCAAGAGCAATCATAAGCTGGCTGCACCGCACCGCAACCGGCAAGGCAAAGGACATGCGCGAACGTGCCTCTGCGCAGAACGAAACTCTGCTGCAGAGTGAGGAGCAGGAGTATGTATTTACCAACACCGAGGAGCACCGTGCAGACTTTGTACCGCACGAGCAGATGGACGCCCGCGCAACACGTGAAATTATCGGCGAAATGCTGACCGAACTGCCTGCTGAGCAGAGTCAGACACTGGTATACCGCTTTGTAGAGGGGCTGCCGCTGGCAGAAATCGCGGAAATCATGGACTGTACGGTCAGCACGGTAAAGAGCCGTCTCAAATACGGCAAGGCCAAGATCGAAGAGCAGGTCACCGCGATGGAGAAGAAGGGCATCAAGCTGTACTCCACCTCGATTCCGATGCTGCTAGCATGTCTGCGCTGGCTCATGGCGGAGCGCGGCGCACTTGCAGCCGAACAGGCCGCCGGGCTGTTGGCACAGGTGGAAAGCACGGTCGGTTTGACCGCTTCGGCGGCAGCCGGTGCGCAGGCGGCGGGACACACCGCCGCGGCGAAGGCCGGCACGGCGGCAAAAGCCGGTGCCGCGACCAAAGGCAGTGCCGTCGGCACCAAGGTAGTCGCCGGTGTGGCGGCTGCGGCAGTGATCGCCGGCGGCGTGGTCGGTGTGTCGAAGCTGAAGGCGCGGGTGCAGGTCAACCCGCCGGCCACACAAGCGGTCACGCTCAGCGCGGAAGAACAGGCACTGCAGGACGATTACAACCGGAATACCGCGTATTTGAAGGTGATTTCGGACCTGCAGGAAGAGTTCGGCGTGCGTACGCAGATCAGCGACAACGCCTATTCCGGTCTGCTGATGGCAAAGCTGGTGGACTTTGGCGCCGACGGCACGGATGAACTGCTGTGCGTCTGCACAGACGATATATTATATACGAACCGCGGTCGAATGCCAGGCGTCAATGCCAACTGCTGGTATATGGTATACCGTTGGAACGGCACACAGGCGGAGCCGCTCACAGATAGCGAGATATCCGGCGGATATATATTGGAAGGAACAAGTGACGCTGATTGGAAGTTCTCGGATTTTCATCTGTATCAGGATCAGACGGATTCCAAGATTTATTTGTGCACCGATTCCTTTAGTCCTCCTTCCGGCGCACCGGATGAGGACGAGCATCTTCAGTGGCAAGAGTCCTTCGTAAAGAACACAGTACAGGATGGAAAGTGGGTGAAAACATGGTCTGCTACGTTAAACAAAGATCTCAGGAACGGCAGCTATCTTTCGGCATGGATCTATCCGGACAAGCGGACGCAAACCGAAACAAGCTGTGACAGTGTAGAGCAGGAATATGCGAATATTCGCCGGAACAGTACCTATTACCGGATAACTGATTTGAACGATCCCAGTTCGCCGGGCGAACCGATCCAAAGTTTGCCGGGTTATCCGCAGACACCGGCCGGAGGATATGCGCCGCCGGAAGACCTGAATATTCTGATCCAAGCCATGCAGCAGCAGGCGGAACAGGATAAGCAGCAGCTTGGCAATGCCTTTCAGGAGTTTACGGCGGATACATCCGAATCGTTGGAACGGCTGGCAGGCAAGGTGACGCATAAACAGATGGAAGCAGTTCAGCAGAATTCACTGTCTCAAATGAGTGTTAATAATACCGTTATGATAGATAGTCAGACGGTAGCGCAGTTGGCGGCAGCAGATCAAAGCCGTCGGGACAGATGGAAGGCCGTTTGTGATGCTATGCTGGATTGTATACGTTTGGCAATGCCGCAGAACGAATATCAGAAGATAGCGCAGGGGCAACAGAACTGGGAGACTGAGGTCGCACAGGCGGACAGCACGCCTTGGTATGAAAGCAATTCAGTAAATGATTATAAGGCTGCTAATTGGAGCGAACAAACCAAAATGTATGAAGAACATGCGGAATATCTGAACGTCTACTATCAGGTAGCGATCGGCTCCATTGGAGGGCTGGAAGAACACTGGGCTTCCGAGAATAGTGCAGCAGTTGATCCAGCCGATTATATCGGGCATTGGACGGTCGATCAATATGCGGATAAAAGCAATACTTCCGTAGATATATATCTGGAAGAATCCAATGGTCAGCTCGTAGTTTCGGTAGATCAATGGCTGGTACAATGGACTACTGCATACGATATCCCATTGACCTTGAACGATAATAAAACAAGAGCAATCGGTACATATACGGACAGTCAGGGCAATTTCGGCGCGATACAATTGGATTTTGAAAACGGAGAACTGTATGCAACTACAACGCAGTCCGGCAATTTCGGATTTACACTATATCAGAATCACTGTACCCGTGATTCATAAGGCGGACAGCGAATATCAAACCCTATTGGAAAAACGAGAATAAGCTAAACACAATCTACCACGACAAAATAAAGGAGGACTAAATTATGTTCTGTGAAAAATGCGGTCACAAAATCGAACCAGGCGAGCTGTTCTGCACCAACTGTGGTGCAAAGCAGCCGGAGCAGCCGGTGCAGCCCAAGCCGGCAGAGAAGCCGGTGGAAAAAACGGTAGAACAGCCGGCACAGCAGCGACCGGCGCAGCCGAAGCCGTCTCAGTCGCCGGTGCAGCCGCGCCGACAGGAACGCCGGCAGTATTCCGCCGATGATTTTCTGGGCGGACCGGAAAGTCGTCCGAATCCTAGCAGCAACGACCGTCCGAACGGATACCGCCCGAATAACGGCGGCAGCAGTCCGAGCAACGACCGGATACAGAACGGCGGAAACCATCCGTACAGCAGGGGACCGATCAATCCCATGCCGCAGATGCGGGAGCCGGAACCGAAAAAGCGCAGCAAGGTGCCATTCATTCTTGGTGGCGTGGCGGCGCTGCTGATCATTGCGGGCGGCGCGGCATGGGCGCTTGACCTGCTGCCGTTCGGCAAGGCGGACAGCAAGCCGGAGGACACCGCTACGGCAGAGCAGACCGACGGCACCGCTGAAAATGCGGAAAACGGTGCGGCGGCAGTCGATCCGGCAACGTATACCGGCTACTGGATGATCGACTGCTACAACAGCGAAAGCACCAGCTTTGCGGGCTTTGAACTGTCTGGTACGGCGGATGCGCTGAGCTTTTCGGCAAATCAGACGTGGAACCAAGGCGAACACACGGCGAGCATCGCAAAGACCACGCTCGCGCTCAACGAGGACAAAACGCAGGCGACAGGCTCTTATACGGACAACAATAATTCTTCCGGTACGGTAACGCTGGACTTTGAAGACGGCGAGCTGTATATCACGCTGACCGGCAGCGGCACATGGAGCATGACTGTGCAGAAGGAGCATTGCACCCGTGATCCCTACGGCGCACAGCGGCAGTACACAGCAAGCGCGGCGCAGCCGTCCGCCGGTATGTCCGGCGCGACCGGTATCAACGGCGGCAGCAGCTCGACCACGACCGTGCAGCAGCCGAGTTCCTCGGGTTATGTATTCTATGTGAACGGTCAAACTGCTTCGCAGGGTATTAACGACATCAGCGCGGCTTCGATTGGCAGCGACCGTCTGTGGCCGACAGATACTCTCACAATCAGCGACAGCGACCTGAGCAAGCTGACACGCATGGAAGTAGCCGCCGTCCGCAACGAAATCTATGCGCGCCATGGCTATTCGTTCAGCTCTGCGGACTGGAGAAGCTACTTCTCCACGGCAACATGGTATACGGCAAGCAGCAGCTACTCGGATTCCATGCTCACCAGCACTGAGCAGTTGAATCGCGACACAATTGTAAAGTTTGAAAAGGCGAAGGGTTGGAAATAATGAAGAAAATGATCGCAATGCTGCTGGCGCTGCTGTGTTTGAGTGCCTGCGGCGCGCCCAAGCAGGAGACGACAGAAACGGCGGAGCAGCCTGAACAGACCACGGCCGATACCGTGCAGGAGCAGCCGAAATCCGAACCGGTATCGGTACCGGAGCCCGAACCCGAACCTGAATCGGCTCTGCCGCTGGACGGCAAGATCATCTGCGTCGATCCCGGTCATGAGGTGACCGGCCTGCGTGTGCAGGAGCCGATCTCTCCGGCGAGCAGCGCCACCAAGGAGGCCTTTGTCGGCGGCGCCGCCGGCAGAAACCAGACCGAGGAACAGCTTAATCTGGCAGTCGGTCTGCGGCTGCAATCCTTGCTGATTGAGCAGGGTGCGACCGTCATCATGACCCGTACCACCCATGAAAGCGATATGACCAGCTACAAGCGGGCGCTGTTGGCGAACGAAAATCACGCAGACCTATGCATCCGCATCCATGCGGACGGCTCGGAAAGCTCGTCAGTATATGGCATGTCCATGCTGGTGCCCTACGGCAGCCAGCTTGCCACACAGGATATCGTTGCGCCAAGCCAGAAAGCGGGTGAGTGCGTACTGAACGCAACGCTGGCTGCGACTGGCGCCAAAAACAACGGTATTGTGCAGCGTTCAGATCTGACAGGCTTCAACTTTGCGGAAGTTCCGACCATTCTGATCGAGATGGGTTTTCTCAGCAATCCTGATGAGGATGCCCTTATGCTGACCGATGATTATCGGCAGAAGCTGGCACAGGGCATGTGCAACGGCATTCTGGATTATTTCTCTGGCACAGTGACCGAGTAAACGGGAAACAGGATTTACATTTATCGAAAACGCTCTGTCATCTATTTGGATGATCGGGCGTTTTCTGTTTTTTCGTGTCTAAACTGCAGATTTGTAAAATGTTGCGGTATGAGGGTGGAATGGAACAAAAATTGGAGTATAATTGAAGGGATTTTAACATAATTCATAGAAAGAAATTTTTCTGAAAAAATCAAAAATATTTAAGTCTTTTCGGACTACCTCTCCCTCTTATGTTTGTGAAAGGGGGATAGTGCTTGTACGAAAACCAATCCTGCGACTGTATCGCAGAGACCAGAAAGAAACCGGAGACAGCAGATATGGATGAAAGAGAACAGCTTAAACAGGAAGAGGAAAGCGCCCAGTCCTTTATGCAGGACGAATACGACCGCCTGACGTCACTGGTGTGTGCACTGCAGGCCGATCCCGGAGACGACCGAGTGTTTGAGACCTTTTATCAGGCGACCTACCCGCGCATTCTGTATACCGCGCGCCATCTGGTCAACAGCGAGCAGGCGGCGCTGGATATTGCACAGGAGGTATATATTGCGTTTTACAGAAATATCGGGAATATCAAAGAGCCGCGCGCGGTCATCAGCTGGCTGCACCGCGTAACGCACAGCATTGCGCGGGATTACCGCGAACGTGCCGCAGCCCGTAACGAGGATTTGATCAACGAGGGACAGGAATATCTGTTCACCGATGTGGCGGAGCAGCGCACGGACTTTGTGCCGCATGAGCAGCTCGATGCGCAGGCGACGCAGGAGCTCATCCGCGGGATGCTGGATGAGCTGCCGGAGGAACAGTCCCGCACGCTGGTTTACCGCTTCACTGAGGGACTGCCGCTGGCAGAGATTGCGGAGATCATGGACTGCACGGTCAGTACGGTCAAAAGCCGCCTGAAATACGGCAAGCAGAAAATTGAGGAGCAGGTATACGCGCTGGAGAAGCGCGGCATCAAGCTGTACTCCACCTCGATCCCGACGCTACTGCTGTGTCTGCGCTGGCTGATGGCAGACCGCGGCGGACTTTCGGCGGAACAGGCAGGCAGACTGCTGGCACAGATCAACAGCGCGATCGGCGCGGCGGCGTCGGCGGCAGCGGGCGCGGCGCAGAGCGTCGGAACGGCAGCAAAGGCCGCAGCCGCAAAAACCACCGGCAGTACGCTTGGCACCAAGATCGCGGCGGGCGTTGCTGCAGCGGCTATTGTGGCAGGCGGCGTGGTCGCAGTGCCGCGCATCATGCAGAAGGTCAACCCGCCGGAGTCGGTCGTGCAGACCGAACCGGCAGCCGAGCCCGAGACGGAGCCCGCGCTCACCGCCGAGGAAAAGGCGGTCGTGCAGGGCGATTACGACCGCAACACCGCATATCTGAAGGTCATTTCGGATTTGCAGGCACAGTACGGAACCCCGACACAGCTTGGCACAAATGCTTATTCGGGATTGCTGATGATCAAGCTAGTCGATTTCGATGCCGATGGCACGGATGAGCTACTATGCGTATATACGGATAAGGCATATTCGGAGTATGCAAATGCCAATTTGAATATGTGGTATGCAATCTATAGCTGGAACGGGACACAGGCTGATCGAATTACCGAGCAGTCACTAACAGAGAATGTAACATATGAACTGGATTACTATACATGGCGTTATGCAGACTTCTATTTATACCAGAACTCTGCGGATTCTAAAATTTATCTGTGCGATGATGTTTTGTGGGGACCGACTGGTGGCGTATATGACGATGGTACAGCATCGTGGTCGGATACAATGACAGAATATGGACTGCAAAACGGAACGTGGACACAAACCTGGAAGGGCGAATTGCTTCGTGATCTGCGGGATGGCAGACACTTGCAGGCGACTCTGCGCGGTACGGATAATGGTTTTGTCAATGTAGAGTGGAATATGATTTCGCAGGAAATTGATAAGATTCGTCAGAATGGCACATATTATCGGTTTACCTTCCTAAATGACCCGACCTCGGGTAATATTACGCCGATGATCGACCAGATTTCAGTCTATCCGAAAACCCCTGCAGGCGGTTACACCCTTCCAGAGAATCCGAGCGTACTTATTGCAGCCTTGCAAAACGAAACTGCACAGGCAAAGCAGCAGCTTGGCGATTCGTTCCGCGAATACGTTGCACCGCCGGAGAATGCGAACGCTTAGTGCGCATTGAAAAAAACGAAAAAATTTTTCCATAAAGAATGGAAAAAACCGTCGAATTTGCTATAATAGGAGGTAAGGAAAAAAGAGGCAGGCATAAACCAGCCGACAGGCTGTTTTATAAAAAGGTCATTTCACAGAAAGAGGGTAAAGCAATGGACGAAAACAGAAGAGACGACAATCTGGTTGAGGAACCGGTGCCGCAGCAGGATGGCACGCAGGAATTTCAGCCGCAGAACGGCGCGGAGCCGCAGGAGTTCCAGCAGCCGCAGCAGGAGTACCAGCCGGCTTCCGTCGAGCCGCAGCAGCCGATTTACGAGCAGCAGCAGCCGGACTACACACCGATTCCGCAGCCGGTCTATCAGCCGGCACAGGCAGCGGCAAAGCGGCAGGACAAAAAGCTGTTCGGTATCATCGCCGGCGGCGTTGTGGTAGTGCTGATCGGCATTATCGCGCTGTTTATGATGATCAGCGGCGGCAAGGCCATCAACCTGCGGGACTACGTTACCATCACCTACTCCGGCATTGACGGCAAGGGCACGGCCTATGTTTCCGTTGATTACGAAAGCATGGCGAGCGCGTCGCTCTCCTCCAAGGAGAAATCGCAGATTGAAAACGGCGATATCACCAGTGTTTCCACCTGGCAGACTGCCGCAGCGGGCTGGGGTGCGCTGTACACCAAGCAGAGCGTGCTCTCGAGCGCGATCACCTGCACGCTGGAGGACCAGCCGGACGGCCTTTCCAACGGCGATACCGTTACCGTGCAGGTCGATATCGACAAGGACGCGCTCAAGGCGGTCGGTATTAAGGTAAAGGGCAAAGACTTCACCGACACGGTTTCCGGACTGATCGAAGTGCAGAATATCGACGCATTTGCGGATATTTCGGTGCAGTTCAGCGGCATTGCGCCGAACGGCGAAGCGCAGGTCATCAACAACAGCCGCGACGCCGCCTGCATGCAGTATGAATACGATCTGGATAAGTCCGAGGGTCTTTCCAACGGCGATACCGTAACCGTTACCATCAGCGACTACAATCTGGACGATATTGCGGAGCAGACCGGCGAAGCACCGGCGGAAATGCAGAAAACCTTTACGGTTTCCGGTCTGAGCGCCTATGTTACCAAGCTGGATCAGGTGAATGATACCGCGCTTGCAAGCATGAAGAAGGAAGCTGAGGATTATATCCAGGCACTTTCTGCACGTAACTACGCGGATACCGAAACTATGAATGGTTTTACCTATGTCGGCAGTTATCTGGAGGTTGCAAAGCCGAATGCAGGGGCATGGCACAATAACTGGCTTGATCTGGTTTATGAAATCTCCTACTCGAACTCGTATGGCGGTTCCTTTAAGTATTACTACGGTATAGGATTCTCTGATCTGGTACTGCAGGCAGATAACAGTATTGATGTGGATTTGAGCGACTACTCGACTACCAGTCATACGTTCCATTTCACTTCCGGAGATCATGGCTATTATCTGTATGGCTATCAGACCCAGAAGGACCTGTTTGATGACTGGATTAAGTCGTCTATGGATACATATACATATGAAACGGATATTGCATAATTAGCAAGAGCAAAAGTCCAATCATCCTCGTGATGGTTGGACTTTTTATATCATAGGCTGCTATACGAAAATTAAAACCTCATTGAGGGAATATATTGCCGAAACAAGTCAAATATGGTAATCTTTTTATGGAACGCGATATCTAAAAAAATTTTTCACAAAATCGAGAATTCTAAATCTTTTCCAAAATCCATTCCTCTTATATCTATGAAGGGAGAAAAACTCCAAACTAAGAAACCGGAGGCAGACAGCATGGAAATGAAAGAACAGATAACGCAGGAAGAAGCTGCTGCGCGCGGCATGATGGAAGCGGAGTACGATCAGCTTGCAGAGCTGGTCACGGCACTGCAGGCAAACCCTGGGGATGATCGGGCGTTTGAGAAATTCTACGAGCTGACGTACCCGCGCATTCTGTACACGGCACGCAGTCTAGTAAACAGCGAACAGTCCGCGCTGGACGTGGCGCAGGAGGTTTACCTTGCGTTTTATAAAAATCTAGCCAATATCCGTCAGCCGCGAGCGATTGTCAGCTGGTTGCACCGTACTGCAACCGGCAAGGCGAAGGACATGCGCGAACGCGCCTCTGCGCAGAACGAAACCCTGCTGCAGAGTGAGGAGCAGGAGTATGTATTTACCAACACCGAGGAGCACCGTGCAGACTTTGTACCGCACGAGCAGATGGACGCCCGCGCAACACGTGAAATTATCGGCGAAATGCTGACCGAACTGCCTGCTGAGCAGAGTCAGACACTGGTATACCGCTTTGTAGAGGGGCTGCCGCTGGCAGAAATCGCGGAAATCATGGACTGTACGGTCAGCACGGTAAAGAGCCGTCTCAAATACGGCAAGGCCAAGATCGAAGAGCAGGTCACCGCGATGGAGAAGAAGGGCATCAAGCTGTACTCCACCTCGATTCCGATGCTGCTGGCATGTCTGCGCGGATTGCTTGCGCAGCGCGGCGGCTTGTCAGCGGCAGAGGCTGGCGGTCTGCTCGTCAAAGTGCGTGCAGCGGTCAGCGCGGCAGCTGCTGCGGCTTCGGCTAGCTCGTCCGCCGCCGCGCATACCGCGGCACACTCTGCGGCCACAAAGGCCGGAACAGCAGCGGCTGCAAAGGCAAGCTCAAGTGCGGTCGGCGTGAAGATCGTCGCGGGCCTGCTCGTTGCGGCAATGGCTGCAGGCGGCGCAGTTGCAGTGCCGAAGATGGCCCATCAGGTGCAGGAAAAGCAGGTCGAGCAGCAGACGCAGTCCGCAGAAGAACTGGCTGCCGTACAGGCGGATTATGATCAGAATACGGCGTATCTCAATGTCATTTCCGAGCTGCAGGAGCAGTTTGGCGAGCGTACGGACATCTCACGAAATGCGTATTCCGGTCTGCTGACCGCAAAGTTGGTTGATTTTGATGGTGACGGTGAGGATGAACTGTTCTGTATTTATAATGATGGCTCTATCAGAAACAGCGTGGGAAATACCGATGGTGTCAATATCGGCAGCTGGTTTTCTGTGTACAGCTGGGATGGTGAACGCGCAAATCGTGTAACATGGGGACCTCTGTATCACAATAAGACCTACCGCGTTTCGTGGCACGCCACCTATACACTGCCGACCGGTGGGTGCTACCTATATAAAAAGGAAGGCGACCCGAAGACTTATCTCTGCTGGCCAATCGTAAGCACGTACGAGATTGATGAAAAGAATGATAGCAATCGAACGGTAATGGGCATCTCGGATTGGATGCGGGAATATACCATTGAGGACGGAGAGTGGAAGGCGGTTTCGGATATCTCGGCAACGAGAGACCTGAATACCGGTGCGATAACGAGTGTAGGTTTCGGAACTGCTGCCGAGGGCGATGAACATTGGACCCCGCAGGAGGCCGAGGAGGAGCTTTCGGCCATTCGGCGTGACGGCGAATACTTCCGTTCGACCTTCTTCCATGACGGTACAGACTATTCGCTGTCGGGCGAGGATGCGTACATTTTCCAAGCAGCGAAGAAAATTCCGTATTATCCGCAGACACCGGCGAACGGCTTTGAGCCGCCGGAGACACCGGATGCGCTCATTCAGTCGCTGCAGGCGCAGGCTGAGACGGATAAACAGCAGCTGGGCGACTCGTTCCGTGAATACACCGAACCGGCGAAAACACCTGAGCAGCTGAAGGCAACCGCAGAGGACGCCATCAACGAGGGCCTGGAGTGGGATAATGTATATTACTACGAACTAGGTTCTGCGACGAACTCGCAGGTGGGCATGAACTATGCAGCAGGCAGAACAGATTACTGGTGGCAGCACACTTGTTTGGTGCTGATGGACTGTCTCAAACAAGCCCTGTCGGCGAACGAGTACAGTGCGTTGGAGCAGGAGCAGCAGGCATGGGAAAAGCAGGCCGAGCAGCAGGCCGAGGCCGCAGGAATGGAGGCCGCAGGCGGTTCAGCACAGAAAATGCTGATCTGGGATAAGTCCGGCGAACTCTACCAAGAGCGTGCCATGCAGCTAAAGGACAAGCTGGCGCAGGTCTTAGGCATGACGATCGAGAGTTAAAGCACATATGCCCATTGACTATAACCCGAAACCCAATTATAATTTAACTATCGACATAATTTGACATCACAAGGGGAAAAACATATGTTTTGCGAAAAATGCGGACACAAAATAGCAGAAGGCGAAGTATTCTGCAGCAACTGCGGTGCACAGGTTGTGCAGCAGGAGCCGGAACCGCCGGTGCAGGAGGTTCCGGTACAGCAGCCACTGACCGAGGACGGCATGTGCCGTCAGATTATCGGCAGCAACAGCGACTACTATCTGGAACAGTTCGTGGATATCCAGGCGGGCGGCAAAGGACGCATCAACTGGGCGTCCTTCTTCCTGACGCTGTACCATGCGGCGTACCGCGGCGTGTGGGTGAACTGGCTCAAGGCGATGGCCGGGCCGATTATCCTGTTTGTGGTCTGTGTGCTCGTATCCGGATTCATTTGGGGCAGTCAGCTGCTTGTGGCGGCGGTGCTGTTGGCGGTCGCGCTCGGTGCGAGCATCTGGGGACTGGTAAGCAGCATTCTGTTTGCGGTGCGCTTTAACCGTGTATACTTTGATCATGTGCAGGAGAAAATCGAGCAGAACAATCTTAAGCCGGACTGTTCGGGCGGCCGTGTGGCACTGTCTGTGCTGGCATATATCGTTGCTGCGGCGATTTTCGGCGGAGCCGTTCGTGCCTCGTGGGCAAGCGGGTTCCTGATCGGTCTGGCGCAGTTGTTCGGAAATGAAAGTGCGTGGACAGATACCCTTCCGGAAGACGACATGGACGCAGAAGAAGAATTGCCGGAAGAGACTGCCGAACCTGTCAATGTGGCCGACTACGCCGGCTACTGGATGGTAGACAGGTACAACAGCGAAGTGGAAACTTTCATCGGCTTTGAGCTGGTGGGCGACGAAACCGCCTTTGGCATGACCGCGAATGCATCGTGGGATAACAGTAAGTACATCACCACCATCGATAAGCTGTCGCTGACGCTGAACGATGACAACACGCAGGCCACCGGTGCCTACAAGGACAGCCACGGCAACAGCGGTGACGTGACCGTGGACTTTGAGGACGGCGATGTCTATCTCACCATTACGGCGGCAGGCGGCGACCACGGCATGGCCATGACGCGCGAGCACTGCACCAAGGACCCGTTCGGCGCATCGCGCGAGTACAAGGTTGCACAACAGGAAACCCAGCCGCAGGCTAACACGCAGACTCAGCAGCAGACGCAGACCCAGGCTCCGGCGCAGACCCAGCCGCAGCAGGCAGCACAGCCGGTTACGGTGGCTGACCCGTCTGACACGCTGTACAGCTACGTTTACGGCCTGAATGACGCCATTAACGCGGGCACCTTCTCCTATGTTGCATCGACGCTGCTACACGGCAGTTCGGCTTACAAGGAGCAGCAGGCGCTTGTCAGCAAGCTGTACAAGCAGGGCATCAAGGAGAACGTCATTTCGGTTGAAGTAAGCAGCCAGAAAACCAGCGGCAACACCGCTACCGTTGTCTCCAAGGAACTGATTGGCGTTACTTATAAGGACGGCAGCTACAAGGAGATTCCGCAGAGCTACGCATACCATATGCAGTTGCAGTCGGACGGTACATGGCTCATCGACACCATGACCGAGCAGTAATTCCCTGATTGCAAACCAGACAGCCATCGAAGCAATTCGGTGGCTGTCTTTTTTCTCGGAAAAATTTTTCGCAAAAATCGAAAATCCTAAATCCTTTTGAAAATCCCGTTCCTCTTATATCTATGAAGGGAGAAAACAGGCATTCTGCCAAAATACAAACATTACCAATCGGCACAAGAAAGAAGGTAAAACCATGAATGAAGACTACAACAGCAATAATTGCACGCCCAATCCGCAGTACCCGTATCCGGCGTACCAACCGAAGAAAAACCACACCATACCCATCCTTATCTTGATAGCGTGCGTCGCAGCAGCAGTCATTTTCGCAATCAGGTTACTTCCTAGTGAAAACAGTATTGATATGAGTAACTATGTGACGGTAACCTACAGTGGTGATAACGGCACAGGTACTGTAGATGTGGAGTTTGACTACGACTACTTCTGTCTGAGCCTTTTGCCGGACGATGTGAGCACACAGCTGTCTGGTTCGCTGGAGGCGATAGATTATGCCAGTCAGACGGGCGACAGCAGCTACGATGTAGTCCAGTCTCTGCAGTACACGGTGGAGCCGGACAGCGGCCTGTCCAACGGCGACACGGTGACGATCAATTTCACGATGAACGAGGATGCGCTCAAACAGACGCACCGCAAGCTGAAAAGCACCAAGCTGACCTACACAGTTGAAGGACTGCTGAGCGAGGGCGAAATCGACATATTCAAGAATCTTCATGTTACATTCACCGGTATCGAGCCGAGAGGCGAGGCAAGTGTCCAAGGGGATTTTCATGATGATGTTCTCAGCAATATTGAGTATGTACTGGATAAGGACAGCGGTCTGTCCAACGGCGATACTGTTACCGTGTCGGTCAGCGATGAGAGCGTGAACGCCATTATCGCGCAGACCGGCCGCACACCGATAGCAACATCCAAGACTTTTGAGGTGAGCGGACTGGAGAAACTCGTTACTAAGCTGGACCAGATCGACGATGAAACGCTGGCTGCTATGCAGTCGAACGCTGAGCGCGTTATCCAAAAGTATGGTATCTACGATGATTACAAGAAGCCGGAAGAGCGGCTGGCCGGTCTCGAGTATGTCGGCAGCTACCTGAAATATGCCAAGCCGGACGAGAAAGACTTGTATCCGATGAGTGAGTACACTATGGTGTACCGCCTGACATACGAGAACAGTCTTGGCGGTTCAAACTCCAAGTTTGACTATTACATGCGAGCAGGATACTACAATTTGAGCATCGACGAGGAAGGGCAGATTGACGTTGATCTGGATCAGATATTTTGGAACAGCTACAATCTCCGGTTCGATTTCAGTCTGGATGACCCGAACGGTCACGGCTATTCGCTGGAGGGGTATCAAACCCTGCAGGATGTGATAGACGCGATCACGGAAAAGAGCGATGGCTATGAATTGGTGACCGATATCAAGTAACGCATAAAGCAGTAACGCAATATTCCGCTTCCAAAGACAGCCTCCGAAGTGCTTCAGAGGCTGTCTTTTTTGCCCTCAAAAAAATTTCTGAAAATTTTCGACTTTTTTGAAAATCTTAAATCTTTTCCGAAATCCATCCCTCTTATATCTATGAAGGGAGGAAACAGGCGTTCCGCTGACACACACACATCAACTGATAACACAAGAAAGAGGGCAAAAACCATGAATGAAAACTACAACACCAACAATTACGCACCCAATCCGCAGTACCCGTACCCGGCGTACCAGAAGAAGAAAAACTACACGGTACCCATTCTGATTGTAATTATATGCATTGCAGTGGCAGCAATTTTCCTAATGATGTCACTTTCTGGTGGAAAGAGTATTGACATGGAGGACTATGTTACGGTAAGCTATAATGGTACAGAGGGCAACGGCACGGCCACAGTAGATGTTGACTACGACGGCATGTGCGAGCAGCTGCTGACCAAGGAACGTCGCCAGCAGATGGAATACATTACCGGTTCGCAAGACGTTATCAAGTCCGCGGCAAAGTACATGGACGGCAGCTGGGAACTGATTCAGGCGATGAACTACACCGTCGAGCCGGACAGCGGCCTTTCCAACGGCGATAAAGTCACCGTAACCTTTACGGCGGATAAGGATACGCTCAGCGACCTCGGCGTGAAGATGAAGCACCCGACGCTCACCTTTACCGTAAGCGGCCTGTCCTAATCAGGAAAAAATTAACGAAAGTCTGTACAAACAAGTCATAAACGGGTAAAACCCGTAAAATTAGGAGGAAAAACGATGAAAAAGACCATGATGAATAACATTTTCAAGCGCTTTGCGGCACTGGCACTCTGCACCGGCATGGTTACCGGCACGGCACTTGCGGCAAATACGGTTTACAAGAATATCCGCGTGCAGTACTGCGGCATCAAGCTGGTCGTGAACGGCGCACCTGTTACTCCGAAGGATGCAAACGGCAGCACCGTTGAGCCGTTTATCTATAATGGCACCACCTACCTGCCGGTACGCGCAGTGGGCAATGCACTCGGTCAGGACGTTTCGTGGAACGGCAACACCAAGACCGTTTATATTGGTATGAATGAGAGCGATACCGCAGCGAAGAAACTCCAGCCGTATGAGATGAGTTCCATGCATATGATTGAACAGGGCAATGAGACCATTATCATGATGGGAAAAAATTATACACAGGGGTTGTATACCGACGGTTGGCGAGATAACTATGCACTGTATAATCTTGATGGCAATTATAAGTCTGTTGAAATGGACATTGGTTATCGAGATGATAAGGGCGGCAGTCCTGCATCTTTAAATTTCTATGTAGATGGCGATTTGGTTGATACTTATTCGTTGGAAAAGGATATGCAGACTCAGCGCATCAAGGTAGAGTTGAATCGCGGTCTGCAGCTGAAAATTGAGAAGGCAGGTTACGGTGAATATGCTTTCACCAACATTACCTTTAATAAGTAATAAATACAGAAACAGGGGGGTAAACCAATATGAAAAACTGTCCCAAGTGCGGTGCACCGGTAAACGACACCGCCAAGTTCTGTCCGGTGTGCGGCGGCGCATGCTCTGCGCCTGAGCAGGCGCAGCAGAACACGCAGGAGTTTGCGCAGCAGGAACAGCCGAAGCAGCAGAGCCAGCAGCAGTATCAGCAGGCTTCGCAGCAGCAGACCTATCAGCAGCCGCAGTATCAGGCACCGCAGCCGTCGTACGACCCATATGACCACACGGCTGAGTTCACAACCAAGGATATTTCGGAAAACAAGGTCATTGCCATGCTTTGCTACCTGATGGGTACGTTCGGCGTTGTTCTCGCGCTGCTCGGCAGCCATAATTCGCCGTATGCGGCATTCCATGTACGTCAGGCGCTTAAGTTCAGCGTTATGAATATTCTGCTCGGCATTGTGGCGCTGCTGCTGTGCTTCACCGTTATCGTGCCGATCCTGTGCGCTGTACTGGCACTTGTGCTGCTGATCGTCCGCATTATCTGCTTCTTCTCCATCTGCAACGGCAAGGCGAAGGAGCCGCCGATTATCCGTTCGTTCGGCTTCCTGCGTTAATGACACAGAAAGCGTCCGTTCCTCGTGTGAACCGCTCCCTGGTCAAGTAGACAGACGAAAAAACAAAAAGTTTTCTCCAGGACCTCATCTCAGAGGTCCTGGTTTTCTTTTATGCAGCATCCAGCAAGCTGCGGTAATTCATAATCTTCGTAAGCCAGGTGTTTACCTTTTCGTGGTCTGTGATATGATTGAGATAGTCCATAGCGATTGCCTCTTTCTGTGTTGGATTTTTGTCGCAAATTGATTCTAATACAGGGGCCATCGCTGTGGACCTTTTATTTGACTAAATGCGCAACCTCATTTTACAACGCGCGGTTTTTAATAAAAGAGAGATAGAACAAAAGCCTCAGACGGTAAAATGTCTGAGGCTTTTGCTATGTCCGCATGGACGGTAAATAGACGGTAAAAATTTTTTTCTGCAATTTTAATTTGTACAGAAAATAAGAAAAACCGGTCATTTCAAACGAAATAACCGGTTGATCTGGTACGCCAGAAGGGATTCGAACCCCCGACCTTTTGGTTCGTAGCCAAACACTCTATCCAGCTGAGCTACTGGCGCATACACGATCTATTTTCTTTTGCTGTCGGCGTTTCACTTTGTCGCTCTCGCTGACTGCCTTATTATAATATCACGGGTGGGCCCTGATGTCAACAATTATTTTCAGATTTTTTGAAAGTTTTTTCGGAAACCTGTTTTCGGCAAAACAAAGCCGCCTGTGGGGGAACAGGCGGCTATATACAGCAGAGAAGTTGGAGGTCTGCCATATACCTTATATTGCGTTTTATTCCTGCGGCGGAATGGTATCGAAGCCGACCTGCAGTTCTTCATCGGTGGGAACGTGGTTGCGCATGGTGCCGTTATGATATGCCTCGTATGCTGCCATATCAAAGTAGCCGGTACCGGTCAGACCGAACAGAATGGTCTTAGCTTCGCCGGTCTCCTTGCACTTGAGTGCTTCGTCGATTGCGGCGCGGATGGCGTGGCTGGATTCCGGAGCTGGAAGAATGGTCTCTACCTTGGCGAACTGAACTGCCGCGTCGAATACGTCGGTCTGCTTGACGGAAACCGCCTCCATATAACCGTCGTGGTACAGCTTGGAGAGGATCGGACTCATGCCGTGGTAGCGCAGTCCGCCTGCGTGGTTGGGCGCGGGCATGAAGCCGTTGCCGAGCGTGTACATGCGGGCCAGCGGTGTAACGTGGCCGGTATCGCAGAAATCGTAAACGTACTTGCCGCGCGTGAAGGACGGGCAGGACGCAGGCTCAACCGCAATGATGCGCGGGTCAGCCTTGCCGAGCAGCTTATCCTGCATGAACGGGGAGATCAGGCCGCCGAGGTTGGAGCCGCCGCCGGCACAGCCGATCACGATATCCGGATACTCGTCGAGCATCTCCATAGCCTGCTTGCTCTCCAGACCGATGATGGACTGGTGCAGCAGCACCTGATTGAGCACGGAGCCGAGTACATAGCGGTAGCCCTCGTGTGTAGTAGCCACTTCAACGGCCTCAGAAATCGCACAGCCGAGCGAGCCGCCGGTGGTCGGATCGTGTGCCAGAATAGCGCGGCCTGCCTCGGTCGTATTGGACGGAGACGGCGTTACATTCGCGTCAAAGGTTTGCATGATAGCCTTGCGGAACGGCTTCTGCTCGTAGGAGACCTTAACCATGAATACCTTCAAATCCAGTCCGAAATATGCGCATGCCTCGGAGAGTGCAGTACCCCACTGACCAGCACCGGTCTCGGTGGTAAGGCCCTTGAGGCCCTGTTCCTTGGCGTAGTACGCCTGTGCGATCGCGGAATTCAGCTTGTGGCTGCCCGAGGTGTTGTTGCCCTCAAACTTGTAGTAGATCTTAGCCGGGGTGTCCAGCGCCTTCTCCAGATTGTACGCGCGGCACAGCGGAGACGGACGGTACAGCTTATACATATCGAGCACCGGCTCGGGAATATCAATGTAGCGGGTGTCGTTGTCCAACTCCTGGTGCGCCAGCTTTTGGCAGAAGATGGGGTACAGCGCTTGTTCCGGCAGCGGCTGGTGCGTACCCGGATGAATCAGCGGGTCCGGCTTTTCCTTCATGTCCGCCCGCAGGTTGTACCACTGCTTGGGCATCTGGTCTTCGGTCAAATAAAGTCTGTGGGGGATCTTAGCCATGGTGATTGCTCCTTTGCAAATTTCAGATAGAGCGGAGAGATGGTGAATATCTTCATTCGTCACTCTCCACTCTGTTTTACAAAATAAAAAACTCCTGTCCCAGATTTCTCTTGGGACAGGAGCGAATACGCTCTTGCGGTACCACCCAGATTGACGCAAACTGCGTCCACTCTGCTCACACATCAAACAATGCGCGCTCCCCTGATAACGGGTGGAGTCCCCGTCGCAGTTACTTGGCCCAGCCGTTCGCCTTGCCCTGCTGAAGTCCATTCACACGGTCCTTGCCTGCCGCAATCACACCGCCTGCGGCTCTCTTGGAGGTTCGGTCTCCCTGCTACTCGTCTTCGTCATTGGTTTGTGTTGGTTTACTTGGTATGGTCACAGTATATTCGCAAAACGGAGGATTGTCAAGTGTAATTTGCGAAAAATAATATATTATTTATGATATAAATTCTTATCATGAGAATGAAGGCCACAGTATCGTCTTTTTCTGCATACTGTGCTATAATGGGTAACAGAATGAGAATTTATCGAGGGAGCGAGTGCAAATGCGCGTGATCGAGGGGGAAAACGAACTGCGGCTGACCTGTTCGCGGAGTGCGAGCGGCGGCATTGCGCTTTTGCGGTGCGAAACGCAGGACGATATTGTGCGTCTGCCGGACGAGATCGACGGCGTGCCCGTCACCGAGGTCGGCGCGTATGTACTCAGCGAGCGGGCCCCCGATCTGACAGGCAGGGACACGTTCGCTGTCCGTATTACCTGCGGCGGCACGGAGCCGAAGCACAATGCAGCGGCTATCCGCACGGTTACGCTCCCGAAGGATGCAAAAAGTGTTGGCAGTTATGCATTTTATAACTGCCGAAACCTTGAACGCATTGAACTGACTGATTCGGTGAGTGAATTCGGCGGCGGTGCCCTGATGAACTGCATGAGCCTGCGTGAAGTCATCCTGCACGCCGCGCCTTTCGCGCCGACCTGCCTGCCCAGGCTGCTCGGCGAGTACGCCGGAGAACTCGATGTGCGGTTTGATGAGCACGCGCGGCTGCTGTTTCCCGAGTACGTCGAGGAGCTGGAGGACCTCAGTCCGGCGCATATTTTTCAGCGGCGCATTCACGGTGCAGGCTACAGCTACCGTCAGTGCTTTGACGGCGGTGTGCTGAATTTTCGGCAATATGATGCTGCCCTGAGCGAACTGCTCGAGCGGCACGATTTTGCGGTCGCGGCACGCGTTGCCGTGCGGCGGCTTGCCGTACCGTTTGTGCTCTCGGATGCCGCAAAAGCGGAGTATCTTACGGTTTTGCGCGCACACGGCGGAAATTTGGCGCAGTCCTGCGCCAAGGCAGGCGAGACCGCTGCCTTGACTTTCCTGCTGTCGCTCGGTGTGCTCTCTGCCGCCGATGTGGATGCCGCGTGCACGTCTGCCCGCGAAGCAGAGCAGACGGCAGCGCTGTCCGTTCTGCTGTCAGCCGCCGGCAAAACGCAGTCCAAGGGACGCGCCAAATCGTTTGAATTATAATATAAATAATATAAAGTTATCAATAAATCCGCAGGGCAGGGTGCCCTACGATGCAAGATGAACCTGTGAGGTGATGTTTTCTATGTCGCAGTTCTCCCGTTGGACTTCTATCGGACGCGAAATCCTGTTTTCCGCCCGCACCGAACTGTACATGAACCTGCCGTTCCTCGATTCCGCGCTGGCGGCGCTGCCTGCGGCAGACGGTTACGATACACCCACGCTCGCTACCGACACGCGCGTGCTGTTTTTCAGCGGTGCCTGGCTGGCGCAGCAGTACGAGCGCTCCCGCGCGAACGTCAACCGCGCCTATCTGCACACGCTGTTCCACTGTCTGCTGCGCCATCCCGGAAAGACACGCGGACGCGATGCCGACCTGTGGGATCTTTCGTGCGATATTGCGGTCGAAAGCATGCTGGATTCGCTGGATTACCGCTGCCTGCAGGCGGAAAAGGTGTCGGTTCGGCGGCAGAATATCTACCGCGAACTGCGGGACGAGCTGCCGGTCCTGACGGCTGAGGCGGTCTATCGCCACTTTCGCCGCACGCGGCTGAATTCGTATGACTGTGCCACGCTCACGCGCGTGTTTGCGACAGACGAGCACACGCTGTGGTACAAGGAGGACGACGATCAGCAGGAGCGCCGCTGGCAGCAGCAGGCCGAGCGCACGCAGACCGCGATGGAGACGGTTTTCGCGAACAAGGCGGAAGGCGGTCAGGCTGTGCGGGAGCAGTTTGCCGTTTCCACCCGCAAAACGACTGATTTCCGCGCGTTCCTGCGCCGTTTTGCCGCTCTGCGGGAGGAGGTCTCGGTGGATGCGGATTCGTTCGACTACGGCTACTACGCCTACGGACTGCGTCATTTCGGAAATATGCCGCTGATCGAGCCGTTAGAAACGCGGGAGGTGCGGAAAATAGAGGATTTCGTCATTGCCATTGATACCTCGATGTCCACCTCCGGTGAACTCGTGCGCGCGTTCCTCAGCCGCACCTATGAGCTTTTGCAGGAGAACACCAGCTTTTTCCGGCATTTCAACCTGCGTATTCTGCAGTGCGACGATCAGCTGCGCTCGGACAAAAAGGTGACAAATGCGCGGGAACTTGCGGAATATATGGAGCATTTTGAACTGATCGGTCAGTCTGCGACCGATTTTCGTCCGGTTTTCGAGCACGTTGACCGCTTAAACGCCGAAGGCGCGTTCCGCCATCTGCGCGGCCTGCTGTACTTCACGGACGGACTCGGCATCTACCCGAAAAAGCGTCCAAAGTACGATGCGGCATTCGTCATGCTCGAAGGCGAAGCCTATCCGGATAAGGTGCCGTCCTGGGGAATTCGGGCGGTAATCAGCGAGGATGCGTTGGCCGTAGAATGAAAAAGGACGCTTTACGCGTCCTTTGAGGCTGTCGCGAAACTACAGTTTCGCCGACAAGCAGGAACGGACCGTGGGCCGTTCCAAAGTCGTCCGAAAGTTCCTATACAGAAACTTTCTCCCTCCAGAAGTTCAAAAAGGGTGATACATGCTCCCCCTTTTTGAGCATTTGCAGAGCAAATGCTATTTCATGCGCGCTGCCGCGCGAAATGCTGAAAAAATGCTGACTATATGACTTTTCGACAGACTGAGGACGCTTTACGCGTCCTTTTTTGCAGATCGGTTATTTTTCACCCATTCGGCGATTGTCTGCTTGACCTTCTTTATCTGCAGCGGCTTTGCCAGATGGGCATTCATGCCTGCGGCGAGGCACTTCTGTGCATCCTCGTAAAAGGCGTTTGCGGTCATGGCGATGATGGGCAGCGTTTTCGCGTCCGGTCGGTTGAGCGAGCGAATGGTCTTCGTAGCGTCAATGCCGTTCATCACAGGCATCATTATATCCATGAGAACCGCGTCGAAGGTGTCCGGCGGATTGTTCTGCACGATTTCCACAGCCTGTTTGCCGTCCGTGACGACGGTTACGGTTGCTCCCTCGTCGGTCAGCAGGATCTGTGCGATTTCGGCGTTGAGGGCATTGTCCTCGACGAGCAGCAGCCTGCAGCCTGCAATGCTGATATCCGGCGCGGCATGTGCGTCCGGTGTCTGCTCGGGAGACGGTGCAATTTCAAACGGCAGGGTGATCACGAAGGTGGAGCCGACGCCAAGCTGACTCGTGACCGCAATCGAGCCGCCCATCCGGTCGACAAGCTCCTTGGTGATGGTCATGCCGAGACCGGTGCCGTGATAATAGCTGCGCGCGTCCTGCTTTTCCTGCGTGAACGGTTCAAAAATATGGTCAACAAAGTCCGGACTCATGCCGATACCCGTATCCGAAATCGTCCAACGGTAGATGCATTTGCCGTCCTGTTCACCGAGCGAGTCCGTACGGGTGGTGATTTTACCGCCGGGACGGTTGTATTTGATGCAGTTGCTGTAAATATTGAGGAAAATCTGCCGCAGATGCAGCGGACTGCCGTAAATATACGGGTACGGAATGATGCATTTGTCCTTTTCGTACTCCCACTCAATGCCGGCTTCTTCAGCGCGGCCGACGATAATGGTAATGATATCGCGGGTCAGCTCCACCAGACTGATACGCTCATGCGTGAGGACTGTCGTGCCCTCCTCCAGTTTGCTCATCTGCAGCACATCGTTGATGAGCGACAGCAGGTGATTGGCGGAAATCTGCATTTTTTTGTGATTTTCCAGCAGCAGCGCCTTGTCATCAAAGTGGGTTTCGTCCACCTGCAGCAGACCGATAATGCCGTTGAGCGGTGTGCGGATATCGTGACTCATGCGTGAGAGAAATTCGGTTTTGGTGCGGTTCGCAATACGCATTTCATCGAAGGCGGCCTGCAGACGGGCGTTCTCCTGCTCGTCGCGGGCGTGCATCTGCGAGGTATCCTGCAGCAGGATAATCGCCGTGACCATCGGCATTTCGGCATTGATTTCCGGATCAAACACGGTAGTCTGCGTCATCAGCACGGTTTTCTGTACCCAGCGGATAGCGCCGTCATCCTCCTGCACGCAGTACTCCACCGTGATGTGTTTTTCACCGGCGGCAAAGCGCTTGAGCAGACGGGCACTGGTATCTGCCGTGCGGTAGCTGCCGAGTGTTGCCGGTGTGACGCGCTTGCGGTACTCATCGCAGTAGTCGCGGTAGGCGCAGGGAAGCGGGTAGTCGAGGAACAGCGCCCGGTCCGAATCACTCTTGCCGGCAGGTGAAATGTTGCGCTCGAGGGTGTCGCGCGTGAGGTTTACCGTGTAGATTGTGCCTGCCATATCGAGCAGCGCGTCCACATAGCTGTCGTTCTCAAGGATAGACTGCTTTAGCTGCTCGTAGTACAGCGTCAGCTGCTCCTTCGGGTCGATGGCTTGGTCGGCGTTCAGCCGAATGGTCTCGAATGCGAGGATGAAATGATGCAGCCTGCCGTTTCTGTCCCAGTCAATCGGAAGAACGGTCAAACGGCTGTAGCGGCTTTCCTCGGCCGCGTTGTACTGCAGTTCGAGGGTATCCTCTGCGCTGTGCAGGCTGCGCTGCAGTACGTCAAGCTGCAGCGCAGAACGGACGCGGCTGCGCTCGCTTTTAGCAGCCTGTTCCTCGGCAATCTGCTCAACAGCGCCGGTGTAGCTGCCGTCCGATGCCAGAAAAAAGCTCTCGCACGCGCGGATGGTGCGGTAGGTGTCCAGACGCGCATCGCAGTACAGGCAGTCGGAAAAGCTGCGGTGCAGGTGGTTGACCTGCTTCAACAGCTGAAAATCCAGCCGCTTTTCGGCGGCGGCTTCCTCGCGCTTGACGTGGTTTTTGTTGATGTACATGTTTTTGTCCGCAAGGTCAAACAGATCGCGCATATTGCTGTCCGGATTGTCCGATGCAAGCGCAAAGCCGACTGCATAGCTGAGCGGTGTATCCGGATGCTGTCGGGACTCCTCGGCAAGCTGTTTACGGACATGGGAGAGCAATTTCTGCAGCGCATCGGCATCCAGTCCGTGCGTTACCGCGAGAAACTCATCGCCGCCTGCACGGCCGACAAAATGCTCCTCGGGCATGGCCGCACGCAGCGCGACCGCAAACCGCCGGATGTATGCGTCACCGGTCTCATGGCCCATGCTGTTGTTGATGCGGCGCAGATTATTCAGGTCAAAGCTGCACACACCGGTTTCGGGTGCAGGCGGCGTCGGATCGTCGAGCAGCTCCTCGCACCTGTTCTTGTTGGGGAGACCGGTCGCGGCATCCAGATAGACCTTATGCTGCAGAGCGCGGTTCATCGTAGCCGTGCGCAGCGCCTGAAACAGCTGGTAGCCGATCAGCAGCATGAGCACGACGATATCCGCTGTGATGTACTTCTCCAGAATGGAAAGCGAGGTTGCCTTGCGCTGTGAGTACGCCTCTGCCAGACCGGTCGCGTCATTGCAGATGCCGAAAAAGGTTTCGCTTATGGGAATGATGTCCGTGTTATTTGACCCGACTGCGCGCACGCGGCCTATCTCCTGCTTGAGTGCTTGAAAATAGTCGTCCAGCTCCTGCATTTTGCTTTGGAAGGCATCATTGTTCAGCCGCACGAGGTTGAGCTCGTCGCTGCCGAAGCGCAGTCCGTCGATAAACGCGTCAATATCTGCGAGCATGCCGTCCTGCGGCTGACCGGAGATTTCCAGCTTGACGATACGCTGGATCATGCCGCGCACGAGTCCGGCGTAGTTGATGATACGCGCGGTGCCCTGAATACCGGCAACGAGGTTCATCATCCAGACAATCAATATAGCCAGCACGACTGCCAGCGCGCCAATGGCGGCGTTGACGATGCCGGTGCTTTTCTTTTTGGGGTTGCCAGCCATGTGCAATGACCTCCTTGCAGGCTGTCGAATTTTGTCGAACAAATTAGACGGGTGAGAAAGTATATATAGAATCATTATATCGTGAAAAGGGAACAAATGCAATGACAGAAGCGGAGAATCACACGCTGCACAGAGATATCCACAGACTTGTGGATACATTGCCGATTTTGTGCTATAATGCAGAAAAAGCAATCGGAGGAACAGAGGATGAAGCTGCGTTATATGATTATCGGTGCCGGTGGCGTTGGCGGACCGGTAGGCGCGTATTTGAGCAAATCCGGTGCGGATACCACGCTTATTGCACGCGGAAAGCATCTTGCGGTCCTGCAGGAGCACGGCTTGACGCTTGTATCCGGAGAAAATGAGCGCGAGAGCATTCCGGTCAAGGCAATCGACATGGACGGCTTTCTTGCCGCGCGGGAGCAGGGCGCTCCCGCGCCGGATGTGATTTTCGTGTGTGTCAAAGGATACTCTCTCGCGGATACCGTACCGTTCATCCGCAAGGCAGCAGGCAAGGACACGGTAGTTATTCCGGTGCTCAACATCTACGGCACAGGCCGTACCCTGCAGGCAGAGCTGCCTGAGCTGCTCGTTACAGACGGCTGCATCTACATTTCGGCCAACAGGATTGCGCCGGGTGTCATTCAGAAGCACGGCGCAATCTGCCGTATCGTGTACGGACTGCCGAGCCACAAGATCGACCATCCGGTGCTGCAGCAGGTCGAGACAGACCTCAAAAACGCCGGAATCGACCCGGTTTATTCTCCCTATGTCGAGCGCGACACGCTGCTCAAATTTGCATATGTGTCGCCGAATGCGGCCTGCGGACAGTATTATCACGCGAAAGCTGCGGAAATGCAGCATCCGGGCGAGGTGCGCGACAGCTTTGTGCGCCTGATAAAAGAGGTCGCTGCGATAGCGAACAAGATGGGTATTCCGCTGGAGAGCAGGCCGGGGGAACTGGTCGAGCGCAACCTGCGCATTCTGGACGCACTTGCACCGACTGCGTCTACCTCTATGCAGCGCGATATGGAAGCCGGCAAGCAGTCCGAGGTGGATGGTCTGATTTATCAGGTTGTGCGTCTGGCAGAGCAGTATGACGTGGATGTGCCGGAGTATCGCAAAATCGCAGAGGCGGTAAAAAAACAGACGGAAAATAAGTGAAAACGGCAAAGACCCGGAATCTTCCGAAAAAGATTCCGGGTCTTTGCACTATGGGTGGTGATGCTGTTTCGACTGTCATTGTCAACAACGACAATTTCACTGCACACCGTCCGATGGACGGTGACATTCGCAATCCTTCTTGAGCGCCTGAAGCTGCTGCTCCATGGTCGGCACCTCGCACTTGCCGGTGCGGATGGCCTCGAGCACGACCTCGGGCGACGCAGGAACCTTATTGATGCGCACGCCGATGGCACGCGACACGGCATTGAGAATCGCCGGTGTGACGGGCACGGTCGCAACCTCGGAAATGCCCTTGGCACCGAACGGACCCTGCGGTTCCGGGTCCTCGATTAAAATAATCTCGTAATCCGGCGTATCCTCGGCACGCGGCAGACCCAGCTGGCGGTACAGCGTCTTGACCGGATAGCCGTTCCTTGTCGGATAACCCTCGGTCAGTGCGTAGCCCTGTCCCATCGAGCAGGAGCCGTGCATCTGTCCCTCGATGATATGCGGATTGATGGCGCGGCCGACATCGTGTGCCGCGATGATTTTGAGCAGACGAACCTTGCCGGTCTCCTTGTCCACCTCGACGATAGCGGCCTGCGTGGCATACGCATATGCCGGAAAGTTGCGGTATTTTGCACCGCGCTTTTTCGCGCCCTCAAAATCGCCGATGGCGAAGCACGGGTCGGATGCATAATAGTATTCCGCGCGGCGTTCCTCGCCCGGCCGCCACGGACGGCTGTCTAAATCCTGCTTGAGCTTGACGCACGCCTCATATACCGCACGGCCGCCGCACAGCGTCTGACGCTCGGAAACCGACTCGCCGGTCGGGATGGTCAGCTCGGTGTCGCCGTTGGTGATGTAAATATCCGCGATATCCATGCCGAGCGTTTCCGCCGCGATCTGCGTCATGGCTGTACGGAAGCCCTGTCCCATATCCGTGCCGGAAACGATCATATGCAGGCGGCCGTCGCCCTGCAGAATCAGCCTGCACGCACCGTCATCGGTGAAAATACCCTTGCCGATGCCGACATTCTTAAATCCCGAGGCCATGCCCCATCCAAGCACCTTGCTGCCCTTGGGATACTGGCCTTCGTACTCTTTGAGCGCTTTTTTCAGGCTTTTTTCGCATTGATTGATGGTATCCATCATACCCATGCTGTATTTGAGCACCTCACCGCCGACCGAGGTCGCACCCGGATAGACGGCATTGCGCCGGCGCAGTTCAAACGGGTCGATACCCAGCTTTTCCGCCATCATATCCATCGCGGTCTCAATCGAAATCGCCGCCTGATTGATGCCGTAGCCGCGAAACGCGCCGCCCTGCAGATTATTGTTGCGGATCGCCGAGCCTTCCACCTTGACATTGGGAATGATGTACGGGCCGCCGCTCATCAGCGCGCCGGTCATCAGCGTGCCGTAGCTTTCGCACTCGTACGGTCCGCCGTCTGAGAACATCCGGCAGTCCAGATACTGGAACTTGCCGTCCGGCGTAAAGCCGATCTCGTAATCCGTATGGTAGCCGTGGCGTTTGGTGGTGAGGATCAAATCCTCCTTGCGCGTCAGCGTAATCTTGACCGGCTTGCCGCAGGCATGAGCGGCAACAACCGCCGGTGCTTCGAGAAATGAGTCGCATTTTTTACCGAAGCCGCCGCCGAGCGGCGTGACGATAACGCGGATATCCTCCTCCGGCTTGTCCAGAATCTTTGCCAGCATACTGCGGATTTCAAACGGCGCCTGTGTGCAGGAATAGAGAATCGTTTTGCCGTCCTGCACCATGCCGATGGCCGAAACCGGCTCCATGCAGGCGTGCTCCTGCGGCTCGATATCCTTGGAGACATTGAGCTTGACGATGTCCGTCCGCTGCTTTGCCTGCTCCACATCGCCGCTGACGCGGCCGGTGTGTACGATGAAGCTGTTTTTGCGGTAGCCGTCCGCCATGGTGTAGATACCGGGCAGCTCCTCATAGTCGATTTTAACCAGTTTGGCAGCCGCTCTCGCGTGCGCCGCCGTATCCGCGACAACCAGCGCGAGATGGTCACCGAGAAACCGCACCTCATCCGTGCAAAAGACCGGCTGCTCCGGCGTCCATGTGCCGACCTTATTCATGCCGGGCACGTCAGCCGCCGTCACGATGCGCACCACGCCTTCCGCCTGTTCGGCGGCGGAGTAGTCCACCGCGTTGATCTTTGCGTGCGGCGCCGGCGCCCAGACAAATGCACCATGCAGCAGGGTATCCGCGCCGATGTCCTCCGAGGTGTAGTCGTCGCAGAATTTCAGTTTGCCGCCGGTCTTGTCCATGCCGTCCACATCCCAGACCGACTTACCAACCGCGGAACCGGTGATTTCGGGCACGACCTGATTTTCACCAACCACAATAACCGTGCTTTCATGGCTGCGGAAGCTGTCAATATCCGGATCTTCCCCGCGCAGCCGCGCCGCTGCCAGCTTGACCGCCTCGATAATCTTGACATAGCCGGTGCAGCGGCAGTAGTTGTTTTTCAGTCCGTCGCAGATTTCCGGCTCGGTCGGAGCCGGATGGTGCAGCAGCAGCGCCTTTGTCGCCATCACCATGCCCGGTGTGCAGAAGCCGCACTGCACAGCGCCGACATCGAGAAACGAGTGTTGAATCACCTGCAGCATGGTGTCGTTCGGTGCATTTTCGATGGTCTCAACGGCTTTGCCGTCCAGTCGGCGCACGAGCGTCACGCATGAACGTGCCAGTCTGCCGTCCACCAGCACGCTGCACGCGCCGCAGTGACCGGTGCTGCAGGCTTCTTTTGTGCCCTTCATGCACTTTACATTGCGGAGATATTCGAGCAATGTGCGGTTTTCACCGTCCTGCACCTCGATTTGTGTGCCATTGAGCGTAAATCGTGTCATGGGATTTCGCCCTCCTGCCGTTACTTGATTTTTGCTTTGATGCGCATGAAGCGTCTGTGACCGGAGTCAAGCGCCTCGTAAAAGTCCTCGCTGTCCTTCGGGTCATCCTTTGTCAGCTTAGAGACTACATACATCAGCACGAACGCGGTCGCCAGACCGATCGTGCCGTACCACACATAGCCGAGATCCCAGACGAAGAAGGTCAGGCAGATGATGATCGCACCGACCGAAATCGAGGTGATAGCGGCTTTTCGGGTTGCCCACTTGCAATAAATGCCGAATACCAGTGCCGGGAACAGCGATTCGACCAGGGAGTCCGCGAAAATCATCAGATTGTAGACGTATTCCCAGTGCATGAGCGATACGGCAACCGTTACGGCACCGAACAGCAGAATTACCACGCGGATAACCGAGGTTTCGGATGTCTTGAATTTGCAGTGACCGATACCGACCAGCAGGTCCTTGTAGATGATAGAGGACATGACCATCAGCAGCGCATTTGCGGTGGACAGACCGACCGCCAGTACGCCGATGAGGAACACGATCATCAGAATCTGCGCGAGCAGACCGTGCGTACCCGCGATGATGTTGCACATATACGGGATAACCAGTTCGGTTTCCGAGCTGGTAAGGTCAGGCATGGCAGCCAGCGCGACCAGACCGATGAGCATCGTGCCGCCCCAGACGATGATCTGCAGGAACGGTGCAAGGAACGCCATCTGACGCTGGTCCTTCAGACCCGCGCTGTAATAGCCGGAGCGCACGAACACCTGCGGCAGCAGCAGCGTGTAGCCGAATGCACACGCAAGCGGATAGCTGACGCGCGACGGATAGGTGCAGATACCGATCGGACCAGGGTAGGAGAACCAGTCCGGCGTCTGAACACGGACGGTCTGGAACGCCTCGATGATCGAGCCGTTGAATACGATCTTGAGCGTTACGAAAATAATTGCCCACAACGCCAGAATGAAGAACCAACCCTGTACAGCATCCGCCAGTGCGGTGGATTTTACACCGCCGAGCATGACGAATACCGTCATGATAATGCCGCAAATGAGCGTAAACGTCTGCGAGGATACCGCGCCGCCGGTGGCTACCTCAGCCGCGCGTCCGCCGGCTACCAGTACCGCCGAGATAAACGGCACGGCGCAGATAATGTAAACAATGTCGATGATAACGGTCAGCGCCTTGGACTTGTAGCGGCAGAAGAAGAAATCTGCCGGAGTGGTGAAGTGCTTCTGCTGGTTGACCAGCCATACCTTGGTCATTGTAAAGTAGCAGATGATTGGGAACATGGAGTAGATGCACATCTCCGAGAAGAAGTAGCCCAGTCCGTAGCGGTAATATGCGCCCGGGCCTGCGAAAAATACCCAGACGCTCATGCAGGAGGCGATATAGGTCATGACCATGACCGGCCACTTGAACCGGCCACCCTGCAGATCGACCTTGCCAGCGTCACGTTTTTCCTTCCATGTGGTGTAGCGTGCGATAGCGATCAAAAATAGAAAATATGCCGCAAAAACGATCCATACCGTTTTGCCTGAAAGTAAACCCTGTGTTGTCATTTTCTCTGTTATCCTTTATTTGTCCGATTCTTTTTGCGTTTCGGAAGCGGCAGGCGTCATATTCTCTGCTGTTTCGCCCTGTTCCTCGTCCTCAATCAGAGGATACTCCTTTTCGGTCAGCTTGCAGCCGATATACACGGACAGCACCGTGCCGACAAAGCTGATCAGACCGTGTATGATGCAGGCGGTCTCGCTGCCGTAGGGTGGGAATCCCGGGAAATTATAGAATACCCAGAAGAACAGCACAGACGCCAGCCAGATTTTCTCTGTTCTGCCGATTTTCATTTTGTGTCACCTTGTTTTCTTGTTTATATGTAATTTCAGGTATGCATTTAGTCCTGAGAGCGCCATTCATCCAGCAGCGCATCCGAATCCACGACAAGTCCCAGATGCAGCGAGATCATGCGCAGCGCAGGCTCTTCGAGGTGCTCGGAGCCGCGGGTGAGGTCGCGCGGCACGACGACGCGGAAGTCGCGGTTTGCGGCATCGAAGGCGGTGTTGATAACGCAGCAGTCGGTCATGCAGCCGGTGAGCACCACGCGGCGGATGCCGAGGTTGCGCAGCAGCAGTTCCAGATCGGTCGGATAGAACGCGCTCAGGCGCTTTTTGGTCGTTACCATGTAGTCCTCGTCGTGTACGTCGATGGACATTCTGTTCCAGCGTGTGCCTTCGATGGCGTGCTCTGCGATGTTGGGAATCTCACCGACCGTAACCGGAAACACCATGCGCCACGCAGACGGAAACAGCTTTTCGTCTGCACCGCCCTTACGCAGCGTTGAGCGGACATGGATGATTGGCAGACCGAGCGCGCGTGCTTCGTTCATGAAATGATTGAGCGGTTCGATGATCTCACGTCCTCGCGGAGACGGACATGGACAGTCCGGATCGGTTGACAGGTGTCCATCGTGCATGTCGATCGTAATGACAGCCGTATCGCGGCGATTAAGGAAAACCTGCTGTAATTGCTCCGGAACCTCCTTTTCGATGCTGTCAAAGTATGCTTTCATTTGATTTTTCTCCTTCCCCGGCAAAACGCCGCAGCAATCTGTGCGGCGCTGTCAATAGCGGTATTGGAGTTATTATAGCACATGTGTCATGACATGTGCAAATGTTTTGGTCGGGGTGGGTGAAAGATTGTGAGGGATGGGGACCGGGGCGAGGTTGGACGGGAGGGAGGCGATGCGGCTATCTGTGTCGCTCCGCGAAGGGAGCGACATAACCCTCCGGCGCGGCAATCTCGTATACCTCATTTCAATCCACGCTTCCGCGAAGGGAGCGACGCGTAGTGACCGAGCACACGATCTGCCTTGCAGAAATTTCAATCCACGCTCCCGTGAAGGGAGCGACGCGAAACTGTTGGTCTGAGCACCAACCGCTACGAATTTCAATCCACGCTCCCGCGAAGGGAGCGACGCCACGAGAATATAGCAACCACCCAAATTTACGATTTCAATCCACGCTCCCGTGAAGGGAGCGACAGCTGCATCCCAGACCGCTATGGCGGCAATCTTCCATTTCAATCCACGCTCCCGCGAAGGGAGCGACGGAGGTGGAAGAATGGTAGCACCGCTTGATGCAATTTCAATCCACGCTCCCGCAAAGGGAGCGACTCGTGAGGGCATAGAGTTTCCGCATCTTCTCGTAATTTCAATCCACGCTCCCGCGAAGGGAGCGACCCCTGCTCATCACGCAGGCGGCGCGTCCAGTTGGCATTTCAATCCACGCTCCCGCGAAGGGAGCGACTAGGCATTCAGCTGTGCCTTGTAGTCGGTGAGATTTCAATCCACGCTCCCGCGAAGGGAGCGACCACCGTACCGACCAGCAATCCAGCATAAGCAACAATTTCAATCCACGCTCCCGCGAAGAGAGCGACGATCAACCTTAAAATACTGAGTATCTAACTTCACACGATTTCAATCCACGCTCCCGCGAAGGGAGCGACACTTCATTCTTCTCCCGGTGTCGCCACAGGTACTTATTTCAATCCACGCTCCCGTGAAGGGAGCGACTGCTATCGGTATCACCTACGGCATCACCTTCATCATTTCAATCCACGCTCCCGTGAAGGGAGCGACTGGACGGCTGCACAAGTACGAGGAGCTGGACACGACATTTCAATCCACGCTCCCGTGAAGGGAGCGACCTGTTTGAAAGGTGGTAAAACAATGAAAATCAAGATTTCAATCCACGCTCCCGTGAAGGGAGCGACGTTGTGATTGAGGCCGTCCGGTGGACAGGCAAGAAATTTCAATCCACGCTCCCGTGAAGGGAGCGACCTCGTTAGTATCCAAATCTACCTCGCAGTAACGCATTTCAATCCACGCTCCCGCGAAGGGAGCGACAGCTGCAGCGTAAATATGCAGGATGGCTGTTCGATTTCAATCCACGCTCCCGCGAAGGGAGCGACCTCCCGCCTTTTCGGCTCAAAAAATTACTTACCATAATTTCAATCCACGCTCCCGCGAAGGGAGCGACATACGCAGCCGCTGGAAGAAACTTTTGAATAATATTTCAATCCACGCTCCCGCGAAGGGAGCGACATATTGGAGTAAGATAATTTATCCGGCGCTATATTTCAATCCACGCTCCCGCGAAGGGAGCGACTTTCTCGCGGTCGAGAAGTGGTACGGGCAACGCATATTTCAATCCACGCTCCCGCGAAGGGAGCGACTCCTTACCGACACGCAGCGCACCCTTAGCCAGTATTTCAATCCACGCTCCCGCGAAGGGAGCGACGAGAAATGTAACTGTTGTATATGTGTGGACTGCGTATTTCAATCCACGCTCCCGCGAAGGGAGCGACCTCTAATTGCTTGCATACTTACTCCCCTTTCTTATATTTCAATCCACGCTCCCGCGAAGGGAGCGACCGTAGCCCGGAACTGTTTAAGCTGATTGATCAACTATTTCAATCCACGCTCCCGCGAAGGGAGCGACGGTGTTATTATCAGAGTGGTAGCAATGATATAACATTTCAATCCACGCTCCCGCGAAGGGAGCGACCTTGTAGCCGCCTGCGGTACCGCTGGTGTTGGTAATTTCAATCCACGCTCCCGCGAAGGGAGCGACACGATTCGTGCGTATTGTGCTGACCACACCAAGACATTTCAATCCACGCTCCCGCGAAGGGAGCGACGGCAGACCGGGAGCAGGTAAAGCCGCATGGTGTATATTTCAATCCACGCTCCCGCGAAGGGAGCGACCACGCTTCGCAAGCTCAATCTTCACTTTTCGCTTATTTCAATCCACGCTCCCGCGAAGGGAGCGACCGAGATTACGGAAAACGGCAAAACGACACGCAGCATTTCAATCCACGCTCCCGTGAAGGGAGCGACGTGCGGCTTGAGCGGAAAAGAGCTGCGGAAGTACATCATTTCAATCCACGCTCCCGCGAAGGGAGCGACCTATTACTGGGATAACTCGCAAATGTCAGTTAAATTTCAATCCACGCTCCCGCGAAGGGAGCGACGTTTGCGGGTAAGTGTAGCGACGGCAGTGATGCATTTCAATCCACGCTCCCGCGAAGGGAGCGACCGATTGACGATTGCGCACGCGCCCATGAGCGCCGGAGACAGGTTTCGCCTTCATCAGCTCGGGCAAACACAATTCCTTGAGCGAGCAGGCCGAGCAGCCTTTCTGCGGTTTTACCTTAGGCGTGCAGCCGCGGCGCAGATAGTCGTGCATTTCGGCAAGGCTGTCGCGCACACGCTGACGCAGTTCGTCTGTAAATGCAACCGGCGTCCGTCGGCGCGGCTCACCGTAGAACAGCGCACCGTCGGAAATCTGACAGCACAGCATTTCCTCAAGACACATCGCCTGAGCGCACAGCTGCAGCTCGTCCGCGTCGTGCGGCTTGGGCTTGCCGCGCTTGTATTCGATTGGAAACGGCGACCACAGTCCGTCTCGTCCCTGCAGGGTAACGCCGTTTTCCGAGCGATGAAATTCTACCACATCGCATTCACCGGACACACCGAGTACCGCCGAATGGATACGCATGGCACGAACAATCAGCAGGTCGCCGCGGCTTTCTGTGCCGCCGCCGTGCGCTTTCTCGTGCAGAATCGAGCCGTCCACCGTGCGGTAATTCTCTGCCCACTGGTGCTCCACATGGATGAGCGCCCACTGCCGACGGCAGAATGCGAAATGCTGCAAACCGGAGAGCTGGAGGAAGTCCTCCTCGGCGTAGATTACCCCAGCACCTTGCAGGTCACGCCGTCCGGCAGGTTGGCTTCGTCAACCGTGATGGTGTAGTCCGTGTACGCACGCGGTGCAATCACGCCTTCGTTGTGCTCGGCATGAACCAGATCAAACAGCTTGTGCGAGGGTGCGTTGCCAAGCTCGGAATCATGCTTGAACACAATAAGCTGGCGTACAGCCATCTTGCCGCGAGCAGCCGAATGGTCGTTCTCGAACATGTTGATGATTGCCGTCCACAGCAGTTCAAGGTCAGCCTCAGAGAATCCGGTCGTCTTGCGGGCGAGGTTGGCGGAAACATAGCCTTCCGCACGGTACAGACCGTAAGGCACGATGTACTTGCGGCCCATTTCGGTGCCCTTTTTCTCCGCGTCAGCCTCGGTGGTGATGGCAACACGCGTGATGGTGACTTCCTGCGGCACAATGGGATCCACACTGCGGGCAAAGCCAAGCTGTACCGGACCGCGCACCTGTCCGCAGTTGAGCGCACCCTTGACAAAGGTGGTCATAACCGCGCCGAATGTGCGAATATCGTAGAAATTCTGGCACATAAAGTTACGCAGCTTGCTGTCAAGCTGATCGTCCTTCTTCTTTGCATCCTTGAGCTTGTCCGGCGCTACGCCGACATAAGCGCAGGCTTCCGCATCGCTGCGGTTGAGCGGCACACTGTCCTTAACGTAAATGCGGTAGCCGGATTCGCCTTCCTTGGCCATCTCTACATAGTTGCGGATTTTGCGCTTGAGGCATACATCGGTCACCAGACCGTAGCCGGTTTCCGGGTCGATACGCGGCATGTTGCCCGCATCCGGATCGCCGTTCGGATTGCCGTTTTCCACGTCGAAAAAGATTACAAATTCATAGCGGTTTTTGATGGGTTCCATTTACTTGTCCTCCTTTTTTGTGTAACGCTTTTGTGTCTGGTGATAGTAGCCGAGGTCAAACGAACCTTGCTGCGGCAGGCTCAGTCGAGTTGGATAGGTTTCACTAAGAATATCCTTGATTTTACAAATCTGCTGGTTATAATACGTCTGCAGACCTTTATCCAGCTTGCGCAGGTGCTTCTGGCACAGATTGCCGAGAATCGGAAAGATCGTGGCAGGTGTTGCAGCGGCAGAGTTGAAATACCGATCCTTGATGGTGGTGTTGATGCCCGGATTTGCTGCCTGCTGTACGGCTTCGTATATCGAGAACAGCCGTCCGAGCGTATAGGGAATATTGGTGCTGGATTCATTCAGGCTCACAGTTAAAACCTCCTCGGGACAGTCCTTGTCCTTGTTTTTTAGGTAATATGCCTTGATAATTGCGGCACGCCGCCAGTTTATCTCAGAATCTGCGCGGATACGGAGCATAACACCGTTCAGCAGTGCAGCCGGATAGCGGTCATTGTTCCAGACGGCGCGGGCAGTCGCACCGGCCATAACCGGACTCGGCTTTTTGTCGCGGGCACTCTGGTTGACGGTTTCGGCAAGCAGCTGCCACAGCGGCAAAAAGCCGGCAGGCGCCTTCGCCGGACGCTTGATTTCCAGACGTTCATAGTGCGCGTTGACGTTCTTCATCAATTCACCAAACGTGTTTTTATAGAAGAATCGCACACTCAGACGCGCAGCATTCGGTGCCAGACCGAGAATGTAGAATGCACGGTCAGGATCAAGATTTAATTCCTGACACGGTTCGCTGTCTGCAAGGTGTTTGAGCGCAGCGGATAAGTCATTATCCGACCAGCTTTGCGTGTTATTGCCCATAAGGCAGCTGAAAAAATCAGTATACTGCGGTTCCGCGGTCTCCGCCCAGCAAACGACAGTGGTGTCGCCGATGTACTGCGTATGCTCGCGGTCAGCCAGCAGGTGATTGAGCGCCGTCGTATAAGCAAATGCAGCGTGCTTGCCAACAGGTGCGTTGTAGTTCTGCTCGTGACCGTAGGAACAGAAGGCGGGTGCGTTGAACGATACAAGTGCGGCGCCGCTGGACTGCGCATCACGCACACCTTTGATGGCAGGATGAACGGCGGCAATCTCATCCAGTTCGCCGGTGACAAGACATTGCTGTTTGGGTGCATCGGAGTCACCGTCGTAATGTGCCTGCCATGCAGCGCAGATGGCCGGATCATCTGCCGGATACTGTCCGTTCACATAAAATACCAGATTGGCACCGGCAATGAGTTTGTCGTAATCATCGACAAGAGCAGGGTGCTGTGCAGCTTCGGCAGGCTGCCATGTATCAAAGAAGGAGAGAATTGCGTGTGCAGCAGGAGAGTCCACAGTGTCTAACAGCTTGCGGTGCAGCTCGGCGGCGGCGTGAAAGCATTGCAGACTGCGCTCCGGTTTGCCTTTTGCATCTACGCCAAGCAGATATGCCGAATTATCCCACATAAAGTTGGACGTGACACCGGAAGAACGCTTGACTGCCGCCGGCAGACGAATATCCTCACGCGGTCGGAGTACTTTCTTTTTGCCTGCATCCACTTCATGCAGCAGCGGAATAACCTGGGCGAGTTCACCGTTTTCCCGCAGCTGGAGCGCATAACTGATTTTCGGTCTGCCCCAGCCGGGTGCATCAATTTCACCGCGGGCATTGAGGGCATCGTAATATTGCGTCAGCGCCTGCAAAATCATTTGACCACCTCCGCACTGTGAATCGGGGGAACCTCCATGACACCGTCTATCAGCTTGGCGCGGAAGAACATCGGTGTGATATTGGCGGGATCGCTGTAATCCATGTCGAGCAGCATCCAGCCGAGATCGTGCTCACCAAGCAGTTTCTCCGGACAAGGCGGAAGTTGTTCACAAAGCCCAAACTTTACCGGAAATTCCCGTGTGCCGAAGTAGGGCATGCTGTAGCACTGTCCGCGGCGCAGACGGCGTTTCATAATGTCCTGAAACTTGCCGGGATTGTCGGTCGGCGCAGCCTTGTCGGTCATTTCAAAGTGCGCTTCAATGACATAGTGGACATCGCGCAGTACCATTGCGGCACGCTGCTGAATGCTTTCCGACGCGGCGAGATACAGCTCACCCTTGGGTTTTGCAATCCACGCCTTGACCGAACGTGCGTTGATGGTGTCCTTTACCTCATTTCGGCGGATGTTGGTGAAGTGAATCGGCGCACAGACATGAATGCGGTCGATGATCCAGCGAAGACCGGGGTGCCAGTAAATACTTTCCAGCAACCCTCGTGCCGCCGAGGGTGTCATGCAGTCATAGCTGACGCGTTCGGTCTTCATTTCGGGTCTGCTGAATAGAGCGTATGGACCGCTTACTTCAACTTGAATTGACATTGGTATATTTCCCTCCTTTACGAAGCATTGCCAAATATTTCCTGGTATCAACAGAGAGTGGAATATGTGACAGGGCTTCGGTGTGATTTGTTGGATAGATAGGGTAGCAAGCTCCCTTATCTACGATTACATTATATCGCTTTACACTGTTGATTACAACAGTAATATTTCCTAATATGAGATAATTAAATTTATGCAAATGAAATAATAAGGCAGGGTAAAGAAACTTGACAAAATAAATCAGAAACTGTTATAGTGTATTTGTCGTCATTAGACGTGGATTGAAATCTAATTTGAGATAATTAAGGAAGCACGGGAGAATGTTACCACATTCTCCCGTTTTCCTTTTTACGCGAAAAATTACCCGAAAAACGCCTGACCGCTGTCTGCCTTGAGCGACAGACCGGTTTTCTCATCATACAGTGACAGATCGCACAGAATAGCACTGCGGTCGTCCAGAGCATTGGTTTCATCGGCGGTTTGAAGCGCACCGGCGTCGTACAGTGCCTGAAAATGCGCATCATACACCTGCACGGCGTACTGCCCAAGCTGCCGATACAGCTTTTTAGAGCACGCACCATCGCAAAGCCGCTCGATGAGTTCAGAACCGTCCTTCCACGGAATATAAACTGTGCGTGTGTCGTTGTCGATCATGCGAAAATTCTCGGCAATTGTGCGGAACGGATACAGAGAGCCGCCGCGTCCACGCTCAAACGCGTCGATCACGCCGATTTTATCAATCGCGGAACCGTTCAGCTTGCGCAGTTCGCGGAAATAGTTCTCCATTGTCTGCAGAGAAGCGGGATCGGCATTGTTATCCAGCGCAATATTTGTCGCGCCGATGGCTTGTCCAAACAGCGGCGGAGCCTTCTCCGTGCGGCGGAAAATGGTAACAATGCTGTCCTCTGCGGCACGCTTGCCCTCACGGTTGCAGCGTCCGGCGGCCTGCAGAATGGAATCCAGACCCGCCAGTTCGCGGTAAACGGCGGGGAAATCTATGTCAACACCGGCTTCAACAAGAGAAGTCGATACGACACGGCAGGGCAAACCGTCATTTAGTCGGCGTCGGATTTCCTCGAGCACCGTACGGCGGTGTGCCGGAACCATCAATGTGGACAGATGGAAACTGCCTTCCTCCGGCAATTTCGAGAAAATGGACTGCGCCGCTTTGCGGGAATTGACGATGCAAAGGACCTGCTCATGTGCGCACAGCAATTCGGCGAGTGCGTCATCCTCGAGGACACCGACTTGCCGGAACGTTACACGGCGGAATTTGTCGAAATAGAACGGAATCTGCGGGCAAATCTCGGAAACCGTATGCGACGGTGCGAATCGCTGAATCAAATCGCCGAGTACCGGCTGGGTAGCCGTACACAGCACGGCAGTTGCGCCGAACTGCTCTACCAGAGCGCCGATGGCCGCGACGCACGGCATCAGATGGCACAGCGGAAGCATTTGCGCTTCATCGAAAATAATCACGCTGTTTGCCAGATTGTGCAGCTTGCGGCACTGTGAGGAACGGTTAGCGTACATCGACTCGAAAAACTGAACGGCGGTTGTGATAACGAGCGGGCTGTCCCAGTTTTCGGCGGCCAGTGCCTTGGGATCGGGATTGCCGTTTTCCTCATCGTTCTCGAACTGTACACCGGAGTGATGCTCGAGTACGTTCTCATCGCCTAAAATACCGCGGAAAACATCGGCATTCTGCTCGATGATGGAGGTGTACGGTACAACATAAATCACACGTTTCATACCGTGTTCAACGGCGTGATGCAGCGCAAATGCGAGAGAACTGGTCGTTTTACCGCCGCCGGTCGGAACCGTAAGCGTGTAAATGCCCTTGGGATTGGCTGCGGCGGAAACGCACGCCTGCAAGATCTGCTGACGGAGCTTGTTCAGCGCGGAAGTCGGGTTGTCCCATGCGTTTAGCTTGGCCTGTAAGCGGGTGAGCAGGGTTTCGAGCGAATCTCCGGTGCCGCGCGGCATATCGCCTTTCATGAATCGCTCGGTATCCAGATAATCCGCGTCCACCAGACAGGAGTACAGCATGCGCGTGCGGAATGACTCGGAAAGCGACGGCCTGGTGACCGGACGCTGCGGCAGGCGTACCGGCGGAATGGGATAATCCGGGTCGAGCGGCGGAATAGCGGGAGTGCCCCACTTTTTTATTCTGCCGGTGAAGGTGGGTGTGCCTTCCGGGTCATTTGTGCTGCCTAAATCCGGCAAACCGCTGTGATGCCCCATGACACAAGCGGCTAAGAGCAGATTGTTTGACAACATGATGTTTCGTGCACCGGCGGTTGCATGATCGACCTTTGGACCATTATCCAGAAGACGATGCTGAAATGCGGCAGTTGCTTTGCCGTCATCATGGTGAACACCGGCCTCGTGACCTTCAGCTTGTGCACCGAATGCTTCGGCAAACTGCCCGCAGAGCGTGCCGACACCGCGCTCGTGATCGGAGAGAAGCTGATATTCTGTACGTTCAACGCCGTTTTCATTGATCGGACGGGTATGTGCATAGAATTTTTTATCCATAGCGATCACCTTCTATTGAATTGTTATATACAGTATATAACAGTTAAAGTCCGATAAAAAGTACAACACCCAATATGCCTGCCAAGAAGACCGCCTTGAATTACAGCAAACTGCTGAAAATATCAGTCAAATCCCATAGATTTTGTTGGATGAATTTATACAAAACTGGCAAAACCGCCAGAAAACAAAATCCCTATAATTCCGAGGTTGACACTGGGGATTGACTGTGCTATTCTATAACCAACAAATTCAGTAAGGAATCGGAAAGGAGCGAGCAAAATGTTCATCGTAAACGCACGAATGTCGGGTCGAATGTGTATGAACATGCTGTATTATGCTCAGATGCTGCCTGACCGACAGAATACGAAATTACTTTGAATCGTCTTGCTTGACGCTGCGCGTTCTTGCGGATTCATTGTATTTTCTGAAGCGGGGAGCTGCGAGCTTCCCGCTTTTTTGCGCATTTAAGAGGAATAAGGAGGAATTTTCTTGATAAAATTGTCACATATCTCGAAGGAGTTTGTGAGCGGCAAGCGAACCGTTCATGCGGTGCAGGATGTTTCGCTGACGATTGACAGGGGCGAAATTTTCGGTATGATCGGCTTTTCCGGTGCGGGTAAATCGACGTTGGTGCGCTGCATCAATCTGCTCGAGCGGCCGACCTCCGGCAAGGTGATCGTAGATGGTCAGGATATGCTGTCGCTCTCGGCAAAGGAGCTGCGGCAGGCCCGCAAGAAGATCGGCATGATCTTTCAGCACTTCAACCTGATGCCATCGCGCACCGTAGCCGGCAACGTAGCGTATCCGCTGCGCGGCAGCGGCCTTTCCAAACAGCAGATCGAGGAAAAAGTACAGCGGTTGCTTGATCTGGTCGGCATCGGTGATAAGGCGGAGGCGTATCCCAAGCAGCTGTCCGGCGGTCAGAAACAGCGTGTAGCAATCGCTCGCGCACTGGCAAACGACCCGAATGTGCTGCTCTGCGATGAGGCTACCTCGGCACTCGATCCGCAGACCACCAAGGCGATTCTGCAGCTGCTCAAGCACCTGAACGAAACCCTCGGCATCACGGTCGTTATCATCACCCATGAAATGGCGGTCGTCAAGGAGATCTGCCACCGCGTAGCCGTTATGGAGCACGGCAAGGTGGTCGAGTCCGGCGAGGTGTTCAACATTTTCGCCAACCCGAGAGAGGACATCACCAAGAACTTCATCCACACGACCTCCAATCTCCGCAAGATCGAAGAACTCATCGCGGAGGATTCGCCGGTCGTCAAGCTGAATCCGGGCGAGCTGATCGTGCGCTTGAGCTACATTCAGCGCAACGTATCCGAGCCGCTCATCTCGACGGTATCGCGCAAATTCGACATTGTGCTCAACATCATCTTTTCGGATATCGCCATCGTGCAGAATGCACCGATTGGCGGCACGGTAGCCATCATCAGCGGCGGCCGCGATCAAATCACACAGGCAATCGCTTATCTCAGTGAGAAAAACGTAGGAGTGGAGGTCATCAAGGATGCAAGAGTTTCTGAATAACATCATTCCGAACGTGATGGCAAAGCTGCCGGACTTCTATGCAGCCATCGGCGACACGCTGCTCATGGTGGTCTGGTCGGGTGCGATCTCGTTCGTGCTCGGTCTGACACTGGGCGTGCTGATCACGGTCACCAAGCAGGGCGGCATTCTGGAAAACAAAATCGTCTATCAGATCCTGGACAAGCTGGTCAGCCTGTTCCGTTCCATCCCGTTCATCATCCTGCTGACGTGGGTAATGCCGGTCTCCCGTGCAATCATGGGTACGGCAATCTATGTTCGGGGTGCAATCGTTCCGCTGGTATTCGGTGCGGTGCCGTTCTTCACCCGTCAGGTGGAGAGCGCCCTCGCAGAGCTGGACGGCGGCCTCGTCGAAGCGGCGCTCTCGATGGGCTCCACGCCGCTGGAGATCATCTTCCGCGTTTACCTGAAGGAAAGCGTTGCCGCCATCGCGCGCGGCACAACCATCACGGCGATCAGCCTGCTCAACCTGACCGCAATGGCCGGTGTCGTCGGTGCCGGCGGTCTGGGCGACTTCGCCATCCGTTACGGCCACGACCGCAACATGCTGGACGTTACCAACGTCACTGTGCTGGTCCTCGTCATCATTGTTTGTATTATGGAGTTCGTTGGCGGCAAGGTCGTCAAGAAGAACACGCATTAAGGAGTGTCTGACATGAGTATTTCCAATCGCAAAGTTGTTATTGTCGGTGCAGGCCATGTCGGCTCCCATGTCGGCTACGCACTGATTTCGCAGAGTTTGGCAGACGAGATTGTCTACATTGACTCCGATCACGCCAAGGCAGTTGCACAGGCGTTCGACCTGACCGATGCGACCAATTACCTTCCGGTTCGCACCAAGGTCACCGCGGGTGACTACAGCGATGCCAAGGACGCACAGATTATGATCATCTCGGCGGGCCCGCTGCCGACCGGCAATCAGACCCGTATGGATACGCTGGGTCAGACCATCGCCATCCTGAAAGATGTAACAAAATCCATCAAAGAATCCGGTTTTGACGGCATTATCGTCAATATCTCCAATCCAGCGGACGTTATCACGCATTACATCCAGCACACGCTGAACTGGGCGCCGGAACGCATTTTCTCTACCAGCACTACGCTGGATTCCGCAAGACTGCGCCGCGCGATCGCGCAGGAGATCGGCATTGACCAGAAATCTATCACCGCTTATGCGCTCGGCGAGCACGGCGAAAGCCAGATGGTCGCATGGTCGGCTGTCACCATCGCGGGCAAGCCGCTCAGCCAGTGGCAGGCGGAGTATCCGGACACGTTCGGCAGGCTCGACCTCGATGCACTGGCCGATGCGGGCCGCGAGGGCGGCTGGACCATCCTGCGCGGCAAGCAGTGTACGGAGTTCGGCATCGGTGCTTCCGCCGCAGAAGTCGTTCGCGCCATTTTTTACAACGAGAACCGCGTTCTTTCGGTTTCTGTTCTGCTGAACGGCAAGTATGGTCAGCACGATGTGTACGCCAGCGTGCCTGCTATCGTGGGTCGCGACGGCATCGCAGAGATCATCGAGCTGCACCTGACTCCCGAGGAGCAGGAGAAGTTCAACGCATCCTGCAAGACCATGAGCGAGAATTATCAGCTGTCGCTCACTCTCTAACATCAGTTCATTAAAAAGTTCACATAGAGGCAATACCGCACAATTGAACAAGAGTGATTTGCGAGTAAATTTTGCGTGCTGATGCGGCGTGTTTTTGCAGCAATACTTTGTGTATTGCAAAAAATCACAACAAAATCAGCGCACAAAATTTCCGCAAAGCACCGCAGTTTAATTGTGGGGTATTGCCTCCCCAAAAACGGAGGTAATCCCAATGAAGCTCAAAAGAATCATCGCACTGTCCCTGTCCGCAGCAACCCTCGCCCTGTCCCTGACCGCCTGCGGCGGCTCGAGCAGCGCAGCTTCCGATGACGCACAGGCATCCGACAGCAATTCCGGCGATGCCGTAACCGTAAAGCTCGGCGTAGTAGGCAGCATCTACGAGGATCTGTGGACCCCGGCCAAGGAAAAGCTGGCTGACGAGGGCATCGACCTCGAGTTCGTACAGTTCTCGGACTACGTTACCCCGAACAACGCACTTGCGAACGGAGAGATCGACCTGAACGCATTCCAGCACCGCATTTACCTGCAGAGCGAGATCGACAACTACGGCTATGAGATCGAGAACATCGGCAACACCTTTATCATTCCGCTGAACCTGTACTCGGACAAGGTTAAGTCGGTTGATGAGCTCAAGGACGGCGACACCGTAGCCATTCCGGACGATGTAACCAACGGCGGCCGCGCGCTCAAGGTGCTGGAGGCTGCCGGTCTGATCAAGCTGAAGGACAGCGCCGAGTTCAACCCGACCATCGACGACATCGAGACCTACAACACCAAGATCACCATCGAGGAGCTGAAGGCAAACGTTATCCCGTCCACGCTGGCTGACGTTACCGCAGCTGTTGTAAACGGCAACTACGCACTGGATTTCGGCCTTAAGACCGAGGACGCCATCTACAAGGATGATCAGCTGGACATCGAGGAGTACTGGAACCTGATCGCAGCACGTTCCGCTGACCTCGAGGATGCGGACAAGCTGGAGACCTATAAGAAGGTTGTTGCAGCGTTCCAGTCCGATGAGACAGAGGCAGTATTCAATGACCAGTTCGGCGGCTACTTCATCAAGGCAGGCTGGGATCAGGATCTGCTGGCAGACAAGTAATTCATAATTATTCCTAATGCCGCCGGAAACAACCGACGGCATTTTCGGCAGGGAGGAAACAGTAATGCAGATCAACAAACAGGCGCTGCGGGAGATCATTCCGGACAGCGAACGCCTGCTTTTCGAGGAAAATATTCCGGCGGAGTACCTGAGCGACGCGCTCGGCCGCCGCACCGGCACAGCGGATGCACTCGTGTTCGCGCTTTCGACCGAGGAGGTCAGCGGCGTGCTCCGGTACGCCAACGAAAACGGCATCCTGGTCACGCCGCGCGGCGCGGGCACCAATCTGGTAGGCTCGACAATTCCGCTGTTCGGTGGTATCATTTTGGATGTGTCCCACATGAACCGCGTGCTCGAGCTTGACCGCGACACCATGACCATCACCGTCGAGCCGGGTATGCTGCTCAAGGATCTGCAGGCTTACGTCGAGGAACGCGGCCTGTTTTATCCGCCGGACCCGGGTGAAAAGGCGTCGAGCATCGGCGGCAACATCAGCACCAATGCGGGCGGTATGCGCGCAGTCAAGTACGGCGTAACACGCGACTATGTGCGCGGGCTGGAGGTCGTCCTTGCGGACGGCACGGTGCTGCATGTCGGCGGCAAGCAGGTGAAGGACGCGAGCGGTCTGTCGCTCAAGCACCTGCTCATCGGTTCAGAGGGCACGCTGGCGGTCATCACCAAGTGCCTGCTGCGCCTTCTTCCCAAGCCGGAGACCACGGTGAGCGTGCTCGTGCCGTTTGCCGATCTCGGCACGGGTATCCGCAGCGTGCTGACCATCCTGCAGGCGAACGCCAACCCGACCGCAGTCGAGTTCATGGAACGCAAGGTGGTTGCGCTCGGCGAGGAGTTCTGCAAGGTGCAGTATCCGCGCCCGGATGCGGGTTCGTACATTCTGCTGACATTTGACGGCCACGAGAGCGAGGTCAACGCGAATATCGAGCGTGTGCGCCGTCTTGCGCTCGACAACGGTGCAATCGACTGCATCGTGCTGCGCAGTGCGGAGCAGGCCGCCGACATTTGGAAGGTGCGCGGTGCGCTCGTTATGGCGGTCGAGGCTGTGTCCGAGCAGGAGCCGGTGGACATCGTTGTGCCCATCAGCCACACGGCGGATTTCGTTCGCTATATCAACGAGCTGGAAGCATCCTCGGGTATGCGTATGATCGCGTTCGGCCATGCGGGTGACGGCAACGTGCATCTGTGCGTAGTGCGTGACGGCCGCGACCAGCAGACATGGGAGCGCGAGCTGCACGAAAACATGGAGCAGGCTTACGCTAAGGCGTATTTTTACGGCGGCGTAGCCTCGGGAGAGCACGGCATCGGCATTTCCAAGCGGTCGTACTTCCTGCGGGAGACCGCGCAGGAGAATCTTGCCGTGATGAACACCATCAAGACCGCCCTCGACCCGAAACATACACTGAACGACCAGAAATCTTACATTGTGGGAGGAAAATAACCATGCAGAGCTTATCTGAGCGCACCGCCGGCTTTACCGATTCGGTCATCCGCCGTATGACGCGCGTTTCCATGCAGTATGATGCGGTAAATCTGTCGCAGGGCTTCCCGGATTTTGAGCCGCCGAAGAAGCTGCTCGACCGTCTGGCGCAGGTGGCCTACGAAGACTATCACCAGTATTCGATCACATGGGGTTCGCAGAACTTCCGCGAGGCGCTGGCCGCCAAGCAGACCTATTTCATGGGCCGCAGGATCGACCCGAACACCGAAATCGTCACGACCTGCGGCAGCACCGAGGCGATGATGGCTGCGATGATGACAGTCACCAATCCGGGCGATAAGGTTATCATTTTCTCCCCGTTTTACGAGAACTACGGTGCGGATACCATCCTGTCCGGCGCAGAGCCTATCTATGTGCCGCTCGTGCCGCCGGATTTCCACTTTGACGCAAATGTGCTTGAGGACGCGTTCCGTCAGCACCCGAAGGCCATCATCCTGTGCAACCCGTCCAATCCGTGCGGCAAGGTGTTCACCCGTGCCGAACTGGAGATTATCGCGTCTCTCGCAGAGAAATACGACACCTATGTTATCACCGACGAGGTGTATGAGCATATCGTATTCGCACCGAACAAGCACACTTATTTTGCCACGCTGCCGGGTATGTGGGAGCGCACGCTGTCGTGCTCGTCGCTTTCCAAGACGTATTCCGTCACCGGCTGGAGACTGGGCTATATCATCGCTCCACCGGAGATTATTGACCGCGCGAAAAAGGTGCATGATTTCCTGACCGTCGGCGCAGCAGCACCGCTGCAGGAGGCTGTTGTTACCGGTCTCAAGATGGGCCAGGACTACTACGACGACTTGCAGGCCAAGTACACACAAAAAAAGGAGCTGTTCCTCAAGGGTCTGGACGATCTGCAGATTGCCCATACCGACCCGCAGGGCGCGTACTATGTTCTGCTTGACATTGCCGAGTTCGGCTACGAGAGCGATCTTGCGTTCTGCGAGGATCTGGCGCATTATGTCGGCGTAGGCGCGGTTCCCGGCTCGAGCTTCTTCCGTGAGCCGGTCAACAACCTGATTCGCCTGCATTTTGCCAAGAAGGACGAGACGCTGCTCGATGCACTCAACCGTCTGGAATCGCTTAGGGACAAAATTAAGCCGAAACACCGATAAATTAGGAGGAAAAGCTGTCATGGACGTAAAGAAAGCCGCAGCGGAAACGAAGGACTACATCGTATCCATCCGTCGGGAATTTCACCGGCACCCGGAGCTGAGCCTGCAGGAATTCCGCACGGCACAGCGCATTGAGGAGGAACTGGACAAGTTCGGCATTCCGCACACGCGCGTGGGCGAGACCGGCGTGCTCGGCACGCTGAAGGGCGCAAAGGACAACGGAAAAGTGCTGGTTCTGCGTGCGGATATCGATGCGCTGCCGATTGAGGAGACGCACGAGTGCGTCTATCGCTCGGAGAATGCAGGCGTCATGCACGCCTGCGGCCATGACGCGCACGCGGCCTGCCTTCTGGGTGCCGCGAAAATCCTGTCGGAGAACAGAGATGCGTTCAGCGGAAAGGTCCGTCTTGTGTTTCAGCCGGGAGAGGAAATCGGAAAAGGTGCAAAGCCATTTGTCGCAGCCGGTGTGCTGGATGGTGCCGAGCGCGTGTTCGGTCTGCACACTGCGTATGATTTGGAGGCAGGCACGGTAGGACTTAAACCGGGCATCAACAACGCCGCAGTCGATCATTTCCGCATTCGCGTGCACGGCAGGTCCACGCACGTTTCCACGCCGCATCTGGGCGTGGATGCGCTGTATATCGCCAGCCAGATTGTTGTGGCAGTGCAGGGACTGGTTACGCGCCGCACTTCACCGACCGAGCCGGTCATCATCGGTATCGGCAAGCTGAACGCGGGCACGACCTACAACGCCGTGGCAGCATTTGCTGAAATGGAGGGCACAACGCGCACCATTTCGCAGGAGAGCCGCGACCGCGTCCGTGCACAGGTCAGTGAGACAGCGCAGAGCATCGCTGCGCTGTACGGCGGCACGGCGGAAATCGAGTGGACGGACTTTGCCGCTGCGCTCGTCAATGACCCGCAGGTGTGCGAGGAAGCTGCTCAGGTCGTGGACGAGCTGCTCGGAGAAGGACACGTTGTCACTGACCGTGAGCTGTCGCTCAGCGGCGACAATTTTGCCGAGTTTGAGCGGTATAAGCCGGGCGCGTATGCGTATCTCGGCACCGGCAATCCGGATTTGCCGCACACGATGATCACCAACCATAACGGCGGCTTCGATGTGGACGAGAATGCACTTGTGACCGGTGCCGGTCTGTATGTCGGCTACACAGTCGCGCGGCTTGGATAAAGCGAAACGCTCAGCTATCGTTTGGTAGCTGAGCGTTTTGCTTTTGAAATTACAGTTTTGAACTTACATCCCGCACTCAAGTCCGTTATACCGTGTCACCACAAACGGATAGCTGAGTGTCTCCGGCTGGATGCCAAGCTGCCGCAGACCGGCACACAAATCCTCGACAACCTGCATATCGTGGTCGCGCTGCGCGACGGACAGTTTCATTTTATCTCCATACGACGAGATCAGCAGCGCAAACGGCTGCACAGCACACGGCAGGATTGCGCCGTAATCGAGTACATACGGACGGCAGCTTTCCGGCAGGGCGAACCGGCCGACATTGGTAATGAGAAAGCTGTCCTCGAGCACAAAATCAGTCGTGACCTTCTGTGCCGCCTGCATTTTCTCCGCGAGCGGCATATCTGCCTCATGCAGCGATTCACAGCGGTCTGCGGCGGCTTTTGCACGATAGAGCAGCTGTTCGCGCTGCATCTGATCCTTCAAAAATGCCTTCGTGCGCCGGAACACCTCGTCATTCGGCAGATCGCGGTATTCCGGAAAATACGGCAGATCGATAAAACAAATAAAATACCGCGTGGTAAGCGTCGGCAGCAGCGGACGCAGATCGACCGGAATCTCCGCGATAACCGGCTTGTCCGTTCCGCCGAACTTATCATCAAACGCTTTCATCATCAGCGGAGCCAGTACAGACAGCGGACTGACGCCGATGGACTTTGCGTAATCGTGCAGCTGCGAAAATGGGAACGTCACCTCGGTGACGACCTCGGAGCCGTCAGCGCCCCACTGTACCTCGGGGGCATGAACAGCCTCCGGCTTTTTCCAGATGCCATCCGGCGAAAATTCACGGTCTGCCAGCTGCTCGTAGCCGTTTGCGCTCTCCTCAGGAGACCAGCGGGTATCCATGCCGCGCACAGAGCCGTCATTCTCAACCGGGAAACCGCAGTTTTTCAGGTACTGGAACAGTACACAGCGGATAAACTCCTCGAATCCGCGTCCATCCGAGATAGAGTGCTGATACTCCATATAGATGGTCTTGTCGTGGTAGCCGACGAGAAATAAGTATCCGTTCGTATCCTTGGAGCCGATGGTGTAGCGGGTGGATACACCGTCGAACGGCAGCACCACGGCGGGCTGCACGTTGCGGCGGTAGCGGAACGCGGTCTCGGTCGGCTCGGCGGTCAGCATCATGTGCGGAAAGCGCAGCAGTGCCTGCTCGACGGCTTCGCGCAGCTTATCCGGGCGCACTTTATCGCGCATGCGGATGGTGTGGCGCGGCACACAGGCGACGGTTTCATGGGTGTTGTACAGGAAGATTTTTGCATAGCTGTCCGTGCGGAGCAGCGGGTCATTCATGGTCATTATAGCATCTCCTCAAAGCATAATCCGGCGCATCTTATATGGTAATTTCAGTATATCACCCTGCAAGGACGTTGTAAATCAAAATGAGTCGAATTTGCACAGTATTATGCAAATATAGAACATGATGTACGATATAATGACCCGCGCGCCTGAAAATACTTGCGATTCGGTTGGCAGAGTATATCACGCCGGAGAAGCTGACATATGAGCATGGAATTTCTGCCGCGGCTGTTCGATTCGTTCTCGCGTGAGCGTATTCCGTGTGAGAAGCAAAAAAACAAGCGACACCATATTTCGATTGGTGTCGCTTGTGTGCGTTTTCAGGCGCTGTCGGTATTGTCTGCCCTTGCAGGGCGGTTGTTCATACCACACCCGTTGTGCGGTATGGATCAGATGGGATTACTGGTCGGTGTAGCGGCTGAGGATAACCGCTACCTGAGCACGGGTTGCGGTGCCGTTCGGCACGAGCGTAGTCGGGGTAACGCCGGTTACCAGACCGTTGCCGTTCGCCCAGCTCATTGCTTCAGCAGCCCACGACTCGACAGAAGCCGCGTCTGCGTAGCCATCGAGTGCTGCGCTGCCCTGCGGCGTATGACCGCGATAGGTATCGTAGCGGTACAGGATGGCCGCCAGCTGCTGACGGGTGATCAGCGTATCCGGCTGGAATCTGCCGTCGGTGAAGCCGTTGACAATGCCGTTTTCGGAGGCCCATGCGATGGCTTCTGCGTACCACTTGCCGTCCGCCACATCGGTGAACTGTGCGGTGGAAGCGGCCTTGCTGCCGCTCATGCGGTAGAGCACCTGAACCAGCATTGCGCGGGTCATGCCGTCATCCGGACCGAACTTGGTTGCAGTCAGGCCCTTGAACCAGCCGTTCTCGAGTGCAGTGTTGACCTCGTTGTAGAACCACTTGCGCAGGTTGACATCGGAGAAGTCGCTGCTGTACTCGTGGGTGATAACGAAGGTGGAGAAGTGGGTGGTCTTAAAGGTAGCCTTTCCGGTCGCTGCATCATAAATGACAGGCAGCTTTTCAAACGAGCCGTCCTCAGCAAGATAGTATGCAACCAGATGATCGGCGTTCTCGCCGCTCTTGAGGGTGTATGCCACAGAAATCGCAGCCGTGCCGTTCAGCGCGTGAACGCGGGTTGCAGTGCCGTTTTTCGGCTGTACCTGCGCAGAAATGTTCAGGATGGTGCTGTTCTTCGGCAGGTATTTGCGCTGTGCGTCAGTCAGGGAGGACTTGTCAGCGGAAGCGAGCGAAATACTTGCCATACCGTCAGCCTGTGCGGCGCTGCCGAGTGCGGTCAGCGTCTCACGGTCGAGTGCAACCGTGCCGTTCGGCAGGATAAGCGCTGCGCCGTTCTTTGCACCGGCGAGAGCAGCTACCAGATCGCCGGTGAGCGATACCGTGCGTACGGTGGAATCTGCGGACAGGTCAAGCGTCAGCGAATCCTTGCCGGAAACCGCAGTCAGCTTGGAGCTGTCGGCGGAAACCGCTGCGGTGCCGTTCTTTACCTCAACCGTTGCAGGAACCTTGGTGCCGTCCGGCGCGGTAATGGAGGACGAGCCGCTGTCGGTCGGAGCCGGTGCAACAGCACCGCCGCCTGCTCCACCGCCGCCGCCTGCGCCGCCGCCGCTACTCGGCTTGACGGCAAAGGCTGCGGTGACAGTAACGTCATTCGCCGGCATGGTGAAGGTGTAGGTCAGGGTGGACGCGGAAACCGTCTTGTCGAGCGCGGTCTCCGGTGTCAGCGTCAGGGTTTTCAGCTGATAGCCGCTTGCGGGTGCAGCGGTGAGCGTTACCGTGTCGCCGGCCTTGGCGCGTGCCGCAGAAGCGGAAACGCTGCCGTTTTCGGCCTTGCCGGCCGTAATTGCGTAAGTTTTGTGGAACAGATTGTCGGTGTTGACCGCCAGAGCGTCTGTTACGTTGCGGATAACCGCTTCAAAGCTGCCGTCCTTCTCGGTTACGGAAACAACGGCATTCGGAGCCGCCTTCTGGAGTTCGGACTTGATCTCCTCAGCGGTGCCGACACAGTTTGTGCTCGGCGTGAGCGTCAGCTTGACCGTGCCGTTCTTGCGAACCTGAGCGGATGTGCTGTTGACTGCACCGGTGTCGGTTGGCTGAATCGGTGTGGTGTAGGTGAAGTTGCCGGTGCCGTTCGTGCCGGTGATTGCTGCGTTGTACTGCTCAAGGTCGGTGAAGTGAACGCGGATGGTCTGGTTGGCATCGAGTGTGTGAATATAAATTGGATCGACAAGATTTACACCATCAACCTGTACAGCAGCATCGTTTTCTGCTGCGGTAATGTCACCCTGGGTAACCGTCCACTTTTCGACCATCTTTTGGGTGTTTGGTGCTGCAGTGAAGGTGATTTCACTGCTGTTCGGCTGCTTGGTCTGAGAGTTAATCGCGGTGTCGTCAATCTTGGCGGTCAGATGGCCGTTCGCATCAACGGTGCCGAAAGTAAGCTGATAGCTTGCCGTAACCTTAAAGTATACGGTTGCGGTAATATTCTTGTCCGCACGGATTTTGCCTTCCGGATTGGTTTTGGAGTTTCCGGCAGTCTTTTTGCCGTTTACTTCCCACTGTTCAACCTGATAGCCAGTCTTCGGCGCTGCATGGAAGATGATTTCCTCATCCTTATAAATGGTTACGCCATCAGTCGGCATAGCCTTGGTCTCAACTTCCTCACCGTAGATATCATACAGCGTGTATTTTACGGTGCCGTTGCCGGCTGCAGCGGTGGCCTTGGCGGTGTAGGAAGCGCTCTGGGCAAATTCAGCGCTGATGGACAGATTGCCAGCCAGTTCGCTGATGGTGTAAGTGCCGTTGGTCTTTGCCGCAGCCTCATCCTGAGCAGTACCGTTTACAACCCAGTTCTTGAAATGCCAGCCGCGGTCTGCGCGTGCCTGCAGCTCAACCTTGCTGCCGCCGGGAATCTTGGACAGATCGTCCACAGCTTCGCCGTCTACGGTTGCAATGATCGTGCCATGCTCCATTTCCGGTGTGGTAATCGCAAATGCGGCACGGTCGGTCTTGAGCGAAACCTTGGTATTCTCAGTGATGGGGAAGGTATAGCTGCCGTCAGCGTTGAGTTTTCCTGCTTCAACAGCCTTGCCGTTCACCTGATAGGTCTCGCCCGTGGCGGCAGCATAGCCTGCCTTGGGCGCTACCGTAATCTTCGTATCACCGGTGACGCTTTCGCCGCTCTTGAGAGACTTGGTAAGCGTTTTGGAGGTATCGTCCGGATCAACCGTCTGATAGCTTGCGGTCAGCTCACCTTCCAGCGTCAGCGTGTAGCTGTCGCGCTCGAATACGGCAGCCAGATCAATATCCTGCACGCCAACCTCAACAGAGAGCGTGTTGGAGCCGTTCGTCGGGTTCGATTCGCCGGACGGATAGCTGTTTGCACCGCGTTTCGAGAGAATCCACTGCTTGAAGTGCCAGCCGGTATCCGGCGTTGCGGTGAAGTTGAACTTTGCACCGCTGGAAATGTAAGCCGGGAAGTTCTTGAGGCTTTCGGAGCCATTTTCATCCGTGCATTTGAGTGTACCGCCCTGCTTATTCTGAACGGAAGCATTCAGCTTGGTATTGGTGGTCTTGAAGTAAACCAAAACAGATGCCGGTTTTGCAAGGGTCTTGATAGTAACCGAGTTCTTCTCCTTGCTGTTCTCGATTTCCTTGCCGTCATAGGTCCAGTAATCGACTGCATAACCTGCATCCGGCACAGCCGTCAAGGTAACATCGGTGTTTGCAGTAAAGCTGGAGATTGTACTGCCGTCATCCGCCTTGCCGGCATTCAGACCTGCGGTAATGATCGACGCAGAACCGACAGAGTGCTTGTTTGTGCCTTCACCGAAGTCCTCAGCCTTGAGGGTCAGGATGTAAGTCAGGCCGTTTACCGTGTAAACACCGGGGATAAGGGTAAATTCATAGTTGTTGTACAGCGTTTCGTTGGTAGCGGTAGTCTTGCACGGAGAAACCGTGTAGTTGCTGGGTGCAATGTTCGGCGCGAGCGTTACCTCGTTGCCTGCGGTGTTGACTGTGGTATAGTCAAGGTGCAGAGCGGTAATCTCTTCAGCAGTCATGTTTTTCGTGTCTGCCGTGAGAGAAAGCTGATTCTTGTCTTTCGGGTTGACCTTATCCTGTGCAACGCCGTCCTTCGGGGTGACAACGCGCAGCGTAACGGCACGCTGAACAACGGTAAACTCGGTTTCCGCAACCGGCTTGGATTCGCCGCTTGCATAAGCATACAGCGTGTAAGTGCCGACATTCAGCTTATTGTTCTCTGTCAGCGGCTGCGAATCCTTGGAACCGGAAACCGCGTACTTGAAGGTTGCGTTAGTGACCTTCTGCAGACCCTTCGTATCGTTGCTCATGCGGGAGAGCGACGGCGTTACCGTATCGCCGTAGGTGAAGCGGGTGACGCTGTTGTTATTATTGCCGTTGGTGAGCGTCAGCTGATAGCCGGTCGCGTTCTCGCCAACGAGAACCATCTTGCCTTCCGCGTTGCTCATATCCTTGAACACATAGCTGCCCGGATAATACGGGGTAACCGTGTAAGCGCCGTCTGCGGGCACGATAACATCCTTTGTAACGTTGCCGGTATTGTCAATCTTAGCCGCAACCGTGGTAGAGAAGTCCGTGCCGCGAATCAGGAAGCTGAGCGTGCCGGTCGGGATGGTGGAGGTAGCAGACGTGGAACTCATTTTAGCGCTGATGTGCAGCGTGCGGTCAAACTGAGCAGTGTCGCCTTTTTGTACATTCTTCGCCGTAACCGTCAGCTCACACTTTGGTGTGCGCTTGCTGTAAGTCGTGGTAATCTCCGGCGAGTAAGCGGAAATACTGTACTCGGTCTTGGAGGTGTTGTCGAAGTAGAGCACATTCAATCGGCAGCGGTAAGTGCCCTTGTCGGCAGAACCGGCGTTTTCGATGCTCAGCGTATCGGAAACGCTGCCGGCAATCTCGGTCCAGGAACCATTGTTCAGCTTCTGCCACTGATAGCTTACGCTGTTGTACTTGCCGCCGTCCGGATTTTTATTGTCTCCGTTATACTTAACCGTTGCGGTTGCCAGAGAATCCGGATAGATCGGCAGCTCCGTTTGATTTTCCCTGCCACCAATGTTTACCGAAATATCGGGATAGCCTGCTGTGGTCTTGGTGCGGCAGGTCAGCGGTTCGCTGTAAATGCTCTTGCGCTGCGCCTGCTCCTTGTTTTCGTTGCAGGTCTGAATCTGATATTCATACTTGGTATAGGGAGACAGGTTCTTATCCGTGTAGCTGAAGGTGTAGGTGCCGTTATCGTGACGCTCACCATCGGTGAACGGCACAAATGCGAGTTCCTTGCGGCCGGAGCCATCCGGGAAGTTGTAGTAGCGGTATAGCTGGAAGCCGGAAACGATCTTGTCGTAGGTCCACGTCAGGGTAACGGAATCATCGGTGGTTTTCGCAACATCCTGCTCAAAATCCTCCGGCAGCGGAGACGGAGCCTGCGGCTCGGTTACCGCGTAGGTGACAACCGGGAACGCCTGATTGCCGCTGCGGTAGTTGTAGCAGAAAATACGCCAGTTCATGCCGTAGCCGTACGGTTTGGCTTCAATCGGCATGTTCTGCAGCGAACCGGAGAACGAGCCGCCTGCGGTGTTGACAGACACCTTGCCGGCAGAGAGGTCCGAACCGGCAACCACGCCTGCGGTTACGCCGCCTGCACCTGCACCCGCTTTGGTTTCGATAGAGGTGGTGTTGGTGTAGTTTTTGCTGTCCGAGGTGGAGAAGCTGATCTCCTGCGTGATGCCGGAGCCGCCGCCTGCCGCGGTGAAGTCAACCTTAGCCGGATCACCGTTATAAGCCTTGGAGCCTGCACTCGGTGCGCTCGGATAGCTGGACGGATCACCGATCGTATGCGTCAGCACACTGCCCGAAATGGACGGCAGCACGCTGTAATCCTCGGCAATGTTTTCGTAGTAGGACAGGTCGATCAGACCGATCGAGGCTTCGTGCGGGATGGAAACGGTGGAGGTTACCTTCGTGTATTTGCCTGTTCCATCCGGGATGTAGGAGGTGTACTCGTAAATCTCCATCGGGATGGAATAGAACGCCACTCTGTCCTCGCCGGAGGTTGTCTCGTAGGTGATGGACTGCTCGAGCGAGGAGGTGTGCTCGGTCTCGTAGGTGAAACCGGAGGTAAAGGCGGCTTCCGCCTCAACGCTGCCGATCTTAACGCCGAATACCGAGAATTCCTGCTCAAAGGAGACATATGCGCCGACCGAGATGGTAGAGGAGGAGCTGGTGCCGTTCTCGGTGCCCTTCATGCTCGAGTAGGTGGTGGAGGACTCAGCATAGTTGCCGGACAGGTCATCGCGGTCGAGCAGATCGGAGAAGTACGGAGGCGAAGCCAGTACCGCCAGAACCTGCGGGTCGGAGTAGGTGTAATAGTGCTTGCCGGTGTAGGTCATGTAGCTGGTATCGTCGTCTGTGTTGGCGAGACAGAGCGTGTACGAGCTGTTGACATCGGTTTTTACCGGCTGAGAGCCGTCAAACAGGTTGACGGTCGAAAGTCTGGTTGTACCGGGAGTACGCTTGTTGTATGTGGAGTTTGTTTCCTTGTTTACAGTATCGTATGTACCGGTGAACGCCCAGTAGGAGGAGCGAATCTTGAACAGCTTGTGCAGCCAGTTTTTGTAGTAGTAGCGGAGCTCGTAATGCGGAACCTTACCGTCTACCGTGTACTTATCAGACTGCTTGTTCTCATCCTTGGACATAGTCTGCGTCAGGGTGAACAGCGTACCCGAACCTGCGGTGTTGTTGTTTGCATCCACCGCGGTGGTCACAGAGCCTGCGGATGCATCGTACTCAACGTAGTCCTCGTTCGGCATAGCAGGCGTGTTGTCGAGCGCCTGCTTGATGTTCAGACCATTCTCGTCGCAGGAGATGACAAGGCTGTCAAAGTACAGCAGATCACTGGTTTTGCCGCCATCGTTTGTTTCGCCTGCGGTCGGACGGGAGATAATCGCCGTATTGGCCGGGCACAGCGGCAGAGAATGGAAAACGTCGGTGCCGTTTTCGGTGTGATTCTGCATTGCGCTGTAAATATAGTTTCCGTCCTTATCCTTGGAGAACAGATCGAAATTCTTAGAGACAGACGGCTTGAAGGTGACGCCGTTCCATGCGTACAAGCCTACATAGCGCGTGTTCTGCTTATTTGCCTTGAGGTCGGCATCCGACTGAGCCGCCAGAATCAGCGTTTTGCCGCCGCCGGTCATATCGCCGAAGGCGAAGGATGCGCGGACCAGATTGCTGCCCTCGTAGGTCAGCGGGAATTCCTGCGAGCTCTGCAGCATGTGTGCGCTCGTGGAACCGAACATTACAACGGCACGCGAGCCTGCGTTCTGCTGCGGACCGTAGTAGTAACCCCAGGTGCAGGCGAGATCGTCTACGCCGTCCTGGTTGACGTCACCGCTGACGAGAGAGATCATGTTGGAAACGACACTGCCCTCACGGAAGAAGTACGTCCACGCCTGTCTCCAGTTAGAGGGATTGGAGTAATCGTCAGTCTGCAGGTCGTAAATCTCAATGCGGGAATTGCCGACCTCCGGCACATAGACCGCAACCTCGTCCTTACCGTCGTTGTCCCAGTCGCCGGTAGCTACCTGCAGGTAGTTTTTCAGCTGATACGGGTTTTCTGCGAAGTTTTCGACCTTTTTGGCGGTCGTGCTGCCTTCGTCGCTGGTGTCGGTCAGATTCGGGTTGCCGATTTCCTTGCTGGTGTCCAGCAGTGTGATCGGCTTGCCGTACTCGCCGGTTGTCGCATTGCCGAACCGCAGGTACAGACCGCCTTTCGCGCTCAGGTCACCGGCGTAAACCATGACCGTCTGCGAGGACTTTGCGTCCTTGTCCGAGGTGAAATGGCCTGCGGCTACGTCTGCCATGGCGTAATCGGTCTTGTCGTTCAGCTTGGTAGTGGCATTGGTCATGCCGGTCAGATAGCCCTTGGTGGCATAGCCGTCAGTGCCCTTGCTGCCTATCGGGAACTGTGCGTATGTGCCGGTAGAGGTGGTTTTACCCTCAGAAATAGTTTGGGTCTGCTTCTGAGCGCTCAAAAACTGCTGAGCCTGGGTAGATGTGTTATCATCATTGCCGTACAGCGTGCTTTGAAGGGTATTGTCCTTCTGGTTGGACTGGGAAACGCTTGTATTGCATTTCTCTGCGCTTTCACACTTGCCCAGGCCGATTTTATCTGACGGCAGAACATCATTCGTCAGACCAACGGTATACAGCTCGTACACCGGTGTAACCTTGATGGTATTGCGGCCATACGGGTTGCTGGGGTCGTTGGCATTAAAGCCATCGGGCGCTTTGCTCGAATCTATGCCGAGCGCCGCAAGCGCGTCCGAGCTGCCGGTATCCGCTGCCGCTGCGCGGATATCAAGCGGGCCGCCCATGCCGGCGATAAGAGCCAGTGCCAGAGCAAGGCTTATGCCGCGTTTGAATTTCATGGTATATTCCTCCTTTTCCCATTCTGCGGTGCGGTGGAACGAGCCGCGCCTGCAGAAAAGAGACTGAAAATTGCCTGCGTTTATCATAGCAGCTTTGCAGCCTGCTGTGCGGTCGGGCACACGAAATGTCCGATTTTCGACACGAAATACACCGATAGGAAAAACAGAGTGAACTACGCGTAAATTCTGCAAAAAATGACACACAATCCACAGGAGTTATCAACAGGCTGTGGATAAAATGCGGCAAAAAACACCCCGGTTTTGTCACCTGACAAAACCGGGGAGAAAGGCGCAGCCGTACTTTTCCGCCCGTGCGCGGAACCGTGCGGGCAGAGCACGGATGAGTGCGGCACTGCTTTCGTTTGCGCGCATGCTGCTTGAGCAGGCAGATATCATGCAGGAGCACTTCGGCGTGGGCCCAAAGCGCGTGCCCAAGTTCTGCGTGTCATGTCAGCACTATTCGTTCGCAGTGAACGCATTCGTCGAGGTTGTCAAGGAGTACGACGCAGACCGGTACGGTTTTATCCTGCGGGAAACACAGACCGGAAGTGCATCACGCTCGATGAACTGAAACCCTATCCGTATCTGATTTTTGAGCAGGGAGACCGCAATTCCTTTTATTTTTTCGAGGAACTGCTCAGCATGCTCGATATGCCGAAAACCATTATGTTACCCAAAGAGATAGATACCCCTGAGCAACCGGAAAACCCCATCTCGACATATTCTGCCGCGATGATTCAGGTGTGTCGGTGGAGCACCGGAACGATTTGTGGTCGGTCGATATGCACGCAAAAGCCGCTAAACGGTATACGTTTAGCGGCAGTTTTTTATCGGTTTCTTCTCCACGTTTCCGGCGCAAACAGAAGAAGCATGGGGAACAGCTCCAGACGACCGGCGAGCATATCGAAAGTCAGCACGATTTTACTCAGCGGGTGCAGTGCACCGAAGTTGGCTGCAGGACCGACCTGATTGAGTCCCGGACCGACGTTATTGATGCAGGTAACGACCGAGGTGAAGCTGGTTACCATATCCTCACAGTGCAGACTGACAATGAGGACGGAAGTGGCAATGACGATCAGATATGCCACAAGAAAGGCGTTGACCGAGCGCATGACCTCATGCTGGACGCGCTGTCCGTCCATTTTATGCACGCGCACCAGACGCGGATGAATCAGCGACATCATTTCCTTCTTTACGCCCTTGAACAGCAGCAGGATGCGCGAGCATTTCATGCCGCCGCCGGTCGAACCGGCACACGCGCCGATGAACATCAGCAGCACAAGCAGCAGCTTGCTGAATGCAGGCCACTGGTTAAAGTCCACGGTTGAAAAACCGGTGGTCGTGATGATAGACGCAACCTGAAACAGGGAGTGGTGGAAGCTCTCGCGCAGCGAACCGAAGCAGCCGCGCACGTTGAAGGCGATCAGCGTGGTAAATACGGCAATCACGCCGAGGTACACGCGAATCTCCTCGATTTTGAACAATTGCTTGAATTTACGGGTCAAAAGCAGAAAATACGCGTTGAAATTGATGCCAAAAAGGATCATAAAGACCGAGATGACATTCTGCAGGTAGGCGCTGTTGTAGTGCGCGATGGAATTATTCCAGTTGCCGAAGCCGCCGGTGCCGGCCGTGCCGAGCGAAACGCAGATGGCGTCGAACATCGGCATGCCGCCGAGCAGCAGCAGAATAATCTGCAGAACGGTCAGTCCAAAGTAAATCGCGTACAGGATAAGCGCGGTATCGCGCATGTGCGGCGATATTTTGGAGACCGAGGGTCCCGGGCTTTCCGCGCGCATCAGATAAATGGTCTGACCGCCTGCCAGCGGCAGGACGATCAGCATGAACACCAGAATGCCCATGCCGCCGACCCAGTGCATCAGGCAGCGCCATAGCATAGAGGCATGCGAAAGCGCCTCCACATCGCCGAGAATGGTAGCGCCGGTGGTGGTGAAGCCGGATGCGGCCTCGAAAATCGCATCTACTGCGAACGGAATCTCGCGGCTGAGCACGAACGGCAGGGCACCGGTCACGGCCAGCACCAGCCAGCACAGCGCGACTGCCACAAAGCCTTCGCGTGCGTAGAACTTGGTGTTTTTCGGCTTGTATTCACACAGAATGCCTGCGCCGACCATACAAATCAGTGCCGTGGCGATATAGGCAGGCAGCTCGGGTTCACGGTAAATGACCGCGGTAAACGCGGGCAGCAGCAGGAACAGGGACTCAATGCCCATCAGCCAGCCGATCAGATAGCGGACGATTGCGAAATTCATTTTTCGCGCCCTCCGGCTGTCGGCAGGAAGATATCCTGAAGGTCGTTCATGCCCTCGAAGGTGGAAACGACGATAACCGTATCGCCTTCATGCAGCACATCGTGGCCGCGCGGAATGATACGCTTGCCTCTGCGGTTGATGCAGCACAGCAGAACATCCGGACGAATCGGCATATACTGCAGGGGAACACCGGTGAGATGGTGCGCCGCAACACGGAACTCAAGCGCTTCTGCGCCGTCCAGCTGATGCAGGGTCTCCACGTTGGAGCCCATCGAGTTCTGCATCGCGCGGGTGTACTGGCTGATCAGCTCGGCGGTGGTCTGCTTGGGGCGAATCACCTTGCCGATCGGCATGCTGGCAATGACTTCCTCGAAGTTCACACGGTTGACCTTGGTGAACAGCTTCGCACGGGAATGACGGCCGGCGTGCAGCGCAAGCAGGATGTTCTCCTCGTCCATGCCGGTGAGAGCCGCGAAGGCCTCACAGGTTGCCAGACCCTCCTCATCGAGCAGGTTGCGGTCGGTGCCGTCGCCGTAGATGATGGTCGCGTGCGGGAGCATTTCGGACAGTGCCTCGCAGCGCTCGAGTTTGTTTTCGATAATCTTGACTGAAATGCCGGAATCCAGCAGGATTTTCGCAAGAAAGTACGAGATTTTTCCGCCGCCGACCAGCATCGCGGAGGAAATGCGCTTGACCGGCAGACCGACCTTCTCGAAAAATTCGTTCTGCTCACGGCGCGGAATGATAACCGTGATGTTGTCGTTTTCGCGCAGGATGAAGTCACCCTTGGGAATATAGGTCTGGCCGTCACGGCGGACCATACACAGCAGCACGTCCGTGCGGAGCAGCGGATTGACCTCGCAGACCGCCATACCGTCCAGGCGGGACTCGTGCGGGATTTTGAGGTCGAGCAGCTCGATGCGTCCGCGGGCAAACGTGCTGACGCGGATGGCCGACGGGAATCGGATCAGACGCGAAACAACACGCGCGGTGGACAGCTCGGGGTTGATGACCATCGAAATACCCAGCTCATCGCGGATAAAGCCGAGGTCGGATACATATTCCGGATCGCGCACACGCGCAATGGCGTGGCAGCCGGATGCTTTACGAGCGATCAGGCAGGAAAGCAGGTTGATTTCGTCATGGGTGGTAACGGCGATGAGCAGGTCGGTATCCTGCACGCCGGCTTCACGCAGAACGTGATAGCTGGTGCCGCTGCCCTTTACTGTAGCAAGGTCGTACATATTGGAAAGCTCGTTCAGCCGGCGTTCGGACAGGTCAATCAGTGTCAGGTCGTGTCCGGCCGCGCTGAGCTGTCCTGCCAGCTCCGAGCCGACTTTGCCGCAGCCTACAATAATGATGCGCATAGCGCACCTCCGATCTATTTCTCTATAGCTGTGCTCTGTTGACACAGTCTTGATACGCATATAGCGATTATAGCTGTTTGACCGAGAAAAAGCAATATCCAGACAGGAATTTTGCAGGAGTTTAGCGGAAAACCGACAGATAGGGAGAAATGGTCGGTGTATAGCTGATAATAGTATGCCCGAAAAAAAGGAAAAACCACCCGAACGGGTGGTTTTCACTGCGGATTAAAGTTCCGCGACAGGTCACTTAAACTGTGTATAAGTGGTATCGCTTGCGTAGCCGTCACTGTCGGTCTGGTGCATGGAGACCAGATTGCCGTTATCATCAAAGGTACGGGTATCGGTTGAGAGGGTGCCGCCTTCGATGGTCGAGCGGGTGGTCTGCGTTTTGCCGTCCACCGAGTACACGGTGAGCACTTCTAACACGATGCCGCTCTCGTCTACGGTGACCGACTGGATGAGCCGTCCCTGACTGTCGTAGCGGTTGTCGGTGGAGGAGGTGATATTGTCCTCGCCCTCGTAGGTGCGGGAGGACAGCACGTCGCCGTTGGTGTTCATGCCCATGCGGACGACCATCAGCTCGTTGCCGTCTGCGTCGTAAACCGTGTTGACGGCAGAGGACTGACCGTTGTCAACCTCGGTGTAAACCGTCTCGGAGGAGACCGAAAGTTCGCCGTCCTCGTAGTTTTCCGTGCGAAGAACGCGGTTTTTGTCGTCATAGCTGCGGCGGTATTCCGAAGTAGAGTTGTTGGTCTTGTCGGTGGTGATGGCATCTGTGCAGTTGCCGTTTTCGTCGTAGGTGTAGTCCGTATAGGTGAAATTGAGCGGTTCTTCCTCGCCTTCCACGGTCTGCATGGTGTAGGAGCGGAAGGTGCTGCCGTCCTTGTCATGGCAGTTGACCGTGTAGCTGCGGTTGCCTTCCTCCGTGCGCAGCTCCAGTTCGTAGGAGGCAGCACGCGGCAGAACGGAAGCCAGCTGTGTCGGCACCTGCTCCATCACGGCAATGCGGCATGCAGGCGTGCGGTCATACGCGATGGTGGCACCGAGCACGATGACCGTGCTTACAATACAGGAAATAATGCGTTTGATCATATTTTTGTTCCCCTAAAATAATTAAGGTATAATAATTTCGGTAATCAAGGTGATTCCGGAAAAATGCAGCCGAACCGGAATTCGGCTGCATTCAGCGTTGCTGGATTTTTACTGCAGATGGCTTACTTTACGATTTCCTTCGCTGCAGCGGTCAGAGCCTCGACCTTTTCTGCGGCCTCGGCCTTGTTCTCGCCCTTGGCCATGATGTAAACCTTGACCTTCGGCTCGGTGCCGGACGGACGGATGATGAAGGTTGTGCCGCCCTCGAGCTCGTAGTACATCACGTTCTGACCCTTAAGCTCCATCGGCTCGGACTTGCCGTCTGCCATGCAGGTGCGGGTGCCCGGCATATAGTCGCGGGTGTAATCGATCTTGTGGGTGCCGATCTGGGTCAGCGGCTTGTCGCGCAGCTCCTGCATGAGTTCCTTCATGCGCTGCAGGCCGGAAACACCCGGCATAACGATCGAAACGGTCTGTTCGCAGTAGTAGCCGTACTTTTCGTACATCTCTTCCATTGCGTCGTACAGGGTCTTGCCCTGGGTGCGGTAGTAAGCTGCCATCTCGGCGATCAGCATGGAAGCGGTAACGGCATCCTTGTCGCGGGCGTAATCGCCGCACAGGTAGCCGTAGGATTCCTCAAATGCGAAAATGTACTCGTGCGAGCCGTCCTGCTCGAACTGCTTGATCTTCTCGGCAAGGAACTTGAAGCCGGTGAAGGTATCAAAGCACGCAACGCCGTTCTTTTCAGCCGCCGCGCGTGCCATCTCGGTGGTAACGATGGATTTGAGCACCGCCGGATGGGCAGGCATAGTGTTCGTCAGCTTCTTTGCGGTGATGATATAATCGGTGAGCAGCACACCGACCTGATTGCCGGACAGGGTGACATACTCGCCGGACTTGTCCTTGAGGACGATGCCGGTACGGTCGGAGTCCGGGTCGGTGCCGATGATCAGATCAACATCGTTCTGCTTTGCCAGCTCGATGGCGAGCGTAAAGCCTTCCTTGTACTCCGGATTCGGGTTCTTAACGGTCGGGAAGTCGCCGTCGATCTTCATCTGCTCCGGCTCACAGATAATGTGCTTGTAGCCCAGACGGCGCAGAATCTCGGGCACCAGACGGTAGCCGGCACCGTGGAACGGCGTGTACACCAGCTTGAACTCATCGGCAACCTGCTTTACACAGTCCGGATTTACCGCAACCTTAATGACTTCGCCGAGGTAAGCCTCGTCGGTCTCCTTAGACAGAATACGGATCAGACCGTTTTTGACGGACTCATCGTAGTCTGCAGTTTTTACACCGGTGAAGATATCGGTCTTTGCCATTTCGCTGGCAACCACGTCTGCCTCGGCCGGAGGAAGCTGTGCGCCATCCTCCCAGTAAACCTTGTAGCCGTTGTACTCCTTCGGGTTGTGGGAAGCCGTGATGTTGATGCCTGCGATGCAGCCGTAGTGACGGACAGCGAAGGACAGCTCCGGGGTCGGACGCAGCTCATCGAACAGCAGCGACTGGATGCCGTTTGCGGCCATGATGCACGCAGACTGCTTGGCGAACTCGGCCGAGAAATGGCGGGAGTCATATGCGATGGCAACGCCGCGGTCCATTGCGGCCTGACCGTTCGATACGATCAGGTTTGCCAGACCCTGTGCAGCCTGACCGACGGTAAAGCGGTTCATGCGGTTGAGGCCGACGCCCAGTACACCGCGCAGACCGGCTGTGCCGAACGACAGCGGCGCAAAGAAACGGCTTTCGATCTCTTCCTGATTATCTGCAACAGCAGCCAGCTCGGCATGCTCGTCCGCAGAGAGGGCAGAGCAGTCCAGCCAACGCTTGTATTCCGACATATAATCCATTGGTATCACCTCATCGTGTTAGTTGGCGCATCGCCGCTTTCAGCCGACGGATTGCCACTATCTAAATTATACAATATCCGGCTGTCAATGCAAGGGGTTTTGCGCGAATTTGTGAAAAGATTCCATGAAGCGGAGTAATGATATACAAAACGGCAGAGCAGAAATTGTACGTTCTGTGAGGATACCGGAAAATTCTGCGAAAATGCGGAACCAAAACCGGCAGCAGGCCGTCTATTTAGTCAAAAGCCCTGTCTCGAGATAAAAATAACAGTACACAAATAAACAAAAGAATGGTAGAATAAAGGTAAATTATAATAAGAGGTGATAGCTTTGAAAAAAGTCCTTTCCGCCGTACTGACAGCGGCGCTGCTGGTCAGTACCGTGCCGGCTGCCTTTGCGGCTTCGGATATTGATGGCCACTGGGCAAAGTCCTACATTACTGAGCTGCATGAAAACGGCATTATCAATCCGTCTGCCAGCACGGGCAACTACGGTCCGGATGACAAGGTAACGCGCTGGGAGTTCATGCGCTATATCAACCGCGCGTTCGGCTTTACCGAAAAGGCGGATATCAGCTTCTCGGATGTCAATTCGAGCGATGTTTTCTACGAAACCGTGCAGATTGCGGTCAAGCAGGGTTATATCAACGGTGTCGGCAACAACCGTATGGCGCCGGAGGGCACGCTGACCCGTGAGCAGGCGGCAACCATCCTCGGCCGACTGCACAAGTACACGCCGACGGCTGATCTGTCTGCGCTGGATATGTTCTCTGATCGGGCCAAGCTGAGCGATTACAGCAAATCCTACGTTGCGGAAGCGGTCAAGCAGGGTTATATCAACGGCTACACGAACGGTACCTTTAAGCCGCAGGGCACGCTCAGCCGAGGTGAAATCGCCAAAATGCTGTACGGCTATATGGGCACCTCGCTGAATAAGAACGGCAACGTGTGTTCGCAGGCTACGCTCAAGAGCGATACCAAAAACGTTACGATTTCCGTACCGTGCACGCTGGCCGATGCGGATATCAAGGGCAATCTGTACATCACCGAGGGCGTTCTGGCGGGCAATGTAACGCTTGAGGATGTCACCGTTGCGGGCGATATCATCGTCAGCGGCGGCAATGTAACGCTGGACGGTGTTTCCGCACTCGAGATGGTCGTCTCCAATCCGACCGGACTGACCCCGCAGGTCATTGCGACCGGCAACACCAACATCGGCACCACCGAGGTAAAAACCTCTGCAACGCTGACCGAGAGCAATCTGGCAGCGACTGCAGGCGGCTTCTCCGATCTTAAAATGAACGGCAGCAGCGTCAGTCTGACGCTGGATGCAGCTGTCTGGGACGTTGCCAATGAGCAGACCGGCACCATCCTGACGACCGGCAGTACCTCCATCAGCACGCTTACCGCGAACGGAAGAACCACTGTCACCGGCGGCGGCTCGGTCCAGAAGGCGGTGCTCAACGCCAACGGCTGTGAGCTGACCATGCAGCCGACCAGCGTTGAGCTGGCGAGCGGCGTTACCGCGAAGATTGCAGGCAAGGATATTGCGGCGTCCACCAGTGTTTCGGTTTCTCCGTCCACGCTGTCTATCGACGTGAACAACAAGGACGCGATCGCGTTCTCCTACGAGTTCACCTTCAACGCGGACAAGAACGATCTGACCCGTGTTTCGGTCAACGGCACCAATCTCAAGCAGGGCACGGATTACAACCTGCTGAGCGATAAGAACGGCATCCGTGTGTACAAAACCTATCTGTCCACGCTCAAGGCGGGCACCTACACCGCAGAGCTGACCTTTGAGGACGGCTCCAAGGCAGCCATCGGTCTGGCGGTCAGCAATTCGGCGCAGAGCGCAGTCAGCCCGAGCCAGATTACCTTTGACAAGTACGAGCAGTCCGCAAACTATGCCGATCAGACCGTAAACGTTGTTCTTCCGGCGGGCACGCGTCTGGATTCCGTCAAAATCGGCAGTACGGTGCTCGAGCGCGGCACGGATTACACCTATAATGCAGCGAGCGGCACGATCCGTCTGCTCAAGGAGACGCTTGCCAAGAAGAGCAAGGGCACTTATACGGTTACATTCGTACCCAATCAGGGTTCGTCCTTTACCTGCTCGCTGAGCGTGGTAGATACCGCGCCGGTGAACGAAGTACAGCCGTCCACGATCGATTTTGACGCGAACACCTCGTCCGGCGGCTACGCCGATCTGGTGGTAACGCTTAACATGGTAGACGGTGCAAAGCTCAAGAATATCCGCTCGAACGGCAAGACGCTCGAGGAGAACTGGCAGTACAAGATCGAGGGCAGCAAGGTCACGATCAACAAGTCTGCGGTTGCGGAATTCGGCAAGAGCGGTGCATCCTACGCGGATTTCGTTTTTGTGATGAGCAAGGGTCAAAGCCCGACGCTGCGTGTCAACTACGTTACCACTTACGCGCTGACGGCTTCCGTGGTCGATGATCTCGGTCTGCCGATTTCGGGTGCGTCCGTCACCTTCACGCCTTCGGACGCGGAGAGCGGCACGGCAGCGCAGACGCTGACCACCGGCTCGGACGGCACGGCAACCGTTTATGTCAAGCGCGGCTCGTACGTTGTAACGGCAACGCATTCGCGCTTTACTGCGGCGGTTACGCAGACGGTCAAAATCTCTGCAGGCCGCACGGTCAAGCTGACCGGCGAGATTCTCGAGAATGTACAGCTGGTTGTCACCAACGCGTACGGCGCGCCGCTGTCCGGTGCGGTTGTCACGGTTGGCGGCAAGAGCATCACCACCGGCACGGACGGCACGGCGTCGTTCAGCCTCAAGCGCGGCAGCTATGTGGCGCAGGTGGCGTGCACCGGCTACTCCGCACAGAGCGTACAGCTTTCCGTAACCGATTCGATTCGTGAGCGCGTACAGCTCAAGTAATTTCTCAAAAATGCAAGCCGCCCGGTTTTCCGGGCGGCTTTTTTGTGCGCTTTTACAGGCGAATGAGGGATAGGGCGTAAGGGCGTCAGAACGGCGCACAGCGGCTTGCGGTTGGGCGCGATAGGGAATAAGGGCGGCCTGCGGCACGGCGCAGAGCGGCGGCAGACCGCTGGTGGGTGAGGGGATAAGAAAACCCCCGAGGAGATTTTCCTCGGGGGTTCCTTTACGTAAAATCGAATCGCGGGATTCGGAGATTACTTGGTGATGTCGCCGTCAACGTCAACGAAGATTGCAACAACATTCTTGGTGCTGTTGTTATCCTCGAATACGATGTAAGCATTCTTAAGCTTCTTAACGCCATCATACTCGATTGCGCCGTTGTTATCAGCAGCCTTATCATCCTCAGCACTTACGTAGATGATCTTAACATCATCGTCAACCGCCTTGGTGATCAGCTTAGCCTTGTCGCCGATATCATTGGTCTTATCCCAGTAAGATACGATCTGACCCTTTTCATCGTACTCGTCGATAGCAGCCATGGTGCTCGGCTTGTGGTAGTCAGTATTCTCGTTCTTCAGGTAGATAGTGATATCAGATGCAGAGTATACCTTATCAGAAGCCTCATCGAAGCTTACCAGATAGCCTTCCTTCAGAGTGGAGTCATCACCCTCGATCAGAACGGTCTTCTGAGTGTTGGTGTCAACATCAACAGTGTAGGAGGTGTAGGTGGTGTCATCAACCTTAGTCGTGCCGTTCTCCTTGGAGACGATACCGTAAACGGTGTCGGAAGAAGCACCGGACGGCTTGGTGGTGAGAGTTGCATATGCTGCAACAACCTTGTTATCGTCGGTGATAACACCGTAATAACCATACTGAGCCAGATCGAAGGAATTCATGTTGCGAGCGGTGTAGGTGTAGAAGTCACCAGCAGTAGCCTTGGCATCCTTTGCCGGAGTAGCAGTCTTATTTACAAACAGGACTGCATCAGAAGCTGCAACCTTGCTGTTAAAAGACTTGGTATCCTTATTGTAGAGGTTGGTGATCTTGGCATCTGCCTGCGTCGGAGCAACTACCTTGGTGATCTTGATCTTGCCGTTATCAACGTCAGAATACTTGATCAGAGCGCCGGTCTCCAGAGCAGCAGCCGTTACCTTGGTAGAGCCATCGGTGGTGGAATCCTTGTGAACCTCAACCTTAACCTCAGAGCCGTCAGCCTTCAGAATCTTAACTTCCAGAGCGTCAAAGCCGCCGGTCAGAATACCGCCATTGTTGCTCTCAACAACAGCATAGTTCTTAGCGCCCTCAGAGGTCTGCTTAGCAGCGTAAACAATACCGCCGATGGTGTACAGAATGTAGGACTCGCCGATCTGATCGGTGAAAGAGGTTTCAAAGTCAGAATCAACAGCGGTGGTAGCCAGAGAAGCGATATCGTAGGAAGTGCCGTCAATGCTTACCTTGCTGGTGCCCTTGAAGCTGGTCAGCTTGCCCTCAACGGTAGCTGCCTTAACAACAGTGCTCTTAGCAGCAGAGTTGGTAGCCTTGGTGTTGTACAGAGTGGTAACAACAACGATATCGTCCTTCTTAACGCCGTCGTAAATGTCGTTATCCTCAAACTTGATGGTACCAACGCCGTTGTTGATGGAAACCTTCTCGCTGTTTACAGCAGTAACGCGAGCCAGCTTGGACTCAACAACGTAAGCCTTTACGATATCACCGTCATCGTTGCAGATGAACTTAACAGTGTCAGCGGAAGTAGCCTTCAGCTTGGAGATCATGTCATCAGCAACCTGATCAGCGGTCATAGCTGCAGCAGCAGTATCCTTCTTAGCGCCGTAGTTGTAGTTGATGTACTCGTCGTCCTTAGCAATCTTTGCTACATCGTAGTTCTTATCGCCAAAACGAACAGTGCCAGCGTCCTTCTGGGACTGCAGATCATCCTTGGTGATGTTGTAAACCTTGGTCTCGCCGGTTACATAAACGCCATAGATGGTGTCCTTCTTGTCCGGCTTGTCAGCGGTGCCGCCGGTAGCGTCCTTAAACAGAACGGAAACTTCCTCGCCGATGTAGGAGAGGTCCAGCTTGCTGTACTTGAAGTCAGCATCCTTCTTTGCAACATCCTTGCCGTCCGGAGTGCCGCGTACGCGGATCAGACCGGTATCCAGCTTGCAAACATCCTCGTTGCCTTCGAAGGTGCCAATCCACTTCTTCATGCTCATGTACTTCTCGCCAACGGTCTCCAGCTTGTCAGTGCCAAGCAGGTTCATGTTGGTGTACTCGCCGTCACGCAGGGTAACAGTGTGAGCAAAAATGGTGTTGTAGATCAGCTGTGCAGCGTACTGACGCGGGCAAGCAGAGGTGAACGAGGTGTTTACATCGTCCAGCAGGCCGTTCTCGTCAGCCAGTGCGTTGGTCTTTGCAGCCCAGCTGGAACCGGTCAGACCAGCCTTAGTTGCGTCGTAGCCGAGGGTTACGAGCAGTATCTTAGCAGCTTCCTGAGCGGTTACCTTGTCGTTCGGGCAGAACTTGGTGTTGCTCTTACCAGCAATGATGCCCAGAGACTGGCGGTACTTGATGTAGCCGCGTGCCCAGTGGGAGCCAATGTCGGTGAAAGAGGTCTTGTCGTCGTTGTACGCAGAAGCGTCAGAATTACCGGTGCGCAGAACGTAGATCATCTTCGCCATCTCCGCACGGGTTACGGTACCGTTCGGCTTGAAAGAGCCATCGTCGTAGCCGTTAACTACGCCCAGCGATACCAGAGTGTCCACAACTTCGGTGTCAACCTTAATGTCAGCCGAATCCGTGAACGCTGCACCAGCAAACATGGTGAATGCGCAAGCAAACGCCAGTACCAGTGCAAGAACCTTTTTGAGATTCGCGGGAAAATCGCAAAAAGACTTTAAACACCTGAAAATGCCGGAAAATAGACGGTGCATGCAACAATTTCGCAAAAACAAAACCGCTGCAAACATCCACAAACTGGATATCTGCGGCGGAATATGTACCGAAAAATCAACAGAAAAAATTTTAATATTGCTTCACAGCCTGAAACCGCCCATTGGGACTATCCCGAATTCTGTGTAACCGCCCAAATGCGGTGTAAAATAGAGCTTAATATTTCAAGGCGGGAACGGCGTTGGCTGCGCCCGCCTTGTCTACAACATAACGCCGACATGGGCGGAAGTCAAGGGGCACCCTCGTCCATTGGAGCCTCGGCGGCGGCGCAGCGCCCCTTGCCCTTCGAGCCGGATTGTTAATCCGGCATCCGATCCTCAAAATAGATTGCCAGCTGGGCATGAATCATGCTCCAGTCCTGTTTGCGGCCGGTCCACTTTTTCGTGATGTCGATCATCGCCAGATACAGCATTTTGAAAAGGCTGTCATCGGTCGGAAACACGGATTTCGACTTGGTTACCTTCCTGAGCTGACGGTTAAAGCCTTCAATCGTGTTGGTCGTATAGATCAGCCGTCGGAGTGCCTGAGGAAACTTGAAATAGGTACTGAGATTTGCCCAGTTATCCCTCCACGACTGAGAAATCTTAGGATATTTCTTGTCCCAGTGTTCTGCGAACGTGTCTAACGCAGCCAAAGCAGCCGGTTCATCTACCGCTGCGTAGACTGCTTTCAAGTCAGTCATAAGTGCCTTCAAATCCTTGTAGGAGACATATTTGCTGGAATTTCGAAGCTGATGGATGATGCAGTTCTGGATTTCCGTCTTGGGATAGACCGCCTCGATCGCCGCAGAAAAACCGGTCAAATTATCCGTACAGGCAATGAAAATATCCTCGACGCCCTGATTTTTCAGGCTGTTCCGTACGGTAGCCCAGAATTTCGCACTTTCGTTCTCGCCAACCCACATTCCCAGAACATCCTTCCGACCATCAAGATCAATACCGATGGCGATATAGACGGCCTTCTTTACAATCTGTCCTTCACTGCGGACATGGTAGTGAATCGCATCCAGAAAAACAACCGCATAAATGGACTCCAGCGGCCTCTGCTGCCACTCTTTCGCTACGGGAAGGTTTGGAAGGTTTTATCTGTGATACGGCTTACTGTGGTATCAGAGACATCTACGCCGTAAATATCCTGAATATGTGCTTCGATATCGCTGGTCGTCATGCCCTTGCATACATCGACAGAATCTTCTCCTCGATGTCCTGGCTGATGCTGGTCTGATTTTCCGCAGCACCTTGGGGTCGAATTCGCTCTTGCGATCCCGCGGCACAGATACCTCTACATCGCCAAAACTGGTGCGCAGGGTTTTGCTGCTGTGCCCGTTCCGGCTGTTATCCGTGTTCTTGTTCTTGTAGTCATACCGGTTGTAGCCCAGCTGATCGTCCAGCTCGGCCTCCAGACCGTTTTCCATGAACTCCGCGATAGTGTCCTTGAACAGTTCCTGAATGTCATCCTGCTTCTATTCTACACCTTGTTGGAGGTTTACACAAAGTTTGGGATGAAGTCCGCCCGTTCCACCGTTACAACAGCCTGCTCCTGCGTATACCCATCCTTAGGACGGAACCGGTTATTCTCCTTGCCCGGCATAATGCCGATCTCGCGCATCGCATACACACTGCTGCGTGCCCAATCGCCAAGCTGGGTATCATCGGCGTTTGGTTTATCGCTTGCAGCACCGACTCCCGCCGCCATGCTGCTTGCGATCAGCGCGGCTGCACACAAATAACGCCGTTTTTCATAAAAAATACCTCCTGCCTGTGAAGTTCTTCACTTACTATAACCGTTAGACGGGGGAAGTGTGACAAAGTTCTCTCAAAAACTTATTTTCGTGTCACAGTTGACAGGGACAGAAGGGTTATATACTATATATTGTATATAAATTCATTTGGCAAGGGGATAGGGAGCATGAAAAAACGAATGGTTATGCTGCCCGTGCTCGTGCTGTGCGGCTGTATGCCGATGCAGATACCGCATTGCTCGGTATCGTCACCGGCTGCGAGAATGGCACGTTTCGGCTGACGCGCGAGCTTTCGCATTAGGAGGCAGCAGTGATTCTGCACCGACTGTACAACGTGCTGTGCGGTACGGTTTCGAGCGGAAATTCTGCGAAAATCTATGCCGACAACGGCAGTATCGGCCTTTGGGCGAAGGATTCGGTTTACGCGATGCAGCAGGGCGGCATCCTGCAGGGCAAGAGCGGCAGCAAATTCTGCCCGAAGGATGGCTGCACCATCGAGCAGGCGCTCGTCACCATGCTGCGCATGACACAGAGACGTAATCAGGGAGGAAAATCATGCGTATTGTGAAAAAATACTGGCTGCCGCTGCTGGCGCTTGTGCTTGCGATTGGACTGGCGGCCTGGCGAATCGGCTATCTGGAGCGGACGAACACGTCGCTCAGCATAGAAATCGGCAGCAGGGAAGCCCTGCAGAACGGTGAACCGATCACGCTGGAGAATCCGGTTATTCTGTACAAAAACGAGCCATATATCCCACTTTACGAGGTTGTAGAGCGCCTTGGCGGTACGACAGACGGCAAAACCTACACACTGCACGGTGCTGAGACCGCTGTCTCCGGCGTGGAACGAAATGGTGTACTGTACACACCGTTTTCGTACCTGTGGGACAGTCATATTCCGCAGATACGGTGGGATAAGAGCCGTAATCGCGTTATTATCACCGAGGCACCGGATGAAATTCCACTGACCCGTCGGTGGCTGTTCTGGCGGCACAAAACCGTGCGCGGACTGCGTGTCGGAGACAGCGAAGCACGGTTCCTCGATCTGTACGGCTCACTTGACGCACGGGACGAAATGATGATTGACTTGCTGCATGTCACCATCGAAAACGGTGTCGTCACCGAGATTTCCATGGGACGTTATGAGTAAGCAAAAAGGACTTCGTAAAAACGAAGTCCTTTTTGGTATGGCTGGTTATTTGATGATTTGATACATGCGCTCGATGGTCACAATGGACTGCTCTGCGGTGTAGCCGTCGGTTGGGCAGAACCGATTATTTTCCTTGCCCTGCATGATGCCGGTCTGGCGCATGGCGTAAACGCTGCCGCGTGCCCAGTCCCCAAGCTGTGCATCATCGGCGTAGGCAGGGTCGACAATCAACTCGGTCTGGCCGCCGAGTGCTGCGTACAGGCGGTCGAGCATGGTGGCCGCCTCCTGGCGGGAGATGGTCTTGTACGGACGGAAGGTGCCGTCCTCGTAGCCGGTGACAATGCCGAGTACGGCGGCATTGTTCACGTTCGGGTCGTCCCTGCAATCGGTGAACTTGGTTTCCAGAGCCGGAATCTCCTTGTTGGGATAAATCTTGTTGTACAGGTTCATCGCCAGCATGGTGAAGTTTTCGCGGGTAATGTCCAGCTTGGGATAGGAGAACGACTCGGTGAGACCGTGCTCTTCTGCGGCAGCGACTTCGGTCTTGGCCCAGCTGCTGTACTCCTTGACGTTTGCGGGCAGCAGGGTTTCGCCGCCCTTGCCATCCAGCAGATAAGATTTTGTGCCTCTGCTGCGTGTGCCGATAAAGTGCTGATCGTACCAGAAAATCTGGTTAAAATCATGCTTGCCGACAAATTTTCCGGTTTTCGGGTCGAACAGACCGCAGGTGCCGTTGCCGTCCGCGCCTGCCTTGCCAACACGTTCCCACTTAGTGCTTCCAGTCTTGGCGATGAAGAAATCAGCGTACCAGTCCGGTACCATGTCGATGTCGTCGAGAATGATGTTCATGTCTTTGTCGGCCAGAGCAAAGAAGGTGACATCTTCAATCAGTGTAGCCGGACCATCGGCAGAATGCGAATCATATACTGGCTTTTTCACATTTTTGTAGAGTATGAACACATTGCTGTTCGGCTCATACGTTGCAAGCTCATAACCGGACGGCAGCTTCATCGGCGTCAGCTTGCCGGTTTCATCGGCGAACCAGTAGCTGGGGTGATGATCCGCATCGTACTGGCTAACCAGTGTTTCCGTGCCGCCAAGCGGAATATAATAATCGTACTCCACCGGAACGACCAGCTTTCCGGTCGTTTTGTCCAGAATACCATACTTGTGTGTGCTGTCAGCTGTTAGGTTAACCAAATACTGTTTCGCGTTGAGGTTCGAGAGGATAATCTCACAGTTTTCACCGGTAAAGCCGAGTGTTTTCAACTGACCGTAATCCTTGATCTCCTGCTGTACCTTAGTCATAGCCGATTGCAGCGTATCCTGTGCCGAACTGGACAGTTCCGCCGCCTGTGCCGAGAACAGCAATGCACCGCTTACCACAACACCGAGTAACGCCTTCTGAAACCGTTTCATATTTTTCCTCCTTTTCACTGTTAATGCTTATACTCTCTATCCTGTATATGACAATAACAAATGCCATCGACAGCACGGCTGCTGCTGCGGTGGGGGAATTGCCATATATTAGCTTAGACGTTTGTTCCGTATGGTTTGTTCCGCATGTTTCAAAAATTTTTTCTCTGACATCGAATTGGTACGTCAAATGCATAGCCGGAACGGCATGAAAAGCGTATCGTATGCTCATTTCTGCACAGGAGAACTATTATATTTATTGTATCGCTTTTTCTGAAAAACCGCAATAGGAAAGCAGCAGAGGCGGGATTGAAAAAACCTCAAACCGGCGGCGCACATGGTTTGACAGACTGAATCCATTCTGGTATAATATTTACACGCCGCCATGGCGGAACTGGTAGACGCAGGGGACTTAAAATCCCCCGGTAGCGATACCGTGCCGGTTCGATTCCGGCTGGCGGCACCAGAAAAACCCCGTATTTCTTACGAAATACGGGGTTTTTCCTGTCAGTTTGATTTAATTCTTGTTAAATACAGACTTATCCAGTGCGCCGTCCTGATGCGCCACGATCGTGGTGCAGACAGCGTCGCCGGTGATATTAACGGCAGTACGCGCCATATCGAGGATACGGTCGATACCCATGATCAGACCGATTCCGGCAACCGGCAGACCGACCGAATCGAATACCATCGCCAACGTAACCAGACCAACCGACGGCACGCCTGCGGTACCGATGGAGGCGAGCGTTGCGGTCGCAATAACGGTCAGATAATCCGCAGGGGTCAGCTGGATGCCGAACGCCTGTGCAACGAATACAACGGCAACGCCCTGCATGATGGACGTACCATCCATGTTGATGGTCGCGCCGAGCGGGATGGTGAAGGACGAAATACGGCGGTTGACGCCGATTTTTTCCTCCAGCGTGTCGATATTCATCGGGATAGTGGCGTTAGAGGTTGCGGTCGAGAACGCAAAGCCCATAACCGGAGCGAATTTCTTGAGGAAACGCAGCGGATTGAGTCTCGTAAGCAGCGCCAGCAGAATCTGGTATACGCCGCAGCACTGGATGAACAGCGCCAGCAGCACCGCGCCCATGTACTTGAACATTGGCACCATGGCGGAGAAACCGAGACCGGCAAAGGTCTTAGAGATCAGGCAGAATACACCAATGGGAGCCAGACCCATGACCATCATGGTCATTTCCATCATAATATCGTTGCCCTGCTGGAAGAAGTTCGTTACCAGCTGGGTCTTATCCTGCAGCTTGGCGAGGATAACGCCGATGATGAGCGCAAACACGATAACCTGCAGCATTTCGCCGTTGGCCAGTGCGCCGATCGGGTTTTTCGGGATAATGTTCAGCAGGGTTTCCGCAAAGCTGACCGAATCCGAAGAAGCGGTGACTTCGGCGGTCTGGATCTGCGACATATCCAAGCCCATGCCCGGCTTGATCAGCAGACCGATGCCGAGTGCAACGGCAACTGCCATCATCGTGGTGAAAATGTAGAAGCCGATGATTTTTACGCCGACCTTGCCGAGCGTTTTACTGTCGCCGATGGCAGTAGCGCCACAGATCAGCGAGCAGAATACCAGCGGTACGACCAGCATCTGCATCAGGCGGATAAAGCCCTGACCAACAACATAAAATACGCCGTTTACCAGCACGTTCTGCACAAAATCCACATCAGCTGCAAACATATTGAGTGCAATGCCGACAATCGCACCGGCGATCAGCGAGATGAAGATCTTTGTAGTCAGACCGAGTTTCTTTTTCTCTTTTACTTCATTCATTTATTTACTCCCGTCTTCCGGTGAGCCATGTATTCGCTCAGCGCGTCATGCCAGTCCGGCATTTGATACAAACCAGTGATACGCAGCATCATGTTATCCAACAGCGTAAAGCGCGGACGCAGCGCAGTGTTCTCGGAGGCCGAGGTGACTGGCACATTTTCCTTGCCGGCGAGACGCAGAATTTCGCGGGCGTACTCTGCACGGGAGCACGAGCCGTCGCACGATGCGTGAAACAGGCCGTACTCGCGGCTGTGCATCAGGCAGTCGATAAAGCCGGCGAGCGCTTTCGCCGAGGTCGGGGAGGAAATCTCGTCCTCCGGCAGATGGACCGCGCCTTCCTTTGCCGCCGTATCGAGCACGCGGTCAACAAAGTCGTACGAGCCGACGCCGTACAGCCACGACGAACGCACGATAACATGCTTGTCGGTCAGTTCGCGCACGAGCTTTTCACCGGCGTACTTGCTCTTGCCGTACATCGTGGTCGGATGGGGATCGTCAAACTCACAGAAAGCCTTGGCTTCGTCGCCGCCGAATACGTCGTCGGTCGAGATCTGAATGAATTTTGCGTCGATGCGTCTTGCAGCGGTCGCCAGATTGCGGGCGCCGATGGCGTTGATCTTATACGCTTCTTCGGGGTTCTCCTCGCAGGCCTGCACGTCGGTCAGGCCGGCACAGTTAATGATGACATCCGGATGGTTGATATCGGCAAAACGGCCGACAACGGATACATCCTCAACCGGTACATCGCGGTCGCTGGTTACCAGCTTATATGCTGTGTTGCCGCCGAAACGATGACTAAGCGCGGAACCCAGTCTGCCGCTTGCTCCCGCGATCCAAACGCGGGTCGTAATACTGTTCATAAAACACCTCTCCTGTCGGCCCGGTGCAGCGGAACTGCTCCGGCGCGCATTACCCATTTTATGGGCTGTATATTCAGTATAGCACAAAATCGTTAAAAAAACAACAAAATATGCGGTCTCTTTGCATAAGTATGCTTGCATTCCTGCAAACTATCCGATTTGTGCAAAACTTCTTTGTATTTTTATACAAACTGACAAGACAGCTCAGCCGAAGAAAAGAAACAGCCAAAAGCGCGGAGAATTTTTTGGGAATATGGACGGCCAATATCTGTCAGCGCTATGATGTCCGTACACCGATCGACGGTATCCGCGGCATGGTCGAGATCAGCCGCCATTATGCGGAAAATGCTGTAGATCACCTCTCTGCATACGAAGCGGGGAGATGGTTTATTTTATATGAAAACATCTGATTTTTATTGTGCAGAATGCTGTAAAAACCTGCATTGACCTATGCGGTTTTCGGTGATATAATTAACGGATAACAGTGTGGATTGAATCACATAATTTGCCAAGCGTTATTTTGTCTCGAAGGAGGAGCAGGAAATGAAACCGGTTCTGGAGGTTTGCACCCACTCGGTCGAGTCTGCGGTAAGCGCGGAGCGCGGCGGTGCTATGCGGCTGGAGTTATGCGCCAATTTAATGATCGGCGGTACTTCGCCGGATGAGGATCTGTTCCGCATGGTGCGGGAACGGGTTTCCGTACCGGTTCGTGTGCTGCTGCGTCCGCGCTGCGGCGATTTTTTGTATACAGAAAGCGAATTTGAGCTGCTCTGCCGTCAGGTGAAGCGCTTTGCCGCGCTCGGCACGGACGGCATTGTCATCGGCGTGCTCACGCCGGAGGGCGATCTTGATGAGGAACGTATGGCAAAACTGATTTCGCTTGCAGGCGGCTGCGGTGTGACGCTGCACCGTGCGTTCGATGTCTGCCGCGACCCGTTCGCGGCACTGGAAACCGCAAAGCGGCTGGGTGTGGATACCATCCTCACTTCGGGTCAGCAGGCGCGCTGCACCGAGGGTGCACCGCTGCTGCGCGAGCTGGTCGAAAAAGCAGGGGAGCGCGTGCAGATTCTGGTCGGTGCAGGCGTAAACGCCGATGTTATCCGCGATTTGCAGCCGAAAACAGGCGCGAATGCCTTCCATCTTTCCGCAAAGCGGGTGGAAAACAGCAGAATGCAGTTCCGGCGCGAAAATGTGCCGATGGGGCTGCCCGGACTGAGCGAATTCAGTTTGTGGCAGTGCGATGAAAATGCAGTCCGTGCGGCGCGTGAAGCGTTTGATGCGTGCTGCGGTGCGGGTCAGGAGGCGCGGACGTGAAAATAGAAAAGGTACTCAACAACAATGTTGTGGTCGCGCTGGATGAAAACGGTGCGGAGACTGTGCTTATGGGGCGCGGTCTGGGCTTCGGCCGCCGCGCGGGCGACGAAGCGCCGCCGGACAAGGTGGAAAAGCGGTTCACGCTGCACTCGGATCAGCTTTCCGACCGGTTCCAGCAGCTGATAACAAGCATTCCGCTGCCGCATTTCCTGATGAGCGAACGCATTATCAACCATGCGAAGATCGCGCTCGGCAAGGAACTGTCGGACAGCATTTACGTTACGCTGCCCGATCATATCTCGGCGGCTGTCAATCGCTATAAGGAGGGCATTGTACTGCCCAATCCGCTGCTGTGGGACATTCGGCAGCTGTACAAGGACGAATTCCGCGTGGGTCTCAAGGCAAATGAGATCGTCAAGGAGGAGACCGGCGTGGAGTTCACCGAGGACGAGGCGGCATTTATCGCGCTGCACTTCGTCAATGCTCAGCTCGGCGGCGAAATCCGCGATATTTACGACATGACTTACCTGCTGAAAGCGGTTTTCGGCATCGTTTACGACGAATACGGCTTCCGCCCGGATGATGAATCGCTCAATTACTACCGGTTTGTCACGCACCTCAAGTTCTACGCACGGCGTATCGTCAGCGGAGAAGGCTACGGCGATGAGGACAGCGATCTGCTCGATGTGGTGCGGTTCAAGTACCCGAAGGCATATGCCTGTGCGGACAAGATTCGCGTGTACGTCCAGAGGGAGAAAAATTTCCACTCCGGACAGAATGAGCTGCTGTATCTCACCATTCACATCGCCCGTGTGATGGAGCACATTGATGATAAAAAGTAATCACGGAGTCCGTACTGCACAAGCAGTGCGGACTTGCTTTTTTGTGCAAAGTGCAGAAAAACAACACGAAAATTTGGCAACTAATTCGACAAGTTGCTCTTGCCAAGGTGAGAAAAGTTTGTTATACTGCAATTAACAAGTAAACAGTATCCGTTTGAAATGGATTGTTACCGCTTCGGCGGGCAAAACCAGATTTCTCGCAGGAGTTGCCATCAAAGAGCAAGTTGTATCTGTGCAGAAGTTTGGTTCTTTTTATTTTCTGTATGTTTTCGTACAAAACAGGCATACTTAAGGCAACACCGCACAATTTACGCGCAAATCACTCTTATTCAATCATGCGGTATTGCCTAATCAAAAAGGTTGTGAGCAAAATGTTTGGTAAACTGAAAAATCTGTTTGGCGGCGACAGCGGCATCGAGATAACGGCGCCGGTTGCCGGCAAGGTGGTAGCACTGGAGGATGTACCCGATCCCACGTTCGCACAGGGCATTCTCGGTCCGGGCATTGCGATCGAGCCGGCCGAAGGACGCATCGTTGCTCCGGCGGACGGCACGGTGGATGTGATGTTTGAGACCGGCCACGCCGTTTCCATGACGACGGCGGACGGCGCGGAGCTGCTCATCCATGTCGGCATCGACACCGTACAGCTTGAGGGAAAGCACTACAAGGCGTGCTGCAAGGCAGGCCAGCAGGTCAAAAAAGGCGATGTCCTCATCGAGTTCGATCCGGCGGCCATCAAGGCGGAGGGCTATCAGATCGTAACGCCCATCCTCGTGTGCAACCCGGATGCGTTCACCGTGGAGCCCGCCGCGAGCGGCGCGGTCGCCGCAGGCGATGCACTGCTGACACTGAAGAAAAAGTAACGGAAAGGAAGTATTCTCCATGAAAATCGTTGAATATACCATCAAGGATGCACTGGGCATCCACGCTCGACCGGCGGGACTGCTGGTCAAGGAGGCAGGCAAGTTTGCCTCGAAAATCATGATCGCCAGCCCGAAAAAGGAAGTCGATGCCAAGCGCATCATGGGCGTGATGGGTCTGGGCGTCAAGTGCGGTGATACCGTAAAGCTCACCATCGAGGGTGAGGACGAGGAGACCGCTGCAGCTGCAATGCAGGCGTTCCTCGAGAGTAATTTGTAAGGATTTCATTTCGCTGGGTGTGAACGGCGATGAAATAGGGGGACGGAAACGGAGTTCGGCTCTCCCATCCGTCAACACAATCGGCCGCTTCGGCGGTCCACAAAATAAGGAGGGGAAACTCTTATGATGAAAAAACTGCAAAAGCTGGGCAAGGCCTTGATGCTGCCGGTAGCTGCGCTGCCGATCTGTGGTATCCTGATGGGTCTCGGCTACGCAATCGCTCCGGGCGTTATGGGCGTGCCGGGCGCGGCAACGAGCGGTGCACTGTATAACATTGGCTTCCTGCTGGTAAAGGCAGGCGGCGCGCTGATTGACAATATGGCATGGCTGTTTGTCATCGGTGTTGCAGTCGGACTATCCGACGACCGTGAGGGTACCTCGGCACTGGCCGGTCTGGTATCCTGGCTGATGATGACCAACCTGCTGAGCACCGGCGTTGTTACCACGCTGATGCCCGCAATCGCGGATGATCCGGTAAAAACGCTGGCATTTGACAAGATCCAGAACGTATTTATCGCGATCATCGCAGGCATCATTGGTTCTGCGTGCTACAACCGTTTCAAAAACGCGAAACTTCCGGACTGGCTGGCATTCTTCAGCGGCAAGCGCTGCGTTGCCATCGTAACCGGTCTGGTTTCCATTCTCGTATCCGTTGTTCTGCTGTTCGTATGGCCGGTCATCTTCAGCGCTCTGGTAGCTGTTGGCGAAGGCATCATCGGCATGGAGGGCATCGGCGCCGGCATCTATGCATTCCTTAACCGTCTGCTCATTCCGACCGGCCTGCACCACGCACTCAACAACGTATTCTGGTTCGATACCATCGGTCTGGGCGATCTGTCCCACTACTGGGCCGGCGACATTACCGGTCAGAACGGCGTTACCTGGAGCCTCGGCATGTATATGTCCGGCTTCTTCCCCTGCATGATGTTCGGTATTGCCGGTGCGGCTCTTGCTATGATCAAGGCTGCCAAGAACAAGAAGGCTGCTATCGGTCTGGTCCTGTCCGCTGCCATCTGTGCATTCATCTGCGGCGTTACCGAGCCGTTTGAGTTCGGCTTCATGTTCCTGTGCTTCCCGCTGTATGTTGTTTATGCAGCTCTGTACGGTATTTTCACCATCATCACCTACTATGTTGGCTTCCGCGCAGGCTTCTGCTTCTCGGCAGGCGCGACCGACCTCGTATTCTCGTCCTTCCTGCCGGCAGCGAACAACACGCTGATGATCATCCCGCTGGGTATCGCAGCATTCGTTGTATTCTATCTGGTATTCTACTTTGCGATCACCAAGTTCAACCTCAAGACCCCGGGTCGTGAGGATGAAGAAGCCGACTTCGCAGAGGTTGACAAGAATGCCAAGCTGGCAAATAACGACTTCACCGCAATCGCAGCTGCAGTCCTCGAAGGTCTGGGCGGCAAGGAAAATGTAGAATCTCTGGATAACTGCATTACCCGTCTGCGTCTGGAAGTCAAGGACGGCACGCTCGTCAACGAGAAGAAGATCAAGGCTGCAGGCGTGGCTGGCGTAATGCGTCCGTCGCAGACCGCAGTTCAGGTTATCATTGGCACCAAGGTCCAGTTCGTAGCCGACGAAATGGCAAAGATGCTGTAAAATCTACGCAACCAAACCTATCTTGTTTGCATATCAAGAAATTGCGCTCCGCGCAATGGAAAGGGCGGGCACATTGCCTGCCCTTTCTATTTCCGGAGACAGAAGAAAGAGGTATTCCATGAAAATCATTCGCGCTAAGGATTATAACGACATGAGCCGCAAGGCAGCTAACATCATCTCGGCACAGGTTATTCTCAAACCGGATTCCGTACTCGGTCTGGCGACCGGTTCGTCGCCGATCGGCATTTACGAGCAGCTGATTAAATGGTATAACAAGGGTGATGTGGATTTCGGCGGCTGCACGACCTTCAATCTGGACGAATACCGCGGCCTGACACCCGATCACGAACAGAGCTATCACTATTTCATGCACAAAAACTTCTTCGACGCGGTGAATGTGCCGGCAGAGCGCATCAACCTGCCGGACGGCGCACAGCTTGACGCCGAGCGGGAGTGTAAGCGCTACGATGCAGCCATTAAGGCGGCGGGCGGCATTGACCTGCAGCTGCTCGGCATGGGCCTGAACGGACACATCGGCTTCAACGAGCCGGACGAGTATTTCTCCAAGGGTACGCACTGTGTAAATCTGACCGAGTCCACCATCGAGGCAAACAAACGCTTTTTCGCCTCGGCGGATGACGTGCCGCGGCAGGCGTACACCATGGGCGTGCAGACCATCATGCTGGCACGGCGCATCGTGCTGGTGGTTTCGGGCGAAAACAAGGCGGAAACCGTCCGCGAAGCGTTCTTCGGCCCGGTAACGCCTCAGGTTCCGGCATCCATCCTGCAGCTGCACACAGATGTTTCCATCGTAGCGGACGAGGCGGCACTGTCTAAGTGCGGCGATTTGCTCTAAAAAGGAAGAGAAGTTATGGAATTTAGCAATTTGAGGGTATATCAGCCGGACGGCACGTTCAAAACCGGCGGACTGTCCATCTCGGGCGACCGGATTGCATCCGCGGAGGTGAGCGCGGATGCGGTGGATATGGGCGGTCTGTACGCCGTGCCCGGACTGGTTGATCTGCATTTTCACGGCTGCATGGGCCGCGATTTCTGCGACGGCACGCATGAGGCTATCTCCACACTGGCAAAGTATCAGGCACAGATCGGCGTGGCCGCCATCTGTCCGGCGACTATGACCTATCCGGAGGACAAGCTGACACAGATTGCCGAAGCCGCCGCAACCTATCAGGCGGAGAGTAATGACGCGGCGCTTGTGGGCATCAACATGGAAGGCCCGTTCATTTCCGAGGCGAAAAAGGGTGCGCAGAACGGCGCTTATCTGCATGCGCCGGACGCGGCCATGTTCCGCCGGGTGCAGGAAAAAGCCGGCGGTCTGTTCAAGCTGTGCGATCTGGCACCCGAGCTGCCCGGTTCGATGGAGACAATCGACGAGCTGGCGGGCGAGGTGCGTATCTCGATTGCGCATACGACAGCGGATTACGACACCGCCTGCGAAGCCTTCAAGCACGGCGCGCGGCAGGTGACCCATCTGTACAACGCCATGCCGCCGTTTTCGCATCGGGCACCGGGTGTGATTGGTGCGGCCTTTGACAACGATAACGTGGCGGTTGAACTCATCGCGGACGGCGTGCATGTGCATCCGTCGGTCGTTCGCGCGACGTTCCGGCTGTTTGAGAACCGTGTTATCCTGATCTCGGACAGCATGATGGCGACCGGACTGGATGACGGCGAGTATTCGCTCGGCGGACAGGCGGTTACCGTGCGCGGCAACCTCGCTACGCTGCACGACGGCACGATTGCGGGTTCCGCAACCAATTTGATGGACTGCGTGCGCTCGGCTGTTAAAATGGGTGTTCCGCTCGGTCAGGCGATTCGGTCCGCGTCTACCAATCCGGCGCGTGCTATTGGCATTGAGCACGATTACGGATCTCTCGAGCCGGGCAAGCTGGCGAATGTGCTCCTGCTGGATGAGGAGCTGAACATTCACACGATTCTGCTGCGCGGCAGAATGCTGGGCTGAACAGCGATTTGATAAAGAAATGAAATGAAAAGAAACCGGCATCGAAAGATGCCGGTTTTGCGCTGTTTGGGTTGCATGGTGCGGAAAACTGGAAGTCGTCTTACTTCTTGTCATTGAAGTAGATGATAAAAGCACCCATTACTGCAATAGCAATGAGCAATCCAAACTCATACCAATTACCTAAAAGTTCAACTCCTACGACCGTACCTAAATAACCAACAATCAATGTAACGATTGCTGCCAAAATC
>OHAU01000135.1_pt1 | contig 102837 bp, 90 predicted proteins | sample 1577181 | NCBI WGS metagenome assembly OHAU01 (sample SAMEA3541472, study PRJEB24748) | human gut metagenome | biome: human gut; feature: human-associated habitat; material: faeces | place: China | collected 2012
AAAACAGCCGCTTTCGCAATGTCAAAACGCAGTTATCACTTTTTAAGAGAATTATTTTTACAAAACCAACACAAAAAGTTCCTACTACTACACCGATAAGGTTGGCTCAAAAAGAAACGGGATTGCCCATTTAAAGGCAACCCCGCAACTGTTTTTATGATATAAAAGTTTTACCAGACAGCAATAATATTTTATCCCCTTATCATCGTTATTATCATCTTAAAACGCTGTTCTGCCTTCACAGAATGGAGTGCGCCACTTGGGATAATGAAACTTTCGCCTGCCTTGATACGATGGTCTGTACCCTCTACATTGAGAACCATCTCGCCGTCTACCACCTGAATAAACGCATCGAAAGGCGCAGTGTGCTGCGAAAGTCCCTGACCAGCATCAAAACTGAAGAGCGTTACGCTACCTGCATTGCTATGAACCAATTCCTTACTCACTACACCGCCTTCTGTATAGTCTACCAATTCACTTGCTACAAATACTTTTCCTTTCTCGAACTTCATAATCTATCGTTTTTAATTTTGTTACTAATGTTGTTCGATAGCTAACATGCAAAACTTGTGCCACGGCATTTTTAGCATATACTTTTGATAACATTTGTACATTGTAACATAACTGACACACCGACAAAGGGCACATTTGTTACCATCTTTTGCCATTCACAAACACGTATCAGTAAACTTGAAGAAATTTCTTGTAGGCGTTCCATTCGGCTTGCAAATCCGTATCGTGGTCGCCAAGGAAGAACGATGGTTGCGCACTTTCCTTGTATGGAGCCCAGTTTCCGCAAACTATGCCATCGTGAACGATAATGGGCTGGAAGATACCATTGTTGTTATGGGCTTTGTACTTGTATTCGGGTGGCAGCACAATGTCGCGGCTCTTGTAGCTAATCAGGTATTCATCGTAAGGTGGCACTAACAGATACTTGCCCTTTCGGAAACCTCTCGAGCGGCAGGCATCAGTGAGGTAGAACTCTCGCCCGAGGTAGTTTTCCTTATGAATGCTATCGCCTAACAGCGCAATGCCTTTGCGACAGTCGCGCATAGTCAGTCCCGACCACCATACAAAGTCGTCCAAAGTAGCAGGCTGGCGGCTGTTAAAGTAGAGCCGTGCCATACGCATCAGTGCCTCATCTCTGTCTATTGGCGTAGTGGGGGCTATCTTGTTGGCAGCGAGAGCATACGTTGTTTTCGTGGGCAACAAGGCTCCGCTACAGATAACGCCTGCTATTTCAGCCATACGAATATGGTAACTCAAGCGGTGGGCGTCCATCACAATGTCCTTCTCTGCCAATGCTTGCACGAAGTCATCTTTCGTTACACTGCCCTTATCAGCTGCCGTCTGGGCAATGATTTCGCGCACATACAGCAGTTCTTCGTCAGAAATGGCAATCTTATTACCGCTCATGAATCCCTTGATAACGCTGATTGCTCGTGGCGCACACAGCTCCAATAACCACCAATAGTTCGCAGCCGAGACTATCTGCCACGTACCACGCATCAGGTGAAGCCTGACAATGCGCCCATCGTCGAACGCCTTTTTGAACGCCGTTGCCGATGGATTCTTTGTGCGCATCGCCACTGCCCAACGCATCATGCGATAGTCCTGCGCCTGCATAGCGCACATATAGTCTGCCACCTCCTCAACGGTCGTAAACTGCGGGCATATAAGCTGCTGATTAAGAAGGCGCAAAGCTACTGCATTCATGTTACACTTCTTCGTTTATAGTTCCATTGTTTCGCCCTCATAGGCAATGCTCCAAAAAGGAATATCGCATTCATCGGTAAACTCTTTCATACGCCAGGCGCTCTCAAATCCGCTTACCACGAAGTGCATTGGAACGAACAAGTCTACCTTGAATTGCTCTATGAACTGTCGGGCACCACGCGTATATCCGTTCCCTATTCTACCATCTATCGGAAACATCACAACATCAAAGGAGTCCGCAATCTTCTTAATGTCCTTCAACTCGCCAAGAAAGCGTTTCTCATCTTGCATCGGATTAACCTCTCCAAACTCCTCGCTGAAGATAGTACCTCCCTTATAGTCTTCTGTAAGAAAACGGGCGTACCAATTGTTGAGGTCGCCTGCATGGAAAATACGCTTGCCATCAACTTCCACTATCCACGAAACGCCACTGTCGTTACTGCCAGTCGCATAAACCTTAATGTGCTTGTCGTGCCACTCAGCACCCTTTGCCAGCCACGCATCTGCATCTTCCTTGACGGCTCTTCTGTGCTTCAATATATCCTTGGAAAGAATATAGGTGAAAGAAAGCGACGGATACACACTTCGCCACTTCAATATCTCCTTTGTAAAGTGGTCCTCATGGAAATGGCTGGCGAATACATAAACTTGCTTTGTGGTAGAAAGAACCTTTGAAACAACCCCTGCAGGGTCTCTCCAACAATCGAAAATAAGTACACAAGTTTCTGTTTCGATGGCAAAACCGCTATGAAAAATATACGTCAGCTTCATTTCAGCATATCTTCAGAAATCATTTCGCAGAGCTTATCTTCTCTTATAATCTTTGGTTTCGCCTTACCTGCCAGCACCAGTACTTTCTTTCCGTTGCGGTAAATATGCAATTGGCGAGAGCGAACAACTGCCGTCAGATTGTCTTCATCTTGCATTGCCGTCCAAATATGATGATAAACGCCACCTTCATCGAAAAGTTTCTGCTGCAGGTGCGAGCACATATTGGTTGTGTCAATAGTCATCATACTAATCAAAAAGTTTCTTCCAAATCCATAATACTGACACTGCACCAAGCACGCAGAATACGAAATTGGTAATATAACCCTTACCAAACAGGTTTATATCAAGCAGATGACTGATTAAAGTTCCTGCATAACTACCGATGATACCTACGATAAGATTCATGCAACATCCTTTGCCTTCGCCACTCATAATACGGTTCGCAATATAGCCGATGAGGATACCCGTAAGTATTGGCCATGCTGTGAAATCTGCAATGTGTTCAAACATAATCGTTACTATTTATTTAAAATACCCTTATTTAGAAATTATCATTTTATTTATTCAAGACAGACATTTACCTTACTTCAAAGCCTTGCCATCTGAGAACGCATTGCCTGCGCGCTTACCCAACTGAATATATCCCATGTGAACGGGGTCGAAGGTGATAAGATTCATCTTCTCGACATCAGGTTTGCCGTCTTCTGCAAGATACTTCTCGTCGCAAAGAATATTCACAATCTCTGCAATGATGTAGCAACCTGTCGCTGATTCTTTCTGCTTTTCTTTGATACGGCACTCCATCGTCATAGGAAAATCGGTGAAGACAGGTGCATTTACGTTTTCAGAAGCTACAACTGTCCAACCCGTTTTCGTCATCTTGTTAGGGTCGTTCTTCTGACTTACAATGCCTACAAAGTCGGCAGCAACCATCGTTTCTGCCGTAGCAAAAGCCACCGTGAATTCTCCTTTAAGGTTTAAATTCTCGGTTGTCTGGTGCTTTCCCATTGAAATCATAATTTCATGGTTGTCCCATTGCCCTGCCCACGCTGCATTCATAGCGTTAGGCTTACCGTTTTCGTCGTATGTGCCGATAATCAGCACAGGCTGTGGAAGTATCCACGCTTTCTTACCAAAGCTTTTCATATTCTGTTTCTCTTGTTCTTTTTCCTATCTTGTTCGCTGCATTTATATTATTTCATCGCCGATGTTGCTTCTATATAATAAGGTGTGCAATTATTATGCCAAGCCTTTTAAACAGAAAGGCAATACACCTTGCCGACGATGATGTGCCACGCAGACACAACATTTGCCATGGCGTGGACATTCTTTTGGGCAAGGACACTGTATGCCTGCATTATGTTCGCACACTGAGCGAAGACGTTTCGTCTGTTCCATATTGTTCTTTTTCGTTATTCATTTTATACGTTACACTTCCATACTTGATGCTCTAAGAGAGCGAAAATAAAATTATTTCTACTTGACAAAAGTTTATAGATATAGCGTAAAGTATCTACGAGCAACACTTTACGCTATTTCTTTTCTGTCAATTATGATGGCTTGAAGTTCTTTCTACCATATTGTTGATACCATAATTGCATGCTGGTAGCTTCTGACGAACCTATCATCGTATATTGACTTTATATGCCTTACTGTTAATGGCTACAATGTAGATGCCTTTCGACGGCAACTCCAATGTGATGCATGGCGAAGAAACAAATCGTTCGGCAACTTTCTTTCCTTCTGCAGAATATACATACAGCTTTCCGCCTATGGGTGCGTTGTCGATAACAACTCTTCCGTCAGACGCCTTGACTTCAATGTTTCGGTTCGATACATTACCAATCTTGGTAGTTACATTCACGTCAAAAGTGTTCTTGGCATTAACTACCACGTCGCCATTAGCCGAGATGACAGTTCCTTCAGGAATAGTTATGCAACAGCCTTCCTCCGGAACTTTCACGCCTCCGAAGTTGCAAGACACCACCCACTGCCCATTTTCTTCAGTCAATACTGGTGTTACCTCCTTGATAAGTGTTTGGTCTACTTTCAACAACAGTATCTTCGGATTGGGCGAAAGCACGACAGCTTGGTTGTAGAAGAAGCGAACTTCGTCAATCACGTCGATATTATGGTTGTCAAAAAGACTGCACCATACGTAACTTATCGACTCCAATGGCTTCGTATATCCGCCGATGAAATCTACCCTTGCTTCCTCGTTGGTAATGTCTGTGCGGAACCTTGGGCTCAGACTTCCTTCGGGCAACACAAGTGAAAAGTGCACACCTTTCTCGAAGTTCATTTCTTTTTCAAAGTCAGCATATACCTGCCCCAGACCCCAATCCCAGCCTACGTGCGCCTTAAGTGTCCTCACAGGAACGCCTTCACGATACAACGTCATGGTTGGATTGCCGATTGGCTCTGTTTCTGTTTTATAATAGAACCATATAGACCGTTCCGTTACAACCACAGAACCGTTCTCCACCGTACATTCAGCACCTGTAATCTTCTCGGGAACAGTAAAGTCGAACTTCAGATTTCCTGTTTTCACAGTGGGCGTACCTTCCAAATAGATAGCTCCCGCCGGTATTTCCAACTTATATGAATTGCCTTTGGGAAGAACAATCTTGTCGAAAGCGATAGTCGCAATGCCCTCTTCTTTATAGGTATAAGAACCGATTACGCCAGTTGCCATTGTCTTACCGTCACACGTTATCGTTGCTTTCGCATCTTTGGCTATACCAATATGGCTTGCAAACGTAATATAAACCTCGTTTATAGGCTCATATACGAGTTTGTTTTCAATACTGCACTTCGACGGTGTTAAGGTTTCATCACCATCGGCATAAGCAGGTATTGCGAGCATACATAGCCCGATAATACAGATGAGTAAATCTTTTTTCATACTAAACTCCTTTCTTTAAATTGTTCATAGCTACAACAATACCATTGTTTGCAGCGAATTTAGGCATTAAAATCCATAAATCCAAATTTATTCATACCTTTCTTAACAAATCCGTATTTTTATAGAAAAATCTATCAACAACAAGTGTCAAATAGGTTCATTCTTTTTGTAAAACTTTCTTTACGCTACTTGATGAAAACACCCTAAAAATTCTTTTATTTTGTAAAGATAATTTCGTTGAAAAATGATAATTGCGATTTGACGTTGCGAAAGCGGCTCTTTTGCGATGCAAAACCTACGCTTTTACCGTGCAAAACAGCCGCTTTTGGAATGTAAAACAATAGGTTTTGTAAAACATTGGTAACGAAGAAGTTATGCAAGAATTATCGTTTGGAAAAATATTTACAAAACTATTTCCATTTTCTGTCGGTTTTTCTCCATCAAAAATCTGCTCCTATTGTATTTTCTTCACATATTTCGTAGGCGAATAAAACAGTTCTAAAAGAAAATAAAAATGCCCAACGCTTCGCAGCGACGGGCACTCAACCTCAATAGGTATTAGTCATTTAAGGTAAAAAGATTGTATTCAGGATAACGTGTGCAAAGATAGCTTAAATTCTATTATCTACCAAATTTTTTTTTAATTATTTTTCAAAAATATACGATGCAAGTATAAAAGTGCTTTAAGATTTACAACAAAAGAAACATTATGCAACACTTTATGGTTATCGAATTACATTATTAATAATAAAAACATATATAAGAAGAAAAAAATAACTATCTTTGCAGAAGAAAAAATTATAGTTTATGAATACAATAGAGAGTAACACAAACGAAGAGAAGCGTAGTTTGAGCTTTGTAGAACAATTAGTAGAAGAAGATATTGCCGAAGGAAAGAACGGAAAACGCATACAAACCCGCTTTCCACCAGAGCCTAACGGCTACTTGCATATTGGACACGCAAAAGCCATTTGTATGGACTTTGGTGTGGCAGAGAAATACAACGGTATCTGCAACCTGCGTTTCGACGATACAAACCCATCGAAGGAAAAAAACGAATATGTAGAGAACATTCTCCACGATATCAGCTGGTTGGGCTTTGAGTGGGGAAACATATACTACGCAAGCGACTATTTTGAAAAGCTTTGGGACTTTGCAGTATGGCTCATCAAGAAAGGATTGGCATACGTTGACGAGCAAAGCTCTGAACAGATAGCAGCACAGAAAGGTACACCAACCGAACCTGGCACACCGTCGCCATACAGAGACCGCCCAATAGAGGAGAACCTTGCGCTCTTTGAGAAGATGAATACACCCGAAGTAGCTGAAGGAAGTATGGTGCTGCGTGCAAAATTGGATATGGCAAACCCCAACATGCACTTTCGCGACCCTATCATATACCGTATTATACATACACCACACCATCGTACAGGCACAAAGTGGAACTGCTATCCGATGTATGACTTTGCACACGGACAAAGCGACTACTTTGAAGGAGTTACACATTCTATCTGTACATTGGAGTTTGTGCCACACCGTCCGCTTTACGATAAGCTCATCGACTTCTTGAAAGAATCGGACAATACGGCTGATGTGCTGAATGACAACCGCCCACGACAGATTGAGTTCAACCGTCTAAACCTAACCTACACCGTAATGTCGAAGCGAAAGCTGCACACACTTGTGGACGAGAAACTTGTGAGTGGTTGGGACGATCCTCGTATGCCTACGCTCTGCGGAATGCGCCGTCGTGGCTATTCGCCAGAGTCTATCCGTGCTTTCATCGACTCTATCGGTTATACAAAGTTCGATGCACTGAACGATATGGCATTGCTCGAAGCTGCCGTACGCAACGATTTGAACAAGAAAGCAACGCGCGTAAGTGCTGTGCTCGACCCTGTGAAGTTGGTTATAACCAACTATCCTGAAGGTCAGACCGAGGAAATGGAAAGCATCAACAATCCCGAAAACGAGGCAGAAGGCGTACACACGATTACCTTCTCTAAGAATTTATGGATAGAACGTGCCGACTTTATGGAGGACGCACCTAAGAAGTTCTTCCGTATGACACCAGGGAAAGAAGTGCGTTTGAAGAGTGCATACATTGTTAAATGTACAGGCTGCACGAAGGACGAGCAAGGAAACATCGTGGAAATTCAGGCAGAATACGACCCAACAAGCAAGAGTGGATTGGAAGGTGCCAACCGTAAAGTAAAGGGAACGCTGCACTGGGTGAGCGCAGAACATTGTCTGAAAGCAGAAGTTCGCGAATACGACAGACTCTTCAACGTAGAAAACCCATCTGCCGACGAGCGCGATTTCAGAGAGCTTCTCAACCCCGACAGCTTGAAGGTTTACAACAACTGCTACGTTGAAAAATATCTTTTGGAAAAGAAACCAGGCGATTACTTGCAGTTCCAGCGCACGGGTTACTTTATACTCGACCCCGATTCTACAGCCGAAAAACTTGTTTTCAACAAGACAGTAGGGCTTAAAGACGCATGGGCTAAAACACAAAATAAAGGATAAAGCAGATTGAACGAATATTTTAAAAGCAATAAATTCAAGCATATTCTTCATAAATACGAAGAACTATGTAAAGAGAATGGCAGCAGTTTCCTCGACTCCGAGGAACTTGCTGATATTGCTGAATATTATCATCTAACTGGTAAGGAAGAAGAAGCAAGGTCAGCGGCAACGTACGCAGTAAATGTTTTTCCGGGTGCCACTGCCCCTCTTTGTTTTCTGGCGCGCACTGCACTGTTTGTAGACAAAGACCCTGTAAAGGCTGAACTGCTTGCAGAGGAGATTATAGACAAAACAGATTTGGACTATTATTATCTGATTGCGGAGATAATGATGATGCAGAACAGGCACGAAAAAGCCAACAAATATCTTTCGGAACACTTCAACGAAATTGCAGCAGACGAACAACAAGACTATATTTTCGATGTTGCTTCGCTCTTTTGCGACTACGGTTTAGTGGAACTTGCACAAAAATGGCTAAGCCAATATGAAGATACGGAAGCGAAAGACTACAAGGAACTGAAAGCAAAGATACTTCTATGGACGGGGAAAAGCAACGAAAGCGAAGATGTGCTGAACGAGTTAATCGACAGCAACCCCTACTCTACTACTTATTGGAACGAATTGGCTGAGTGTCATTTTGTTCGTGGCGAATACAACGAATCTATCACCGCGAGCGAATATTCCTTGGCTATCAACCCCGAAGACGAAGACGCTCTCCTAAACAAAGCCAATGCCTTATACAGCATCGGCAACGGCGATGAAGCGATTAACTATTATAAACGCTTTCAGAAAGTTACTGTCGGAGCAAGGCAAAACTTCGTGAACATTACGATTGCAGATATTTATTTGAACCAAAAAAAGGTAGAAGAAGCGTTCAAATACTTCACAAAAGCAATTGAAAACTCAGAAGCAAAAGAGGAAACATACATACAAATGGCTATTTCGCTGATGGGTAACGGCTACATGAGCGATGCCTATAAGCTGTTTTCTGCTAATCTGCAAAGAGTGTCAGAGGACTGGAACATAGGCTATGCGTATTATGCCCGATGCTGCTACGAACTTGGTTTGATGGACGAGTATAATAGGATTTTGGGCATTGCCATTAAGAAAAACTTGGTAGAAACAAAAGATTTACTGGCTGATTTATATCCCGAAGACAGCAAGCCAGAGCAATATCCACTGCTTACACCTACACCGAGAAAGGGAAAAGCAAATGACAACACGCTACCATTTTAAGAATAGAATAACACAAAACATTAGATATTATGGCTACAAACAGTAAATACATAGAGGAAATTGCCAATCAGCAACTGCTTACCGATGCTGAAGAGCGTGAACTCGCAGCCAAGATTAAGATTGGAGATGCAAAGGCTTTGGAGAAACTAACGAAGGCTAACCTGAAGTTTGTTGTATCGTTGGCACACCAATACAGAAACCGTGGGCTTGGTGAAGACGACCTGATAAGCGAAGGAAACATTGGTATGATGCACGCAGCGCAGAAGTTCGACGGCACAAAAGGCACCCGATTCGTCAAGTTTGCTGCTACCTACATACGCAAGGCAATGGAAGAAGCCATAAGAGAACAGCTTGATACCTATAAAATACAGAATGTTGGGGAAGATAAACAACGCACCCGCAAAGCCCACACGCTATCTATCGACCAGCCCGTACCTGTTGGCAGCAATGGCAACTTCACCTTGCAAAGCGTCTTGGAAAACAAGAACTCGCCACAAGCCGACGAGCATTTAACACGCCAGATTATTGCTGCTGAAATTGCAAAAGGTATGGACGTGCTTGACGAAAGGCAGCAGAAAGTAATCACGCTTATCTACGGACTGCAGAATGGCGAACGTTATACTATGGAAGAGATAGCCAAAGAAATGGGAATAAAGCGTGAACGTGTGCGTCAAATACGCAACAAGGCATTGCGCAAACTACAAAAACGCCTGAAATAAAGGTATCGTTTGGAAAGCCTTAGTAGCGGAAAACGATTGTACGAAACCAATCACGCAGTATGCCACCATACTGATTTTGACTGTCGGCACACAAGATTAGAACTTGCGAACCATCGTTCAGCTTAGGTCCAAGGCACATTCCTTCGTAGTTGGCGAAGTCTTGATGAAACAAGGTTAATGATGTCTTCCACTCCGTAAGTAGCCGTTTCTCCATATAAGGGCTTGCATCTGTGAGCGGTTTGTCGCTGTCTATTTGCTGCGAAGTGTTGGTATCAACACTATAAAGTTTGTTTTTAACAAACGAACCGAGTTTCTTGGGTGCAACATAAAGCTCTCTTTCCAAAACAAGAAGTACGCCATTGTCTAATGCAACCATATCGGCTACACCCATAGCATAGTTCTGCGCAGGCTTATTTACGGTGCCTTTGTCCATCTTGTAAGCATATTGCGCTATAGGTTGGAGGCTTTCATCGAAGGCTTGAAGACGCAAACGGTTTTCCAACAGCTGCATAGGTGCTGCCTGTTTCCCATCGGTTTCCAATGTAGATTCGGTAGTAGTCCAAAACAAATGTGTAGCGGCATTGTAGGTTAAAGACTCTAAACCATAGACATTTGAAGCAGAGCGAAGGTTGGACGGCACAAGCAATTGCTTGCCAGTAAGTTTGCCCGACAAGTCGTATTCGCAGATACTATTGTCAGCTTCACGCGCTATGAATATGCTGTGTCTACCTGAATGGAAGGCAATACCTTCTTCGTCGGCATTTGGTGCAGACGAATCAAAGAAACCATTAGACACCACTTGCTTAATATCACCTGTATTTAAGTCTATATCCAACGTGAAAATATAAAAGCCACTGTGCTCTGTTTTATCGGAAGCAACTGCATAACGGTTGCCCCCTAACCACGTTATTCCACTATAATTGCCTTTCGGAACCGTTTCCTTAAAATGGTGCTGTTCATTCAAAGCTACCAGTTTAGGATAGGTTTGTGCAAGGGTTGATGCAGAAATAAGCGCAAGCAATAAGGTGAGAAACAATTTCATTGAATTTCTATTTAATTTCTTAAACAAGCAGTGTATAACTATAATACATTGTTCTACGAGTGAAAGGAAGGCAAGAAAGGTGTAAATATTTTTCACAAGTATAGTTACTGATTAACCACCTAACCATCAACGCATTACAAAACCTATTGTTTTGCGTTCCAAAAGCGGCTGTTTTGCACGGTAAAAGCGTAGGTTTTGCAACGCAAAAGAGCCACTTTCGCAATGCCAAAGCGCAGTTATCACTTTTTAACAGAATTATCTTTACAAGATTAAACCAAAAAGCTCTCACTATTTCAGTTAGGGCCTTGCTAAGAAATACCTGCAAGGTTTGCCTGCTCAACCTGCTTTCTTGTACCGAGCTTACGTTAATAATAGGTGGTTCTCATTTAAAAACGAAAACCACCTAATATCTTTTTATCCGTCTATTTTCTGTTTATTCAGGCATTTGTGCCTTTAGGTACAGCTTCTTAACGAACTTCATATCGTGTTCAACCATTATCTTAACCAGCTGTTCAAAGGTGGTTTTGCGAGGATTCCAACCCAACTTTGTCTTTGCTTTTGTAGGGTCGCCAAGCAGTTGTTCTACTTCAGCAGGACGGAAATACTTAGGGTCTACCTCCACAATAGCTTCGCCCGTAGCTTTGTTGTATCCTTTTTCGTCGATGCCTTCGCCTTTCCATTCAAGTTCTATGCCAGCTTCCTTAAACGCAGCCGTGCAGAAAGCACGCACCGTGTACATCTCTCCAGTAGCGATAACGAAGTCGTCTGGCTCGTCTTGCTGAAGTATTAGCCACATACATTCAACATAATCCTTAGCATATCCCCAGTCGCGTTGCGCACCAAGATTGCCAAGATAAAGTTTATCCTGCATACCTTGAGCAATGCGAGAAGCTGCCAAAGTTATTTTACGAGTAACGAAATTCTCGCCACGGCGTTCACTTTCGTGGTTGAAAAGAATACCGTTGCAGCAGTACATTCCGTACGACTCGCGATAGTTTTTCATTATCCAGTATCCATAGAGCTTTGCAACAGCGTATGGAGAACGTGGATAAAAAGGTGTTGTTTCCTTCTGTGGTACTTCCTGAACCTTACCAAACAGTTCTGAAGTTGATGCTTGATAAATCTTACAAACCTTTTCCAAGCCACAGATGCGTACGGCTTCCAAGAGTCGGAGTACACCTACGGCATCGGTATCGGCTGTATATTCGGGTACATCAAAGCTGACTTTAACGTGGCTTTGTGCTGCAAGGTTGTAGATTTCGGTAGGCTTTACTTCGCCAATAATACGGATTAAAGAAGACGAGTCGGTCATATCTGCCCAATGCAAATTAATCAAACGGTCTTTCTTCATATCGCGCACCCATTCGTCTAAATACAAATGCTCAATGCGTCCCGTATTAAAAGAAGAGCTACGGCGCAACAGTCCGTGCACTTCATAACCTTTTTCTATCAAAAATTCTGCCAAGTAGCTTCCGTCTTGACCAGTAATTCCTGTTATTAATGCTATATTCTTGCTCATTTATTATTCCGCTTTAACTTTTAAACGGCTATTTAATCAGTTTATTTTAATTCATCAATTGTTCTCTGAAAATTGCTTTATCCGTTGCTCCTCGTCAAGTTTGCAGATAAGCAACATACCGTCTTTTTCGGCTACGATATAACCTTCAAGACCTTGAACTACAACCTTTTTGGCATCGGTTGCGTGGACGATGCAGTTCTTACTATCGTACATTTGTATATTATCCCCTATTACAGCATTGCCGTAAAGGTCGTGTTGCGACTGCAAGTGCAGCGAACCCCATGTGCCAAGGTCGCTCCAACCGAAGTCGGCGGGGCATACAAAGATTTCCTCTGCCTTCTCCATAATGGCGTAATCGACCGATATTCCCTCGCATTCTGGGTAAACTTCATCAATGTATTTCTGCTCGTCGGGAGTGCCTAACACTTCTGAGATACGTTCAAAGATGCGTGCAATGCCAGGTTGGTATATACGGAAGGCATTCACAATGGTAGATACATTCCAGATAAAGATACCTGCATTCCAGAAAAAGTTATTCATACTGATATACTTCTTTGCCGTTTCTACATCGGGTTTTTCCCTAAATTGGTCTACTCGGAATATTTCCTTGTTGCGTGCAGAAGGTGCTGTCAAATCGGCTTGTATATATCCGTACCCTGTTTCAGGGCGCGAAGGCTTCATTCCCAACGTAACAATAGCATCGGTTTCGGAGGTAAACTTGAGGCAATTTGTTACAACACGACGGAACTCATCTTGATTGGTTACGATATGGTCGCTTGGAGTTACGATGATGTTTGCTTTAGGGTCGGACTTCTTTATGCGCCAACTGACGTATGCTATGCAAGGTGCAGTGTTTCTTCTGCACGGCTCGCTCAAGATATTACCAACAGGAATGTCGGGCAACTGTTCGTGAACCAGCTCGCAATATTTCTCGTTTGTAACCACCCAAACATTTTCTGGCTTCGTGATACCTTTCAATCGGTCGTAGGTAAGTTGCATCAACGACCTGCCAACACCCAATACGTCGATAAACTGTTTAGGCTTATCTATTGTACTCATAGGCCAGAATCGGCTGCCGACTCCCCCTGCCATTATCACAAGATGGTTGTTTGTATGTATCATAACTTCTTTAGGCTTAGCTTATTTATAAATAGAATAAGTGCAAATATACAAATAAATATTTGAAAAGACAAGCTTTGTATTTATCTTTCTATCTTACTCGAACAAATTCAAACTTAGGTCGGCTTGAGGGCTAACCTCCTTTGTTTCATTCTGTTCGTCCAAGAACTTTAACCTCAATTGTTTAACTTGTTGGTTCTCAGTATTAATGCAATAAACGCCCTTCTTTACTTTTCCCAACATAGAATCTGCGCGCTTGCTCATCTTTATAAGGCATTGCTGCACTTCCTGATGCACTTCTTCAACATCTAAAGGCAGAAAGAACGAATTGTGTGTATTGAATATATGGCGCGAAATCTTACCAACTGACAATCCTTTCTCGCCAGCTTCTATCAACAACAGCAATATATCTTTCTCGTATCGCATAAAAAAAGGAGTCTATACCATAAATACAGACTCCCCCACTTAATTTCGTTTTCCTTATTAAGCCAAGACTATTTTATCGTCTTCGCTATTTATCTTTCCTTCCTTTAGAAGCCAACCTATACCCAGGTAAGCCTCTTCAATGGTGATTTTTGCTGCCTTTGCAATTTCAGAAACAGTAAGTCCTTTGTTCTCTGCTGCAAGTGCATTGTACACGTCGCCAGCTTTAAAACCTACATTTTCTGAGCTCAAGTCTACCTTTACCGTAGCTTTCTTTGCACAGGTTTTCTTTGTTGTTGTCCGTTTGGTTGCCGCTTTAGCAACTTCTTTCTTTTCTACCATAATTATTCATCACTTATTTAAATACTACTGAAGCAGATAATAACAAACTGCTATTACTTGCTGCAAATATACGTTAAATATCTCAATGAAACTAATTTATTGATAAAAAACTAACAACTTCAAAGCTACAACGACTCAAGAGTTGAATTTTATTGATTTACATCAACATATATTACTCTTTCAAGTCTAACTTTATCTGCAATTCATCGAGTTGTTTCGGTGCAATAACCGATGGTGCATCAAGCATCACATCACGTCCGCTGTTGTTCTTAGGGAACGCTATTACATCGCGGATTGTATCGAGTCCTGCCATAATACTTACGTATCGGTCGAGTCCGAACGCAATACCTGCATGAGGAGGAGCACCATAGCGGAAAGCATTCATCAAAAAACCGAACTGCTCTTCCGCCTGTTGCTTCGTAAATCCAAGCACTTCAAACATTCTTTCCTGCAATTCTGTATCGTGAATACGAATAGAACCGCCACCGACTTCAATGCCATTGCATACAAAATCGTAAGCCAACGCCCTTACTTGCTCTGGGTGTTCGTCGAGCAAATGCAAGTCGTCTGGGTTTGGCATAGTGAATGGGTGGTGGGTAGCCATAAGGCGTTGCTCCTCATCGCTCCACTCAAAGAGAGGGAAATCTACAATCCACAAGCACTTGAAAACATTCTTATCGCGCAAGCCCAAACGGTTGCCCATCTCTAAACGAAGTGAGCAAAGCTGAACTCTTGTTTTATTGGCATTGTCGCCCGAAAGTATCAGAACAAGGTCGCCATTGTTTGCTCCCGTTGTTTCCTTCACCTTTTGCAACTGCTCTTGTGTAAAGAACTTATCGACAGAGCTCTTTGCTTCGCCGTTCTCATCGTATTTAATGTAAACCAAACCCTTTGCGCCTACTTGCGGACGCTTCACGAAATCGGTAAGTTCGTTCAGTTGCTTACGACTATAATCAGCACTATTTGGCACCACGATACCTCCAATATAATTCGCTTCGTTGAATACAGAGAACTCGCTCGTACCCTTCAGGTCGTCCATAAGTTCTACGAACTCCATACCGAAACGCACATCAGGCTTATCAGAACCATAACGCTTCATAGCATCGTGCCACGTCATCTGTTCCAATTTAGCAGGAAGTTCCACTCCTCTAATCTCCTTGAACAGATAGCGAGCCATATCTTCAAACACCTGAAGCACGTCTTCTTGGTCTACATACGACATTTCGCAGTCGATTTGGGTAAACTCTGGCTGACGGTCGGCACGCAAGTCTTCGTCACGGAAACACTTTGCAATCTGGAAGTAGCGGTCGAAACCAGCCACCATTAACAGCTGTTTCAGTGTCTGCGGACTTTGCGGAAGTGCGTAAAACTGTCCTGGGTTCATACGAGAAGGCACCACAAAGTCGCGTGCTCCCTCTGGAGTAGAACCTATAAGAATAGGTGTTTCAACTTCGATGAAGTTCAAGTTGTCGAGGAAGTTACGAATAAGGATCGTCATTCTGTGGCGCAATTCCAAGTTGCTGCGCACCGCAGGGCGTCGCAAGTCCAAATATCTGTATTTCATTCGGAGATCGTCGCCACCATCTGTATTGTCTTCTATTGTAAATGGAGGAGTGAGCGAGCTGCTCAGCACCGTCAGTTCCTTAGCGATAATCTCTATATCGCCTGTTGCTATCTTGTTATTCTTACTTTGACGCTCGCTTACAATACCTTTCACGCGAATGCAATATTCGCGTCCCAATTTGTTAGCTTCATCGCAAAGACTAGCATCTTCAGCTTCGTTAAATACAAGTTGTGTAATACCATAACGGTCGCGCAAATCAACGAAGGTCATACCACCCATCTTACGTGAGCGCTGAACCCAGCCCGCAAGTACTACTTCCTTACCTGCATCAATTAAGCGAAGTTCGCCACAAGTCTTAGTCCGATACATAATCTTCTCTATATTTTTATTGTTTACTTCTGCAAAGGTACAAACTTTTAACGAGAACAAATAAAACAGAATAAGGAAAATTTTGCTTTTTCTTTCTTGACATTTCTAAACTTCTTTTCCATACCAAGATACACAACACATGGTTTATAGGCAAAATCAGACCAAATGCCTGATGCATTCGTACCGTTTCTTACCTATACCTATTCTATTCATTACAACAACAAGACAAGCATCTTACGGAACGGCTTAATGGTAAGAGAAAGAGGCTATTTGCGTCAAAAGAGGTCAGAAATTCTATTGTTTCCAACATTATTTACACGTAAAGAATAATTTACTTACACGTAAAGAAATATTTATTTACACGTAGAAAAATATTTATTTACGTGTAAATAATTTATAGTAGTTTTGGTTTTACACCATGAAAAATACTTGAACATACCCTATTTGCCTATCCAAGACGGAGAACCTAATAATGAACGAGAAGGTAGATTTACCCATTTTTAGGTATTGACAGTTTATAATATTAACCCTACCTTTGCACACAAATTGTATATTTACATACAAAAGAACTTTAAATGCTACCAAAAAGGAAGAGAAATAAAACTATGGGGAAATTCCCTAATACAGAAAGTGCGCTGTCAGAATTAAAGACAGCGCACTTTATTTTTGAACAATTATGAATAATATTCGTTTTTACCACACTTCTATTATGAAAGAGACAAAAGCCAAGAAGAAACCATCGGCAGGAGTATTAAGGAGAACTGACGTGCGGTTGCACGGCAAGAGACTTCGCTTGGTATTGCTTTGCCTGTTGTGCACTATGACAATCTCAGCGCAGAAAGCCATCGTATATGGACAGATTACCGACGACAAGACTGGCGAGCCTATTGCTGGCGCAGGGGTTTCGATAGCAAAAGATGGGAAAGGAACGGTTGCTGATGCCAATGGCCGCTACATTCTGAATATTCAAGGACGGCAGCAAGTGCGATTGAACTTTCAATATTTGGGCTATAAAACAGAAAGTCGGGAGATTGCATTGCGCGACAGCATATGCTACAACATACGCTTGAAGCCCGTTGACAACGTGCTGGACGAAGTAACAGTAACTACCCGAAGCGAGATGCGGAAGCTAAGAGAGTCTGCCATGCCCATATCTGTTATTGGGCAGCGACAACTGCAAGGCACAGCCTCTAATATCAACGACGTGCTCGCTCGCACCGTAGGGGTTACGGTTCGGAACACTGGTGGCATGGGAAGTGCGTCGCGTATATCGGTTCGTGGATTAGAGGGAAAGCGAATGGGTATGTACATTGACGAGACGCCTATGTCGCAACTCAGCAACTTCGTGGCACTGAACGATATTCCTACAAACATGATTGAACGCATAGAAGTATATAAAGGTATCGTTCCTTACAAGTTTGGCGGTTCGGCATTGGGCGGGGCTGTCAATGTTGTAACAAAGGAATATCCACCCATTTACTTGGATTTTTCTTACGAAATTGGGTCGTTCAATACTCATCAAGTGTCTTCCGTACTGAAACGAACCGACCGCAAGAGCGGCTTGCAATTCGGTGTTGGCGGTGTGGTGTCGTATGCCAAGAACAACTATAAAATGACTTTGGCTAATCTTGACGGCCGTATTGTTGAGCGAGACCACGACCGTTTCAACAAGATAATGGGAGGTATGTCGGTAAAAGCTACCCAATGGTGGTTCGACGAGATGAAGTGGGAACTCATTTTTATGAAGACTCGACAGGAAATACAGGGCATTGACCTTAACGTACGAGAGGCTTATAACCACTCAACCAGCTATGTTACAGCATTGACACTGAAACGTAACAACTTCTTTTTAGATGGTTTGGACTTCGATTTCAATGCAGGCTACATCATCGGCAAGTATGGTTTGTGCGACAAGGCTGAACATCGCTACGACTGGGACGGCAAGGTGCTTCCGCCCGTTTCATCTTTTGGAGGCGAGCAAAACAACTTTGCATCAGACGGCAACAACCGTTCCAACGAACTGACGGCAAAGCTCAATATGGGTTATACCATTGACATGCACCACGCATTGAACCTGAACATTTACGCAGACCACAACTCCCTACACCCTAACGACTCGCTGATGGACAAGTCGTTGGGCTTCCGTGCCAACTTCCCAAGCAAGATGAAAACGCTGACCGTAGGACTTTCGTACGACCTGACACTCTTCGACGGACGCTTTCAGAATGCTTTTACGCTGAAAGAATTCCTCTTTTCATCTCGCTCTCGCAGCATTGACATCTACTCTGTGAAGGAGCCTCAACCTGTGAAAACCTCCAAAAACTACATTGGATTCAGCAATGCCATGCGCTATAAATTCACAAACGACTTAATGCTGAAGGCTTCTTTCAACTCGGAAGTACGTATTCCGACAAGCGAAGAACTCATAGGCAACGGTTATTCGATACTCGCCTCGCCAGCATTGAGACCCGAACGCACATCAGGAGTAAACCTCGGGCTTCTCTATCGCCACATAAAGGCAGATGGAGGACTTATAGAAATAGAGCTGAATGGCTTCTACAACCAGTTGGAAGATATGATACGCTTCACTCCCGACATGATTCCAACCATGGCACGCTACCGAAACTTCGGCAGTGTACGTACGAAAGGAGTAGAGTTGGAAGCCAAGGGCGACATCTGTCCGCTTCTCTATCTCTACGCAAACGGAACCTATCAAGACCTTCGCGACGTCCGAAAAACAATCCCAGGAACAGAAGTAGAGAATCCTACACGCAATAAGCGCATTCCCAACGTGCCTTATCTGCTTGCCAACTTCGGTGCCGAACTGCACAAAGAAAACCTCTTTGGTGGCAGCGGACAGAACACACGGCTGCTTTTCGACGCCTCGTATATACATCAATACTTTTACGATTTTGAGGTAAGCAAGTACCAAGAACGCAAAATTCCGACCTCAATGACAATGGACGCAGCCTTAGAACACAGCTTCTGCAACGACCGTTGGACGATTACTTTCAAGGTTAAGAACCTTACCGACCGTCGTATTGTTTCTGAATTAAACCGCCCGTTACCAGGTCGCTACATAGGAATAAAGGTGAGATACCTATTTAAATAATTAATTAATAAACATATAAAACAATGAGAAATTTAAGATTTATCCTTCCAGCCATCGCAATGATGGCATTCGTAAGCTCATGCAGCCACAACGACGAACCTACACCAAAACCCGACGAACCTACTGGAAAGGCGTTCAAGGGAATTATCTTTGCCGCTGGTATCACCAATCCTGAGGGAAACAGTGGCAGCGTTTACATGCAGAGTCTCCCCGATATGGTGGCAGGAAACTACGACAACAGCAATGGCATTCCTGTAGGATTCGGCACCGCTCCGATAGTTGCAAAATCGGGAAATATCTATGTTTTGCCAGACTATATGGGCAATACAAAAGCAGAAATTACACGTTATAGGATATATTCCGACAACAAATGGCACAAGAAAGGTGCACTGCAGATACCACCAAAGGCAGCTGCATGCTGTGTAACTGAACTAAACAGCGAGAAAGCATACGTCAGTTTGCAGGGTTTAGGCAGCATAATAGTATTCAATCCTACCACTATGACCCGTATTGCGGAGATTGATTTGAACGGTCTTAAGCAAGCTGACACGAATGTTTCACCTGCATCTATGGTCATAAGAGATGGAAAACTTTTCGTCGGACTCAACCAAATGAACGCTCAATACATGCCAGCGCGCAACAACATAGAGCTTGCGGTAATAGACACTAAGACCGACAAGGTGGAGAAACACATCGTCAATACTTCGTTGGAAATGAGCTTTGCCACCCGCCCCATCGACCCAGGCTCTATCTTTATAGACGAAAACAACGACATCTATATTAACTGTATCGGTTCATTCGGTTTCATCCCACAATTCCATGGCGGTATTGCACGTATCAAGAATGGGACTACCGAGATAGACCCCGACTATTGCATACGCCTCGACCAAGTAGAAGTAGCAGGACTGCCAACGAAGTTTGCCGACTTCTTCTCTACATTCTACTACGCAGGTAACGGGAAAGTCTACACCTATGCCAATTCGTTTGCCCTTGATTCAAAGGGTCTTGAAAATCCTTATTTAAGCTTTACCAATATACCTGTTGTAGTTGATTTGAAACAAAAGACAATGAGTACAATCGAAGGAATGGAGATTTCCAACCCACAAGGCATCGCTATTGGCAAACACAGAAACTTGATTGTATTCGGCAGTTCCAACAAGAAGGCTAACGGTTTCTATACCTACGACCCTGCATCAAAGAAGGTAGCAGGACCAATTATGCAGGTAAAGGGAAATCCAAGTTTCTTCCATAGCTTTGCAGAATAAGACAATCAATCGTGCCTACTATTTACTAAAAGCTACTGTCTATGCAAATACAGAAAGACGAGATACGCAACCGGATACTCATCGTTGCAAGCAACGAGTTTATGAAGAACGGTGTGAAGCATACGTCCATAAAGACTATTGCCGACAAAGCTGGGGTAGCAGTAGGCAATGTATATAATTACTACAAGAGCAAGGACGACTTACTGAAGTCTGTCCTTGCCCCTCTTTTCAAGGCTTTCAAGGATTATCGCAGCAAAACGGGCGGCGAAGAATACGTAACGCTCGACATATTTCACCATGAGTTCTACTATGAGATGATGCGCCAACAGGTAGCTTCGCTGATTATTCCTTTTCGGAAAGAGTTGCGTTTGCTTATATTCGAAACTGCCGGCACATCGTTGGAGAACTATTTCGACCAACTATTGGAAGCGACATATACCGACGGAATAACTTATCTCGCCCGCATAAAAAGCCTGTTTCCACATATCAATTCAGACATTTCCCCACATTTCACCCGCATTCTTTGCGATTTGTGGGCAGGTGTAATTAGATATATCGTTACCCACGATGACTTAACCGAGACTGAAATAAACCAAATCATTACCGATTATATACATTTTACCTTTGGTGGCTGGCGCGAACTGATGGGTATTGAATAAAGGTAAATGAAAACGACGGAAATCTTTTGGGCAAGTCTTAATACTCTGCTGGTAGAACAACATACAAGAGAAATAAAGAAGGAAAAACGCCTTTGGCTTGTAAAGATATTTCTACTAAAAAATGATAATTTCGATTTGGCATTGCGAAAGCGGCTGTTTTGCACGGTAATACATACGCTTTTACCTTGCAAAACAGCCGCTTTTGGAATGCAAAACAATAGGTGTTATAATACGTTAATAACAAGGATGTTAGGCAAGATATACCGTGTGAAAAAATATTTGCACATCCTTTTATCTGCCGACTTACCCGATAGCAGTTCCTACAGCACTGTCTATCTCCTGTCAATCAGTCTGAATTCAACAGGCAAAATCATTTCTTTCTTCACAGCTTTCCCATCTACAACAGCCGGTTTCCACTTGGGCATCTCACTAATAACACGAATAGCCTCACGGTCCAACAGAGGGTCTACGCTATGAGCGACCAATACGTTGCTCACAGTTCCGTCGGTTTCTACATCGAAACGGACCATCACTTTACCCTGAAGGCCATTCATTGCTGCCTCCACAGGGTATTTCACTCGCCGATCAATCCATGCTATAACATTGTTCGTAAAGGTTGAAGGTGAGGGGAGAGAAGTATCGCATTGTTCCTTTTTCTCGCAAGTTTTTTTGCAGGAAGATGTGCATGACTGCGTTACACACCCCTTGCATTTTCCTTTCTTGGGTGAAGACGTTTGTGCCACGGATACTAATGGGAGACTGCTAAACAACACAATAAATGCGAGCTGTCTCATTCTCTTTAAATAAAAATTACATTTCATTAATCTAATCAAATTAGTTATACATAAAACAAAGGTACAACAACCTTATAAGAATACATAACTTGTATATAAAAAACTATATTTCGGATTTCAGGACATAGGTTTTTACTTTTACGAAATGTCTACTTTGACAAGCTATTGAGCCTTGCTATATACTTGCCAAGTATGTCGAACTCGAGGTTTACAACCGAGCCAACTTGTATATCGGCAAAGTTTGTATTTTCAAGCGTGTAGGGAATAATTGCCACTTTGAAGGTATTGGCAGTAGGTTCGCACACTGTCAGCGATACCCCATTGACTGTAACCGAGCCTTTATCTACCGTAAAGTAGCCTCGCTGTGCCATTTCCACATCGTCTTTGTACTCAAAGGTGAAATAGGTACTGCCATTTGCATTTTCCATGGCAACGCAACGAGCAGTCTCATCTACGTGTCCTTGAACGATATGACCGTCTAAACGACCATTCATCAGCATAGAGCGTTCCACGTTTACACGGTCGCCTACTTTCAGCAAAGCAAGGTTCGACCTGTCCAGAGTTTCTTTCATAGCAGTTACGGTATAGGTTTCACCTTGCAGACGAACCACCGTGAGGCACACACCATTGTGTGCAATGCTTTGGTCTATCTTCAATTCGCTTGTAAACGAACACTTTAAAACGAAGTCTATATTTTCTTGATAACGTTCAATGGCAACTACTTGTGCCATTTCTTCTACAATTCCAGAGAACATAATTCCTTTTTATTAAAAACTTTATTAAACTTGCAGGAATGCCTTTACTTACAAAAAAGAAGGTGGAACTCCTTTGGAACTCCACCTTTTTGTAGTCCTCGTCTTGAGAGGATTTGAGAAAGCCGCATCGATGATGTGATGAAAAGTCCGAGTATCTATGATAAGAGAGCTCTCTGCTTTTGTAATCCACCGACCCGAAGGTTTAGTCGCTGAAATGCGTTTTATGTGGCCCGCCATTGTCAAGAGAAGTCTTCTCGGTTTTCAGATTTATTTGATGACTATCCCAATCGAATCGATACGACTATAGCTTTTCCTTTCTAAGTACAAAGGTAGTACTTTTTTTCAATGTACCAAATATTTGCACTAAATTATTGTTTCATAAAGCACCTCGCCAATGGTTGGGTGTATATGAATCATATCGGCAAGGTCGGCAAGCGTTGCATCGTTGTTCATAAGAACAGCTACCTCTTGCGTGATGTCGGCAGAGTGGGCACCAAAGACGTGGCAACCAAGTATTTTTCCATTCTCGTCTGCCATTACCTTCACCATACCTTCGGTTTCTTCCATTGCCAATGCCTTACCATTAGAGCGGTAGAAGCCCTTCTTGACGGTGTAGCTTATGCCCTCTTTCTTGCAAACATCTTCCGACAGTCCTACCGAACCTGCTTCAGGATAGGTAAATACTGCCGCTGGCATAATGTCGAAGCGTATCTTATCCTCTTTTCCAAGTATGCGATTAATAACGTGTGTGCCTTGGAAACTTGCAGCGTGGGCAAGCATCTGCTTACCATTAACATCGCCAACGGCATAAACACCGGGAACATTGGTTTCGTAATGTTCGTTGGTTTCAATGCCTTGCTTAGCGCAGTTAATGCCTGCTGCTTCGAGTCCGAGCCCTTCAACGTTGGCAGCACGTCCTGTTGCAACAAGCACAACATCGGCAACTACTTGCTTTTCTTGTCCCTTTTGTTCAAAAGTAACAATCGCTTGCCTCTTGTCGTCGGTGGCAACGATGCTCTTCACACCGCTATTCATATTGAAATTGATGCCACGTTTCTCTAATGTCTTGCGCAAACGCTTTGCAATATCAGAGTCAATAGTAGGCAAACATTCTTTCAAGAACTCGATAACTGTAACCGAACTGCCGAAGGTTTCAAAAGCAGAAGCCAATTCAAGTCCGATAACACCTGCACCAATGATTGCCATTGTCTGTGGCACGTGGTCTATATCAAGTAACTCGGTAGAAGTCATAACCTTGTCTTTCAACGGCTCACCTTCAGGGGTGTCGAAGGCAGGAATAAATGGAAGCAGACGAGCGTGCGAACCTGTAGCGATAATAATATTATCGGCTGTCATCTGTGTGCCGTTCACTTCGATTACTTTCTTATCCACAAACTTTGCTTCACCTTCTATATAGGTAATGCTTGGCATCGACATCAAACCCTTTACGCCTTCACGAAGTTGAGAGATAACATTGTTCTTACGTTCTTGTATGCGAGCGAAATTAACACTGCCACCACCCACGCAAGACAATAGAGGGTTACGATAAAGGTCGGCATCGTGAGCAAAGCTCTTCGTCGGTATACAACCTTCGTTCAGACACGTACCTCCTGGATTTCGTTTCTCGATGATGGTAACCTTGAGGCCATCTTTTGCCGCATGCACGGCTGTATGATAGCCTCCAGGTCCAGCACCGATTATAATTAAATCGGTCTTTTCCATAATATAAAATCTCTATAAGATTACTGTTTCATCATTGCCTGACGGTAGTTAAGGATTGGCTCTTTCGCAGCCAGCACATCATCAACACGACCGATAGGTGTATTGTGTGGTGCTTCCAAAACTTCTTGTGGAGTTTCTCGCGCTTCACGTGCGATAGTGTGCATAATATCTATGAAACCATCAAGCGTTTTCTTGCTTTCGTTTTCGGTAGGCTCAATCATCATTGCTTCGTGGAAGAGCAATGGGAAATAGATAGTTGGTGCGTGGTAACCATAGTCGAGCAAACGTTTTGCAACGTCCATCGTGGTAACACCTGTGCTCTTATCTTTGAGTCCGTCGAATACAAATTCGTGCATGCAAATGCCTTCGATTGGCAACTCGTAGTCGTCCTTCAAACATTCCTTAATATAGTTTGCATTGAGTGTAGCGTAAGGACCCACCATCTTCAAGTTCTCCTTGCCCAGTGTTAAGATGTAAGTATAAGCGCGCAAAGATACAAGGAAGTTGCCCATAAACTGGCCAACATGCATATTGTTAAGGTTGTATTCAGCAGTTGTTTCTGGCAAATCAAGACCGAAACCTGCATCTGTTTTCACAACGTGTGGCTTTGGCAAGAACTCTACAAGGTCTGCTCTTACACCAACAGGACCACCACCAGGACCGCCACCGCCGTGAGGAGTAGAGAAGGTCTTGTGGATATTGATGTGCATTACATCGAATCCCATATCGCCAGGACGTGCAACACCCAACAGCGGATTGAGGTTTGCTCCATCGTAATACAACAAACCGCCACACTCGTGAACCATTTTGGCAATCTCAGGAATGTTCTTTTCAAACAAACCGAGTGTGTTAGGATTGGTCATCATCATACCTGCTATATCGTCGCCGAGCAATGGTTTCAAATCTTCAACGTCTACAAGACCGTCCGCAGTGCTCTTAACTTCTACTACATCAAGCCCGCAAACTGCTGCCGAAGCAGGGTTTGTACCGTGTGCAGAGTCAGGAATAATAATCTTCTTACGCTTCGTATCGCCACGTTTTTCGTGGTAAGAGCGGATAATCATAAGACCTGTAAGCTCTCCTTGTGCACCTGCGAATGGATTTACCGTAAAGTCTGCAAGACCAGAAATGTTTGAAAGAACATTTGCCAAGCCATAATTAACCTCTAATGCACCTTGCACTGTGCTGATAGGTTGCATAGGGTGAATGCCAGTAAAACCAGGCATAGCAGCTACTTCTTCATTAATAGTAGGATTGTACTTCATTGTACAAGAGCCCAACGGATAGAAACCATTGTCTACACCGAAGTTATTCCCGCTGTGGTTTGTATAGTGGCGCACAACTGTGAGTTCATCGCACTCAGGAAGTTCTGCGTCTTTTTCACGCTTCAAATTGCTTGGAAGTTCATAGCTTCCAAATTCGTTTTTAGGTAGGCTATAAGCTTTGCAACCTGGTTGAGAAAGCTCAAATATTAAATTGCCATATAATCTATTGTTCATTTCTTCAATAATTTAAGTGTTTGTAAAACTTTGCTTAAAGTTCATTAGATTAGAGAAGTGCAACAAGTGCTTCCATCTCTTCTTTCGTACGCTTTTCTGTTACAGCAACAAGGAGTTGGTCGTCGCCAACCTTTACACCCGGAAGGATTCCTTTTTCAATTGCTTTATCGTAGAAAGCATCACGATTTTCAACTTTCACCAAGAACTCATTGAAGAATGGTTGATTATAAACCAACTGTGCTTTACCAGTTGCCACCATCTTATCGCATAGATAATGAGCCGCATCAAAGCTTATCTGTGCAGCTTCCTTGACACCCTGCTTGCCCATCATTGACATATAGATGGTAACATAAAGTGTCATTAAACTTTGGTTAGAACAGATATTCGATGTTGCTTTTTGACGACGAATGTGCTGCTCGCGGGCTTGCAAAGTAAGTACAAATGCACGCTGTCCGCGTGAATCTTTTGTCTGTCCGACGATACGACCAGGCATCTTACGCATCATTTTCTGCGTACAGCTCATATAACCAGCATATGGACCACCGAACGCCATAGGCAAACCAAGGCTCTGAACATCGCCTACTGCAAAGTCAGCCCCCCACTCGCCTGGAGTCTTAAGAATAGAAAGGTCAGCCGCAACACTGTTTACAATGAACAATGCCTTATTGTCGTGGCAGATATCGGCAAAGCCTGTGAAGTCTTCAGCAATACCATAATAGTTTGGTTGCTGAACAATAACGCCTGCTACACCACCCTCTGCGATTTTCGTTTCCAAGTCTTTCTTAGATGTTACACCATTCTCATTAGCAACTGAAACAAGGTTTACGCCATTGAAGTGTGCGTACGTTCTGAGCACTTCAACAATCTGTGGGTTGATTGTTTCAGAATATAAGACAGTATTGCGCTTGATTGATTGAGCAGCAGCCACCATCATTGCCTCAGCGGTAGCAGTAGAACCATCGTACATAGACGCATTGGCAACGTCCATATTGGTAAGTTCTGCTATCATACTTTGGAACTCAAAGATGTAGTGTAATGTACCTTGCGAAATTTCAGCTTGGTACGGAGTGTATGAAGTGAGGTATTCTGAACGACTTACAATCTGTGGAACAGCACTTGGTGTATAGTGATCGTACACGCCTGCACCAGCAAAACAAGTCAGCTGTTGGTTCTTATCTGCCAACTTCTTAAAGAAGTTTCTTATCTCGATTTCACTCTTTGCTTCAGGAATATCGTATTCTCCCTTAAAGCGTAATGCTTCAGGAATACCCGCAAAAAGGTCTTGAATGTTTTTCACACCAACCTTATTGAGCATTGCCTGTGTTTCCTCTTCAGTATGTGGAAAGAATTTAAAATTCATAATTTTCGTATTTAATCATTTAGCTTTCACAAAGGAAATAGCTGTTTTCTTCCGCAAAAACCTACTTTGAGAAGGAAAACAGCTATAAACTTTATAAAGAATGCTTGTTTATAAACTATTTTGCGCAGAACTCTTCGTAGCCCTTTGCGTCCATGAGGTCGTCGAGTTCAGACTTGTTTGTAAGTTCTACCTTGAGAATCCAGTTTGCGTATGGGTCTTGGTTTATAAGCTCAGGTTGGTCTTCAAGTGCCTCGTTTACTTCCAACACCTTGCAAGAAACAGGTGAGTTGAGGTCAGAAGCAGCCTTAACACTTTCTACTGCACCGAAGCCTTCTTCTGCTTCAAATTCATCATCAGCCTCTGGCATATCAACGTAAACCACGTTACCAAGTGCGTGCTGTGCATAGTCAGTAATACCAATGTAAGCTACATCGCCTTCAACTTTTACATACTCGTGTGACTCTGCATAATAGAGTCCTTCAATTACTTTTGCCATTTTATGTTTATCTTTTTATTAATTTTTTGTTATTATATATATAAGGTGGGAATGTACTGGCATAGCTACATTCTCACCTTGTGTTTTTTACTTAACGTAGTGTGGGTCGTAGAACTTCTTCTTACCTACTGTTGCAGGGAAGAACTTCTTGCGAATCTGTATTTCTACACGGTCTTCCATCTTAATATCGGCATCAACCAATGCCACAGCGCAGCTTCTTTCAACAGAAATAAGCTTGTAGCCAGTTGTTATCTCGCCCACTTCCTTACCGTCTTTAAATACTTTATAGCCGTTGCGTGGAATTGCATTATCGTCCAACCATAAGCCGCGGAGACGCTTTGTTACGCCTTCGGTCTTCTGCTTTAATAATGCTTCTTTGCCAAGGAAGTTCTCTTTGTCGAACTTCACAAACATTGACAAACCTGCCATTACAGGGTTAATCGTCTCAGAAAGTTCGTGTCCATAAAGTGGCATACCAGCTTCAAAGCGCAATGTATCACGGCAACCAAGACCGCAAGGTGTAGCACCAGCTTCCATCAGCTTGTCCCACATCTTAACAATATATGCGGGAGCACCATAAAGTTCAAAGCCATCTTCGCCCGTATAACCTGTACGAGAGATGATAATGTCTTCGCCTTCGTGCTGCGCTTTCTTTACTTCGTAGAATTTCAAGTCAGAGCAAGCAATGCCAAGCTTATCCTGAATAATCTTTTCTGCTTCAGGTCCTTGAATAGCAAGCTGACCATATTTCTCGCTATCATTAATGAGTTGAATATCGAAACCTTCTGTGTGTTTCTTTATCCATTCGTAGTCTTTTTCGATGTTGGCAGCGTTTACAGTCAGGATAAATTCGTTCTCGCCAACCTTGCAGATGCAGGTGTCGTCTACCACACCGCCGTCTTCCATACAGAACATACCGTAAAGCACCTTGCCTACGGCTAAGCCTGTAACGTCGTTAGTGAAGATATAGTTAACGAATTTCTCTGCCTCATTGCCCGAAACGACAATTTCGCCCATGTGAGACACGTCAAAAACGCCACAATGCTTTCTTACAGCATTGTGCTCATCAATAATACTTGAATACTGAATTGGCATATCGAAACCACCAAATGGTGAAATCAATGCCCCTAATGCTACATGCTTGTCATAAAGGCATGTTCTTTTGTTCTCCATAATTGCTTTAGAATTTTATTTTTTGTGCTGCCCTTTGATTGTTTCATCATTGGTTCAGCTATTGTTTGATTTAGGTTGGGATACCTCCCAATTTTCTTGCGATGCAAATATAATAAAGTTTTTTGGAAAACACAAAAAAAATCAGAAGAATTAATATCACATTTTCTTCATTGTTTATTTAAGGTGCATTCTTGTGATTAACGCCTCGAGAAAGCCTTTTATGCGTGGAAAGAGTTTTCATTTTACACTCCTGCATTTCCTCACTTTAAAGGCAAAAAGAAGGTTGAAAAAGTGTAAATGTTTTTCATAAATATATCTACCGTGTAATAGCCTTGTTACCAACGTGTTACAAAACCTATTGTTTTGCATTCCAAAAGCGGCTCTTTTGCACGGTAAAAGCGTAGGTTTTGCATCGCAAAAGAGCCGCTTTCGCAATGCCAAAGCGCAATTATCATTTTTCGATGAAATAATCTTTACAAAACCGAAGAAAAACTTAATATTTGCCAACACTATATGAACACAAAAAAAGACTGCAAATCTGAAATTAGATTTGCAGTCTTTTTTATTTCTGTAAAAGAAGTTTTTAAGCTTCAGCAGATGCTTCAGTTTCTTCTGCTGGTGCTTCAGCTTGAGCAGCAGCTTCTACTTCTGCAGCCTTTGCAGCCTCTTCCTCAGCTTTTGCAGCAGCCTTCTTTTCAGCAACTTTCTTAGCTATAGCTTCATTAGCCTTCTTTTCTTCTTCGAGATTCTTTGCTACACTTGCTTTCTTCTCATCGGCAGCCTTCTTTTCCAATGCTTCTTTTGAAGATTCTTTTTCCTTCTTCCAAGCATCAAACTTCTGCTGGCATGTAGCTTCATCGAATGCGCCTTTCTTAACACCGCCACGAAGGTGCTTCATCATATAAACGCCTTCACCTCTGAGCAAGTTGCGAACAGTGTCGGTTGGCTGTGCGCCTACCTCTAACCAATAAAGGGCACGGTCGAAATTCAAATCTACTGTGGCAGGATTGGTGTTAGGGTTGTAAGTTCCAATCTTTTCAGTAAATTTACCATCACGTGGTGCACGAACGTCTGCAATTACAATTCTGTAAACGGCATAGCCTTTACGACCTCCGCGTTGCAATCTGATTTTTGTTGCCATAATTTGTTTTTTATTCTTTTAATTAGGTTTGAATTTAATGCCATTATCTCGTAATAGCGGGTGCAAAATTACATTTTTCTTTTCTATCTACCAAACAATCTGATAATTATCTTACGCATTTTGCCATTTATCACAGCTTTTTTCTTACTGTTCAGACTTTGGTCCTGGCACAGCAGCTTGCAATATCCAATTAATGGAAGTTAGCTTTCCGTTTTGCATTTGCGCCTTGATTGTATATCTGTTGGAACCAGTTCCACCTTTCCTTTCTATTACCAAACGAGCAGGAATGGTAATTGTCTGTATGGTTCCACCACCTTCTTGCTTGTCGGTTGTAGCCTTCATGGCTGTTCCAAGATGCCACATTACATTATTAACGTCTGCCTGATAGAGCTTTTCACGCATATACTTTGCCACATCAGCCGTTGTTGCACCACCCGCACCGAGGAAGTTAAACGAGGGTGCCACTACCTCTTGAATCTTGGAAATACTCTTGCTGTTGATGCCTTGCAGGAACTTTCGCACAGCTGCAACTGCGGCTTTCTCCTCGCTTGGCGTCGATGTGTTGTCGAGCATCACCTTCAACTTCTCGTCAGCCTCGTTGGTATGGATTCCTTTTGGAAACTTTTCTCTGTAACCAAGATAAGCTGCTTCTGTATTCAAACTTACCACTTCGTCCCAATACAGTTCTTCTATCTTCTTCTGAATTTCGTCCTTATGCGGTGTGTCGGGGTGCGCCTCAAGATATGCTTTGTAAGCTGCAATGGTGTTTTGCTGAACCACGTGCCCCCATTCTTCGCTTTTCTGCTTGTCTTGGTTCAGTAAGTTCTTGATGCTGTTGATGTGTGCCAACGGAGCGTTTGGATAGTCTTCCAAGAACTGTTCCATTACTTGTTGGTTATTGCTCTTCAATGCTATTTCGTATTCCTCGGCTTCATGGTTCTCGTTACCTTTATTATAAAAGAACAGAAGAACGGCACACATAATGAATGCGATAAGCAAAGATACAAAAAGAGCCGTATGGTTGTTTTTTGTAGCAGGTTGTACAGTGTCGTCTGTTTGCTTCCCTTCAGTGGGCGAAACTCTCTTTTGCTGTGCTTTCTGCTCTTGAACTGGCGTAGCTTTAGGAAGTTCTTCTTCGACGACAGGTTCTATTTTAATAGGAGCAACAGGTTCTTCGGTATCGTTAGATACAACTTCTGCCACTACCTCCTCGTCATAGTTGTCAAACACATCTACGATATCGCTTTTCGTTGTGCTGCCACTTACAGGTTCAGAGCGGTGGCAATTCGGACAAACAACGTCTTCCTTCAGATAGATTTCGCCACAATGGAAACACTTTACGAGGTGCCCCGCAATTTCTACTCCACAACTTGGACAAACTGGTGCTTTATCGCTGACTTGATGTCCACATTCAGGACACTTTATAATCATTGCTATTGAATTTTAATTTTACGGTATCGTTAGTAAGTCAATGTGTATGGGCTACTTCCTTATTTAATAGTAGCGCACATTCGTTTTCCGTCGGGGGAAGCGAATTTCACGCATACTGTGCCGCCCCATCAGTCGGCTTTTGTCTACATAACCACGCACTCCGTTTATATACCCCTTACCCGTGTACTGCCAAGCAAATATATCTCGACCATCGTTGAGTACTGGCTCCCGAGCCGTGTACTGCGCTATGAAGAGCTTATAGCCTGTGAGCGAGCCTATAAGATGCTTATTGTAGAAATTGGTATATGTATAAACCAATGGGCGAACGCCATATTCTTTTGTCATTAAATCCAAGAACTTCAACAAGCTGTCTTGCAACGCATAGTCGCTCAGGCCGCCTGTGGTTTCTATATCGACCATCGGAATCAAGTCTTGGTCTTGCGGACGGCACTGCGCACGGAAGTTATGCAACTGTTCCAATTGCGGTGTCTGAGGACGGTAGAAGTGGTAAGAGCCCACATTCATTCCGTTTCGCTTTGCTGCTTGTATGTTCTCGTAATACCTGCGGTCTATCAAATCCCTGCCTTCAGTGGCTTTCAGGTAACCATAGTTTAGCTTATGGTTGCTGTTGGTAGCTACTGTTTCCCACCACACATCGCCTTGATAATGGCTCATATCAAGTCCATGCACGTGGTCGCACGTATCCTCACATTGTATATTATATTGCGCCTTGACTCCTAAAAACGAAAACATACATAGGACGACAAGTATATATTTTCTTCTGCTCATATCTGCAAAGATACTACTTATAATTGATTTGCGAAAGGCATACCACTCTTAATTAATCGTTTACTAAAAATTTTAGTATTATTTTGCATGTAATTTGCAAGAAAGACAACCAAACAGTAGCAACGAAGAAAACAGACTTACTACACGCATCAGCTTCTAAACAAGAAAACCACCTTTAGGGAAAATCCTCCCCATATTAGGGAAAATCCTTTTCAACAATGCAGGAAAAAGCGTTCCTTTGCACCATAAAACGTAGGTTTTGCCACACTATATAACGAAAAAAGAGAGGAGAAAGAATTATGAAGAAGTACATAATTGCCTTAATGGCACTATTTACAATAGCAACATCAGCACATTCAATGAGCTACGAACAGGCTCGTGCACAGGCTTTGTTCTTAACCGATAAGATGGCATACGAGCTTAATTTGACAGAAGAACAGTACGAAGCTGCATTTGAAATAAACTTAGACTACCTGATGAGCATAAGCAATGCAGACGACCTCTATGGTGCATATTGGAGACATAGAAACCTTGACTTGAGCTATATACTGTTAGACTGGCAGTACCGCTCTTTCATCGAGGCTTCCTATTTCTACCGTCCGCTTTGTTGGGACGCAGGCTATTGGCGTCTCAGTATCTATGCAAGATACCCACGCCGCGACTATTATTATTTCAGCAGACCACGTGTTTACGCAGTTTACAGAGGCGGACACAGTTGGCGAATGAATGGCGGGCGCAGCTGGTATAATGGGCGCAGATATGTAACCTACAACGATAGAGAACGCTATTTTGGTATGCGCGACAGCTACCAGCGCGGATATTACGAACAGGATTACCAATATATGAACAATGGTTATCCACAAACGGACAGAACGAGGAGTTTTGGTAACCAACAAGAGAGAAACTTTGGTGGCAACAGAAACTATGGTTTCAACGACGCTCCAAGAAGAAGTTCTACACGAACAACCGTATCTCACGGTGCAAACCGATTTGGAAACAACACAGGTTTCAACACGTTTGGAGGCAGTCGCAGCTATGGAAGCCCTTCTAACCGCCCTGTTCCAAGTAGGTCGTTCACCCCTTCAAGAAGCGGCAACCGCTCGTTTGGAACGCCAAATAGTGGCTTCGGAAACTTCAACAACGGCAATTCGCAATTCGGTGGCCATAGATAAAAGCAAGCCTTACAGCTTGACTATACACAGATATAAATAAATAATTGATAGGTAGTAACATTTTTCAGCGACAAAGGAAAAGTTAAAGTCGCATTTAAAAAAGGTTATGTAGAGAGGAACTCCATGCGATATGGTGTTCCTCTTGTTTTTTATTCACTTAGCGCAACACAGACTAGAATAAAAGCACGGAGTCATTACAAACGATTCACAATCCTACTTCAGAACTGTAGAAAATTAATGGAAACACCCCATTTTATGAACAAAAAGAGAATAATAAAAGTGTAAATATTTTTCGCAAGCCCAACTATTGCATAACCACCTCGCTATCAAGACTTTGCAAAACCTATTGTTTTGCATTCCAAAAGCGTAGGTTTTGCACGGTAAAAGCGGCTGTTTTGCATCGCAAAACCTACGCTTTCGCAATGCCAAATCGAAATTATCATTTTATCAACGAATTATCTTTACAAAACTATTGCTTTAATATAGGGTTACGACTCATCACATTCCCCATAGCCGTGGCGGTTTTACTTTGGTGTAGGAACGTGAAAAATCACGCACCTACCTACCCTATGTGCAGGCATAATTCCTACAAAATACCAACCGCCTCCTCTACTCTATCTTCAAAATCCGCACATCGGCATTTTTCATTACCGCAATTTCGTTCATCGGTTTGCCATAAAATACACTTTGAACAGCTTTGTTAATAATGCCGTGTCCTACGGCTAAAACCACCTTGTCGGGATATTCACGCTTTATCCATTCTAAGAACTTTGCTGCCCGTTGCTTCAATTCTTCCAGCGTTTCTATGTCGTCAGGCCACTTTGAAGGGTCGTTTAGGTTGGCAAGTTCTGGTATAAACATTCCTGTGAAACTCCCCCAATCGCGTTCGCGCAAGAATTTTGTAGTAACGATGGGTACCTGCTTTTCGCTCCCAACCACCAAACGACAGGTTTCAATGCTCCGCTGAAGGTCGCTCGAAACGTATGCATCGAAATGCACATCGGCAAGTCTTAGCCCCAATTCCTTAGCCTGCTGTATGCCATTTTCGTTCAGTTGCCCCTGCGTTTGTCCTTGCATAATGCGCCTTGCATTATCAATGGTTTCGCCGTGGCGTACCAAATAGACTGTTGTCATATATTATATTTATTTTTATGCAAAAGTAATAAAAACTTGATAGTTAGACAATAGAGTGCAAATTATTTCGTATATTTGCAATAGAAACGTAAAGAAAAGACCACAACGGTCTTTGTTTAAACAAGGTAAAGAAAAGTATGAGATTAATTCAAAGTTCTATCATTCGTGCAATTGTTGCGATTGTTATTGGTGCATTGTTGGTAAAATACAGAGTGGAAACTATGACTTGGATAACCATTGCAGCTGGAATATTGTTCTTTATTTCGGGTGCAATTTCGTGCACCGCCTATTATTTTGAAAAAGAAAAAGCAACAAAGGTCCCACCAATAACCGATGAAAAAGGCGATATTGTAAAGGCAAATCCTCCTATTTTCCCCATCGTGGGTATCGGTTGTGCCGTGTTGGGCATTATCTTGACATTGATGCCGAACGAGTTTATAACATGGGTGGTTTATATTTTTGCCGCAATTCTTATATTAGGAGCTGTCAATCAGTTTATGAACCTTGCAAGCTCGCGCCAGTTTGCTCGTGTTCCGCTTCTGTTTTGGCTTTTCCCATCAGTAACTTTGGGCATCGGTATTTACATCATTGCTCAACCAATGGACGCTGCCGCCTTGCCTCTGAAGGTCATAGGCTGGTGCTTAATGTTCTACGGTGTAGTGGAATTGGTGAACGCTATCAAGATAAACCAAATGAAACGGGCATACGAAAAGATTGAGAACGCTAAAATTGTAAACGGCGTGAAGATGCCTTCTGACGACAAAATCGAAGATGCCGAAATCGTAGAAGAATAGAATTGATACTGCAAGTTGCTTGTTTCCACATTGCCATGTTGCAATGAGAAAGCAGATTTACAACTTCGATTAAAAAACAAAAAAGTCCTGACAAGTGTTCGTTTCGTACAAACTTGTCAGGACTTTCTTTATTATCTGCTTGTCTTTATTATAAACAGACTGTTTCTTGCGAAGGCTCTTTACTCCTTGATTTGCGGAACCAAGCCTTTGATATAGCTGCACAGAATGCCTATGCCCTTTGCATTATCGCCACCTTGCGGAATAATTATATCTGCATAACGTTTGGTAGGCTCGATAAACTGTTCGTGCATTGGTTTCAGAACCTTGCGGTATCGGTCTACAACCGTTGCAACATCGCGTCCGCGTTCTATTATATCACGCTCGACATTGCGTATCAGACGTTCGTCGGAATCGCAATCTACAAAAACCTTCAAATCCATTACATCGCGGAGCTTCTTATTCAAAAGCGTCATAATTCCCTCGATGATAATCACAGGTTTTGGCTCTACGTGAATGGTTTCGGGCAGACGGTTACAAGCCAAATAGCTGTAAGTAGGTTGCTCTATGGCTATTCCATTGCGCAAATCGTTTACCTGCTTGGTCAGCAACTTCCAATCGAAAGCGTCTGGGTGGTCGAAGTTAATGGCTCTGCGTTCCTCTTCGGTCAGTTCGGTGGTATCGTTGTAATACGAATCCAACGGCACCACTGCCACGTGGTGAGGAGGCAATGCCTCTACAACCTTCTTTACAACGGTGGTCTTTCCTGAGCCTGTGCCACCTGCTATCCCTATTATCGTTATATTCTCGTGCATACTTAAATTATCTGTATTTCCTTAAACATCTGTTCGTAGTACACCGCCTTCTTCTCAACCTTCATCGGATAGGCACGGCTACTGCTTGGTTGTCGGTATAGTTTCAATGTTCTGCCTTCAAAGTCGAACGTTCTATACTCTCCCATCTTTAAATTACGAGCATCTATATTATAGTGTTCGGTAAAGACTTTGGTAGCAAGTTGCCCTGCTGCCAGTACGGCTTTACATTCTGGCAACGAACGCAACATTCCGTCAAGGTCGGCAGGCTCCACTATTTCCAAATCCTTGTCGGAAGCCGTCCCCGTGGTTCTTCGTATGCGCAAAGCGGTATCGAAGAGTGCCACACCTTTTTCCTTTAGAAACTGTTTCAGTTCGTTCAGCCTGTAAGTCTTGTTCTCTTCATCGACGAAATGCAGTTTGTCGCCAAAGAATATCAGCCCGAATATGCGCCACATATCGTTCGTGAAGTTCGGATAATACCATTCCATTGCCCATCGTTTGGGCGCAGGCGGAAATGTTCCGAGCATCAGCAGCTTGGCATTGACAGGCAACCACGGCTCAAATGGGTGAGTTTCTATCTCCATTTACTTTTGTTCCTTCATCAAATAAACTACTACTGGAAGGTGGTCTGAATAGCCATCAAGCCATACACCGCCTGCAGTTGTACGCTTGGTGTTGCCTTTATAGGGACCCGTTTCTTGGAAAAGATAATCACGACGGAATATCTGATGCTTCCAATACTTCAAATTTGAGAAGTCTTTTTCATTGTTCTTGTTCAGGAAGTTTGGTGTCATCACAATCTGGTCGAACAAGTTCCACTTGCCTTGATACTGCAAAGTACCTGTGTTTTCCTTTACCAAGACGTTGTACCAAGGGTTATACATATCGCCCGCACCCACTTCTTCAATGTTTGCTTTAGCCGATAGGCATTCGTACATACTCTTGTTTGTTGGGTCGTCGTTCATATCTCCCATTACAAGAACCTTTACATTGGGGTCGTCTTGTAAAAGCGAGTCCTTCAAAGCCTTGACTTGCTTGCCGCCCAATTCACGATAATAAGAGCCTGCACCACGACTTGGCCAGTGGCATACAACAACGGTTACATGTTCATCTGCCATTGTTCCGCTTACTGTAAGAAATCCACGTGTAGCGTGTTTGGTATCTTCTGCACGTTCATAAACATAAGGAACGAGCTTTGTGTTGCGCACTGTAAAGAACTTAGGGTTGTAAAGCAAGGCACAATCAATGCCACGCTTGTCTGGTCCTTCAATATGGACGTACTTATAACCACGAGCTGCAAGTGCTGGCTGCGCAGTCAAGTCGTCTAAAACATGCGCATTTTCAACCTCAGCCAAGCCTATAAAGGCGCAGCCAACGTTAGGAAGAACATCTGTTCCCATCTCTGCAAGCACTTTAGACATATTACGCAACTTGCTCTCATACTTCATTTTATTCCACTTATACGAGCCGTTAGGGGTAAACTCCATATCCCTCTTGCCTTCATCGTGCGTATAATCGAAAAGGTTTTCTTGATTGTAAAAACCAACTCCGTAAACTGAAAACTTCTTTTGTGCATTAACTTTAGTGCCCAAAAGCACCATAAACATCAGGAAAAATAGATATTTCTTCATTGTTATAATTGTATGATTTTTAATCAAATAAAATATTTTGCCAAAGCAAAAATTAAACCACAATTGGGTATTCAATCTGCAAATATCGTGAATTTATCTGATAATAAAGCACGTTTATTAAAATTTTATTCAAAAAATCCTTTCCTTTTCCAAAAATATTTCGTTACTTTGCAACCTAAAATAATATAATTATATTTAATAAAAAGATATGCAGAAAAAGTTGAAACTCGCTGTGATTGCGCTCTGCAGTTCGTCAATGGTTGTTGCACAGAACAACAATAACACCGACACGATACGGCACGAGCAGACACAGAATGTGATGGACGAATCAGCATTTACGTTCACAGAAGCACAGTTAGGAGAGGATAACGACAGAAGTTCGAATGTTACTATCTTAAATTCAAATAGTAATGTGTACGCCTCTGAAGTCGGATTTTTATATTCTCCATTACGCTTCAGATACCGTGCGTTAACTCCAAAGTACAATGATGTTTACATCAATGGTGCGCCAATGAACGATATGGAGAGCGGACAATTCCGTTATTCGTTGGTAGGCGGACTTAATCAACAAACCCGAAATGTAGACTTTGCGCTCCCATTTGAGAATAACAACTTCTCATTGACTGATATGGCAGGAAGCAACAACTACGATTTCAGAGCAGGTTCGATGGCTGGCGGCAACCGCATAACCTTATCAGGCGCAAACCGCAATTACACATTAAGAGGAATGTACACTTACGGTAGTGGTTTCAACAGTAAAGGCTGGGCGTTTGCAACCAACATTACTTATCGTTGGGCAAACCGCGGTTATGTAGAAGGAACTTTCTATAATGCACTCTCTTACTTCTTCGGTGTTCAGAAAAAGTGGAACAACGGACACTCACTCAGCTTCTCTACATGGGGTAATCCCACCGAGCGTGCATCGCAAGGAGCAAGCACCGACGAGGTTTATTGGTTGGCTAACGATTACCAATACAACCCTTATTGGGGTTACCAGAACGGCCATCGTCGCAACAGCCGTATAGTAAACGATTTCGCTCCAGCAGCTATCTTCACTTGGGATTGGAAGATTAACGACAAAACAAAGCTCACGACAAGTCTGTTTGGAAAGTATTCGATGTATAAAAGCACCAAGCTGAACTACAACAATGCCGAAAATCCACAGCCCGATTATTGGAAAAACCTGCCAAGTAGCTATTACGACGTATGGAATGAGCAAAACACTCGCTACCGCACAGCGCAGGCATTTGCTGATTGGAATGCAGCTGTTAATTGGTGGAAAAACAAGGAGAACCGCCAAATACAATGGGATAGACTTTACTATGCTAACCGTCAAGCTGCTGCAAACGGACAAGATGCACTCTACTACGTTCAAGCAAAGCATAACGACAACGCTACCATAACATTGTCTTCATCGCTCAATACACACATCGGCAAAGACAAAGTATTCAACGTTGGCTTTATGGTTGGACAGAACTTCGGTCGCCATTACCAAACGATGGAAGACCTTTTGGGTGCCAAAAGTTTCCACAATGTAAACACATACGCTATCGGAACCTACGCAGCAAACGACCCACGCATTCAGTATGACTTAAATACAATGGGCACACAAGGGCTCGGCGCATTGGTTTACGAAGGCGATAAGTTCGGTTACGACTACAATCTGAATGTGCGCCGTGGTACACTTTGGACAAACTTCTCGCATACTTTTGGCAACCTTCACTATATGGTTGGTGTCAAAATGGGCTACGACAACATGTACAGAGACGGCCACATGCGCAACGGAATGTTTGCCAACAACTCTTATGGAAAGAGCAAACATGCCGACTTCCTTACAGGTGGCGGTAAGTTCAGTGGTACATGGACAATTGGCGGTGGCAATGCTGTCTCTCTCGGCTTAGGCTACGAGCATCGCGCACCACAAGCAAGCAATGCTTTTGTATCGCCTGAAATGAACAACAATTTCGTCCAGAACTTGCGCAACGAGCGCATTTTCTCAAGCGAAATAAACTATCAGTATGTCGGCAGCTGGCTCCGCGCTAACTTTAGCGCATACTACAACCACCTTACACACGTAACAGAGTGGCAGAACTTCTACTTCGACGATGCCAATTCGTTTACCTACGTCAGCATGACTGGTATCAAAAAGAATTACTACGGTGTAGAATTGGGACTTGACTTCAAACTCACAAGCTTCTTAAACTTCAAAGCTTTGGGAACTTGGAGCGAAGCAAAAAACATCAACAATGCTGACGTTATTTATATGAACTCTACAAAGAGCACCTTCTATAAAGATATTGTCTACAACGAAGGAATGCGCGAAAGCGGTACTCCTCTATCTGCATACAGCGGTATTCTGAGCTTCCATCAAAGCGGTTGGTTCATTGATTTGAAGGGTAACTACTATGATAGAATCTATCTTTCTTACGCTCCAAGCCTCCGTTATGGCAGCACTTTGCGCACAATGGGTACAAAATTTGGCGGCATTGATGCTGAAGGCAACTACACTCCATACGCTCAGAGCGAAGGAAAAGGCGGCTTTATGCTCGATGCTTCCGTTGGTAAGAACATCTATTTAAAGCGTGGAAGCCTTTCTATCAATTTGATGATAACCAACATTCTAAATAATCAAAAGATTGTTTCAGGTGGTTACGAACAGAGCAGAAGCAGCTATACAATCAATCAAACTACAGGCGAGGCTACCGCACGTGCATACGATTTCAACAAAAATCCTAAGAAATACTATGTAAATGGTATCAACGGAATGTTGAATATAGCCTATAAATTCTAAAAGAAACAGGATATGAAGAATATAAAATATATAATGATGGCAGCAGTCTGCACCCTCTTTGCTTCGTGCATGGGCGACAGATATGCAGAAACCGATGAGGCTATGCCAGCGCCATACGGCAACAACGAACTGACAGAAACAAATGTAATTTCCATTGCCGACCTCAAAACGAAGTTCGCAAAACCTATCAACACCGATTATCGCGAGGGAATAAGCTATGAGCAAGTTGCCGAAAACCTGCAAATAAAAGGTATTGTTACAAGCTCGGACATAGCAGGTAACTTCTATAACGAAATAGCACTGCAAGACAAAACAGGTGCTATCATCGTTTCTGTTGGTCAAAGTGGGCTTTACGGTATCCTTCCTATTGGAACAGAAGTGCTTATCGACTTGAAAGACCTTTATATAGGAAACTACGGTAAGCAAGCACAAATTGGAGTTCCAACAATGAATGCGAAGGGCACAACCTCTATCGGACGCATTAGCCGCATTGTCTGGGACAAGCACTATAAGATTCTTTCTTCGGGTAATCTCGTAGAGGCTGAAGAGTTTGCAAATGGCTCTGCCAGCACCAATTGGACGCTTGAGAAGGATGCTGGTAAGCTCGGCGTCATTCGCAACGTCAGCTTCAAGTCGAGCACACCTTCCGTTAACGGTACCTTCGCTAACGCAACAGGTGGCCCAGGCAGCGTTTCGTGGACTCTGAACGAGCAAGACGGCAAAAAAGTAATTGTCTACAACAGTAACTTCGCTAAGTTTGCAAATGCCAAAATCCCTACTGGCAAAGTTGATATTACAGGTATTTTCAAGCGTTTCAACAATCAATGGGAGATTATTATCCGCTCTCTCGATGATGTTAAACCTGTTGCACCAGCAGAGAAAGCGATTTACAGCAACTCGTTCGCAGAAGCACCAACCGACTGGACACTCGACCAAGGCACACTTCCATCTGGCATAACATTCGTTTGGAAATGGGTTTCTCCAACCTATGGAATGAAGGCTACGGCTTACGTTAATGGCAAACGATACGAGACTCACGCTCGTGCTACATCGCCACTTATCGACCTTACACAGGTGAAAAAGGCTACACTTATTTTCGACCATGCGGCTCGCTACTTCGGCGACTTCGACAAAGAACTGAAAGTACAAGCCTCTACCGACGGCAAAAACTGGAAAGACCTCGTCATCGACAAAAAGCCAACAGGCGAGAATTGGGACTTTGTAACTGCAAAAGCCGACCTGACAGCTTACTGTGGCAAGAAGATTTACATTAGTTTCTTCTACAACAGTACGGAAACAACAGCTGCTACGTGGGAATTCAAGAACCTCATAGTGAAATAAAACATTAAGCATAGACAAACAAAAAAGTAAAACAGATATGAAGAAATTAATTAATTCAATGTTCGCATTGGCTATCGCTGCTTTCACACTGACAAGTTGCGAAGATGTACCAATGCCATACGACATTACATTCGAGAAAGACAATAAGACACCAGACCCTTCTGACATGGAGGCTAAAGGCACTGGTACAAAGGACAACCCTTTCAATATTGTAGCTGCACAGAACTATATTACCAAAGGAGAAGGGCTCGACAAGGAAGTCTATGTACAGGGCATCGTCGTAAGTGTTCAGGAAATCAATACCCAATATGGCAATGCCACCTACTACATCTCTGACGATGGCACCACTACCAACCAGTTCTACGTTTTCCGTGGAAAGGCTTTGGGCAACGTAAAATTCACAGACAGCAATAAAATCAAGAAGGGCGACAAGGTTATTATTTGCGGTAAGCTAATGACACATACCAATGGCGTCAAGCAGCTTGGGCAAGGCAACTACATCTATTCGCTTAATGGTCAGGTGCAAGAAACCACTCCACCTACCAATACAGGTTTAAATGTAACGTTCGACAACAACATTGCCAACTTCACCATCGTGAATGTAAAGGCACTCCCCGAAGGTTTGACAAAGGTATGGTTCCACGATGCCAACTTCAAACAAATGAAGGCAACAGGCCGTGCCAACAATACCAACTATGAAACGCAAAGCCGTCTCGTCTCTCCTGCATTCAGCCTAAAGGGTATGAACGCAGCTACCCTGACTTTCAACAATGCCTTGAACTATTTGAAGTCAGCAGCTCTCAACGACGCTATCAAGGTACTCGTTTCTACCGACGGCAACAACTGGAAGCCATTGGCTATCAACAATCCTCCTTCAGGCAAGAATTGGAACTTCGTAGATTCTACTTGCGACTTGAAAGAGTATGCTGGTCAGGAAAAAGTATTCGTTGCGTTTGAATACAACAGTACCAAAGAAATCGCCACAACATGGGAAATTAAGAAAGTTATGGTAAAGTAAAAAACTATCCTAAATATTTGGCAGGGTGCAGAATTATTCGTAATTTTGCACCTTGTGAGTATATGGTGGCGAAATGCTACTTATACGACACGCTGCAAACAGCGAAATTTTTATTAATAATAAAACATATAAAAGTAAAATGAAAAAAGGTATTCACCCAGACAACTATCGCCCCGTCGTATTCAAAGATATGTCCAACGGCGATATGTTCCTTTCAAGATCTACATGCAAATCTAACGACACTGTAGAGTTTGAAGGCGAAACTTACCCATTGGTTAAAGTCGAAATCTCAAGCACCTCTCACCCATTCTATACAGGTAAGAGCAAGCTTGTGGACACTGCAGGTCGCGTAGACCGCTTCATGAACCGTTACGGTAAGTTGAAGAAGTAAAACGATATACCCACAACAGTATAAGGTGCGGTCAAACGTAGTTGCATATGCGTTTGCCCGCACTTTTTCTTTTCCAGCGATAGAAAATCAAAATCAACAGACAATAACCAAACCGTTAAGACAAATGAAACCTACAAAATCTTTACCAGGTATTTTCTCCCTTCTTTTCATTGCAGCTATTTTCCTCTCGGCTTGTGGCAGCGACAACAGCAATTCGCCCGACGATGACAACGGCAAAGCCATTGCCAACAACAAGAATTCCAATCTAAAAGAGGGCAACCAATATACACATCGCTTGGAGTTTCCGAAAGTTAAAGGTAGCAAAAGCATCGTTGTTACACATATAGACCAAAGCACAGACGAAGTAAACTATAGCATTGAATGGGACGGTGAAAAGAAATCGAACCGCTGGACTTGCTATCAGCTATACCAAAGCAACAGCAAATGGAACGTAGGCAGATGGTATGGCAACCCACAATATCCTTCCGACCCTTTGATTCCTGCTTCTATGGCATTCAGCTACGACCCCTATTGGAATACTGGCTACGACCATGGGCACCTTTGCCCTTCAGCAGACCGAAGAAATACAGACGAAGCACAAAAGCAAACCTTCTACATCAGCAATATGCAACCACAGCTTAGCGCATTCAATGGCAGTGCGAAAGGTGGCGGTATTTGGCTGACAATGGAAAACAAAATACGTGCTGCGTTCAATATAAACTCAAAAGACACAATGTTTATATGCCGTGGCGGCACCATCGACGAGTCGTCTAAAGTGAAAGCCTACCTACGCAATGGCTTCATCGTGCCAGGCTATTTCTTCTCGGCAGCACTGATGAAATACTATAACTATGCGCACAAGAAGTGGGAATACAAAGCCATCGGTTTCTGGTTTAAACACGAAAACAACCAAGATTCATCGCTCAAACCTTATGTTGTAAGCATAAAAGAGCTTGAAGAACTCACCGATATAGACTTCTTCTGCAATCTCCCAGACGACATAGAGAAGAAAGTTGAGGGACTGAACAAAGACATTATCATAAACTTGTGGAACATTAAATAACGAAACGACAAGCAAAAAAACAACCCATAAATCTGTAAATATTTTTCACAAGAAAATCTATTGCATAACACTCTCATTATCAACGCAATGCAAAACCTATTGTTTTGCATTGTAAAAGCGTAGGTTTTACACGGTAAAAGCGGCTGTTTTGCATCGCAAAACAGCCGCTTTCGCAATACCAAATCGAAATTATCATTTTCCTTACGAATTATCCTTACAAAACTAAAGAATTTCTTTAGTATTTGACATAAGCAATAAAAAGAAAACCACACTACTGAAACTCCATTGTGCCCACACATAAAAAGCCTCACTCGGACTTCTCCAAACGAGGCTTCTTAATAATTTTAGAATCAGAAGTTTTATCTTTCTCTCAAGCCACTAACAGCTTTTGCCTTGTGGTCGGCTGCATCGTTCAGCGTTGCTTTACCAAACACTTCGCCTGCAATCTTTCCTGTTGCGGTGCGCGACTTCACCATTCTGCCCTTACCATTGCTGGTTGCTTGGCGTGCTAAATCTATAACAAATTCGTCGGTAGTGTTCGTGCTGACACCGTAACCGTAGAAGGTATCGTAGCCTTTTGCTTTTTCATAACCAAGGTGGAAGCCTTTTTTAGAAGATTTTGCGTCCATTCTAAAGATAGTGCCCGACTTGGTATACTTAATGTAAATATCGCCATTCTTATCTACAAACCACGAGAAGTCTAACGTTTGTGTTGCACCGTTGTCTGCCGTATCAACCTCTGTACCGTGTCCACTCAACGAATTCTTTGACGATTCGTACTGGAAGAACTTCATATTGGCATGGAAAGTTTGTGACATGCGCTTCCCTTTTTCATCGAAATAGATGGTCATATCGCCAGCCCATTCTCCCGTAAGCATCTGGACTTCTGCCATTAACGGGTCGTTTTCTTTTGGGTTGTAGTTCTCTATATAGCCGTAATTTACTGCTTCCATAAACTTTGCAAGTTCTACTGCCGTAGCCGATGGATAGTGGTACAAGAACCAATCTCGGGTTGTATAGTAATCTGCCCCACTGGGATACGTATACCAGTAATTCCGAACAGCCTCTGTTACAAGGTCATTGTAATAGTAATGATACTCTTCCTCGTTATCACAACTTGTAAATCCTGCAGGGACAGCCACCAATGTAAGTGCCATTAAAAACTTAGTAATCTGTTTCATAATCGTAACTTTTTATGTTTATAATCTTTTCAATACCGCAAAATTAGAGAATATAACAAACTATTGAAATTCTTTTTCTCTATTTTGCAATAGGGAAATCCCTACGAAGATATGTCAAAAATGGTTCTTTAAACTTTTTAATGAATTTTTACAACCAAGAAGTGGTGTTTTCAAAATAATTCTGTAATTTTGTATTCAATACATAGTACTATCTAAAGAGAGGAGCAAAGAATTTACAACAATATACTAAGAAATATATTGTTACCTCAAAATAAAGATAAAAAGACGTGTTAAATAATGCCGTAATAACCAAATACGGAACATTAACTTAAATTTTCACAAATATGAAAAAACTTTTATTTTTAACCTTTGCAGTTGTACTGGGCATCTCATCAGCCCATGCGCAAACGAGAGTATTACAGCGGGACCTAAGTACAGCAGGAAGCGCACAGTTGTTCACCTCGCATAAGACACAGGTCAAGAAGATTGACCCTGCTGCCAACCAGATATGGTGGGGATATGGAACTGAAACTGAAAACCGTGGCGGGCTCGGTGTGAGAGCAGCAGAAACCCACGACGTTGCCATCTTCGTTGCCCCTGACAACAGTGCTGTTGTGGGAAAGACCATCAAGGCAATTCGCTTCTATCTCCGCGACAAGGCAAACACGAATAACGTTAAGGTATGGATATCAAAGAGTTTACCTGATGACATCAGCAGTGCAGACTATGTTCAAGACGTTGACCAATCGGCTCTGAAGGCTGGCGACGAGAGCGGTAAAAAACAAGGACTTGCCAATGACATTGCACTGAACAAAGCATACACTATTGGCTCTGAAGGTGTTTATATTGGCTATTCTTTCACTCTTACCAGTGCTTCAGACGAAAAAACACAGTACCCAATCCTTACATGGGAGGGCAAGAAGACAGCTAATAGCTTCTACCTCCGCACCTCGAAATCTATAAATAAATGGGCTAACTTTTCAAATGAAGATTATGGCAGATTGTCATTGCAGGTACTCGTAGAGGGTGATTTTGTCCAGAATTCGGTAACTCCTAGTTCTATGCAAGACCTTGTCGTAGCAAAGAACACTACAGGCAAGACTAAACTCATTGTAACCAATGGCGGTAGCGCTGGTGTCAGCAGCATCGATTATACTATTGCTACCGACGGTGCAGTAGGCGCAGAACAGCATCTCGACATTAACCCACCGTTCAAGACATATGGCGGTCAGTTCGCTATCGACCTGCCTCTCGCAGCCGATGCCAATACAGGTACAACTACTAAAACCATCACCATTACCAAGGTAAACGGCAAGACCAACGAAGCAAGCAACAAAACTGTAACTTGCAAACTGACTACTGTAGGCAAGCAAGTGAAGAGAGGTGTCGTTGTTGAAGAGTTTACAGGAACAGGCTGTCCTTGGTGTCCACGTGGTTTGGCAGGTATGAAGAAGCTACGCGATACTTTCAGTGAAAACTTCATAGGTGTTGGAATTCACCAATTCAATGATAGCGACCCTATGTTCTTCAGCAACTATGCAAAGGTTGGCTTCCAAGGAGCACCTTCTTGTAAGATAGACCGCGTCAAGGAAATGGATCCTTTCTATGGTACGGGCGACGACATCTGCGACGACTTCAAGGAAGCACTCGCACGTGTTGCAGGGGTAGGCGTTTCAGTTACAGGTCAATTAAATGCTAATCGCACCGAAGTAACAGCAACAGCAACCATCGAACCTTTGATGAGTGGAACATACGAAATTGCCTATGCTCTTATTGGCGACGAACTTACAGGAACAGGCAGTGTATGGAAGCAAAGCAACAATTACGCCACACGCACTCCTGCTCAATGGGGCACTGACGACCCATACCTCACTCCGTTCTGCAAGGGCGGTAAGTATGGCAGTACCAAGGTTATATTGGCTTACGATGATGTATTGCTCGCAAGTTCTTATGTTTCAGGCACCAACAAGGCAAAGATCGATCCACTACAAGAGGGTAAGGTTGTAACCAACACCTACACTCTTACATTGCCAACTAAGACTGTTCTGAAAGAAGCTATCGAGAAAGCAGGCTACAACAAGCTCGCAATTATCGCAATGATTATTCGCAATGACGGTAAGATTGAGAATGCCGCTAAGTTCTGCTTGTCTGACGACCCAGCTGGCGTTGAAGGTATATCTGAAAACAAGAGCGAACTCAAGGAAGTAGCACGCTACACCATCGACGGTCGCAGAATCAGCACTCCACAGCGTGGTCTTAACATCGTCAAGATGTCTGACGGCTCTACCGTAAAGGTATTGGTAAAGTAAAAAGAAACGCATAAGGCATCTCTAAGATGTCATTAATAAAAGGGAAAGCCCTGACCAAATACAAGTTTGGTCAGGGCTTTTTAAGATTAGGCAATATGAAAATAGCCATTAACTTGAACAAAAATAATACGCATAACAAGTCTTTATGTCTGCAAGATTGTATAATCAAAATATTTTTGTAAATTTGCAAATACTACAAGATGTAAGAATAAAGAAACAAAAACAACCTTTAAAGAATTGCATCACCATTGTAGAATAAAACAAGAAAGGTGTATTAAATAACATCATAATAATCAAATACAGCAACATTAACTTAAACTTTTGTAAATATGAGAAAACTATTATTCTTAGCCTTTGCATTTGTACTGGGCATTTCGGTCTATGCACAAACAGGAGTATTTCAACAAGACCCGAATAGAGCGGGACACACACAGCTGTTCACGCCACACAAAGCATCAATCAAGAAGATTGACCCCGCTGCCAATCAAATATGGTGGGGATACCAAGCTGACGGAGAAGAACGTAGTGCAGTTGGTATATCAAAAGCTGAGACCTACTATGCAGCTATCTATATTGCACCCAGCAATGCCGTTATCGCAGGTAAAACCATCAAGGCGATTCGCTTCTATCTCCGCGACAAGGCAAACACGAATAATGTAAAGATTTGGATTTCAAAGAGCTTACCCGATGACATCAGCAATGCAGACTATGTTCAGAATGTCGACCAAGCATCTCTCAACGGCGGCGATGAAGCTGAGGATAGGCAAGGAATGGTCAACGATGTTGAGCTAACTACACCATACGTCGTTGGTTCTGACGGTGTCTATATAGGTTATGCGCTTACTATTACCGATGCTTCAGATGGCACAACAAAGTTCCCTGTCGTTACATTCGACGGTCAAGAAGCAAATAGTTTATTTGTACGTACCTCGGCAACTACAGAAAAATGGAGCGATTTAGCAGAAGAAGGCTTCGGCAAGTTGGCACTGAAGATACTCATAGAGGGTAAATTCTCAGAGAATTCAGCTTCTCCAAACACAATGCAAGACCTTGTTTTAGTAAAGAATGGCACAGGCAAGAGCAAACTCGTACTTTTCAATGAAGGCAGTGCTGGCATCAACAGTATCGACTATACCATCACCACTGACGGCGTAGCAGGTACAGAACAGCATCTCGACATCGACCCTCCTGTCAAAATAATGGGTGCTCAATGTACTATCAACTTGCCAGTTGCAGCCGATGCAAAGATTGGTGTAACCGAAAAGACCATCACTATTACGAAAGTGAATGGCAAGGCAAACGAAGCTGAAAACAAGTCTGCAACCTTCAAGCTAACCACCGTCGGCAAACAGGTAAATAGAGGTGTCGTTGTTGAAGAGAACACAGGTACTGGCTGCGGCTGGTGTCCACGTGGCTGGGCAGGCATGAAGAAGATGCGCGACAAGTTCGGTGAGAACTTCGTAGGCATCGCTATCCACCAGTACAATGATACCGACCCTATGTATTGCCAGAACTATGCAAAGATTAACTTTGGTGGGGCACCTACGTGCAAGATAGACCGCAATGAAACCATAGACCCTTTCTATGGTTCGGAAGAAGACATCTGCGTAGACTTCAAAGAGGCACTTGCTCGTATTGCTACAGTAGGCCTATCGGTTACAGGCAAGCTGAATGCAGATAACACAGCAGTAACAGCAACTGTAACTATCGAGCCTTTGGTAAGCGGAACATACGAAATTGCCTATGCCCTCATTGGAGATGGACTCACTGGAACAGCTTCTGTATGGAAGCAAATGAACAGCTACTACCAGTATGTTGCTGCTAATGTAGACAACGACCCATACTTATCTCTTTTCTGCAAAGGTGGTAAATATAGCAGTACCAAGGTTACATTGGTTTACGACGATGTAATGCTCGCCAGCTCTTACAACTTAGAAAATGCCAACGAAGCAAAGATTGACCCACTGCAAGAGGGTAAGGTTGTAACCAACACTTACACACTTACGTTGCCAACCAAGACTGTTCTGAAAGAAGCTATCGAGAAAGCAGGCTACACAAAGCTCACAGTCATCGCAATGATTATTCGCAATGACGGTAAGATTGAGAATGCCGCTAAGTTCTGCTTGTCTGACGACCCAGCTGGCGTTGAAGGTATATCTGAAAACAAGAGCGAACTCAAGGAAGTAGCACGCTACACCATCGACGGTCGCAGAATCAGCACTCCACAGCGTGGTCTTAACATCGTCAAGATGTCTGACGGCTCTACCGTCAAGGTATTGGTAAAGTAAAAAGAAACGCATAAGGCATCTTTAAAATGCCATTAACAAAGAAAAAGTCCTGACCGAACACAAGTTTGGTCAGGGCTTTTTAAAGTTAATACCGTATAGAAGTTAATCGTTGAATGAAAGCAAATTACAGAAACCTATCTTTAAACAATACATATAAGATTTTTTAATGTTTACAAAATTGATTATTCGGAATAATTTTGTATATTTGCAGATACTACAAGGTATTCATTTAAAATAGAAAACAAGAAATGAAAACAGTTTATGATTTCACTGTCAAAGACAGAAAAGGCGGTGATATTTCTTTAAAAGCGTTTGCCAACGAAGTGCTGTTAATCGTAAATACAGCTACAAAATGTGGGTTCACACCAACTTACGATGAACTTGAAGCTACTTACAAAAAGTATCATTCACAGGGCTTTGAAGTGCTCGATTTCCCTTGCAACCAGTTTGGACAGCAGGCTCCTGGAACCGACGAGAGCATTCATGAATTCTGTAAACTTACATACGGAACTAACTTCCCACGTTTCAAGAAGATTAAAGTAAACGGCGAAGATGCTGACCCACTTTACAAATTCTTGAAAGAACAAAAGGGGTTTGCAGGTTGGGACGAAAGCCACAAGCTCACACCTATACTCGACAAAATGTTGTCAGAGGCTGACCCAGACTACAAAGAGAAGTCGGACATTAAGTGGAACTTCACAAAATTCCTTATCAACAAGAAAGGTCAAGTTATTGCACGCTTCGAACCAACTGAAAAGATAGAGAACATTGAGAAGGAAATAGAGAAGTTGCTCGCAGAATAAAGCATTCGCACAATAAATAAAGAGAGTAGAAAGAAAACCGTAAAACGGACAGTCTTTCTACTCTTTTTTATTTTCAGCTTTCTCATTTCAGATTCTTACAGACCAGTAAAACGCAATGAGAACAACCTACTTTATAAACGAAAAGAAGACTATAAAGCTGTAAATATTTTTCACAGACTCATCTATCGAATAACAACCTGTCTATCAACACATTATAAAACCTATTGTTTTGCATTCCAAAAGCGTAGGTTTTACACGGTAAAAGCGGCTCTTTTGCAGCGCAAAACAGCCGCTTTCGCAACGCCAAAGCGCAATTACCACTTTTCAATGAAATTATCTTTACAAAAGCAAAGCTGTTTTTCGGCAAAATCCTGAAGCAGAATAAAGAAAATCAATCCATCGAAAATATCAACTTTTCCTTCTTATCTCAGTTTTCTTGTAGCCAACAATCCTACAAATGTTAATAGTCCATTGAGCATCAACAGCTCGTAACCGAACTTATAGTTCCATAATTGTAAAGCCATATTGTCTAACAAGAAGCAAAGCAACGGACTCGCCACAACTACGTAAGGCACCAAGCGGTCGTTCACTGTCTTACGTGTCAGCAAACCATAGGCAAACAAGCCGAGAAGCGGACCATAGGTATAAGAACACAATATATAAACTGCATCTATCAGACTTGTAGAGTTTACTGCCCTGAACACCAAGATAAAGAGCACAAAAACCACCGCCATACCTATATGCACTCGCTTACGCAGGCTTTCGTTCGTTGGTTGTTCGCAAATATCTACACAGTAACTAGTAGTGAGAGAGGTAAGTGCAGAGTCGGCACTCGAAAAGCAGGCAGCTACCACACCTATGGCAAACAGCACCTCTACCCCACTACCCAACATTCCGCCAGCTACGGGCAACAACATCAGTTCGTCGGGCGAAGCAGGTAAAGGGTTTCCCCCTTGTTGCAAAAATATCATAAGCAGCACACCCAAAGCCATAAACAACAAGTTGGCAGGCAAAAAGGCTACGCCATAAGTGCACATATCCTTCTGTGCATCGCGCAAGGTTTTGCACGTCAAGTTCTTTTGCATCATATCTTGGTCGAGCCCCGTCATCACCACAACGATGAACACACCGCTGAGGAATTGTTTCCAAAAGTTCTGCTTAGAGACCCAGTCGTCCCAGACAAATATCTGCGAATGGCTATCGTTTACTACGGCAGTAAAGGCTTCCGACAGGTTCAAGTCCAATGCGCCCATCACCTTATATATAATAAGGAGTAAGGTTAGAAACATACACAGCGTTTGAAAAGAATCGGTAAACACTAATGTTCTGATGCCACCCTTGCGCGTATAAAGCCATATTAGCAATACCAACACGACAACAGTAAGCGGAAAAGGAACGTTGAAAGCGTCGAGAACGAAGCGTTGCAATATCATACAGACAACATAAAACTTTACGGCAGCCCCCGACATCTTGGACAAGATGAAAAACGAAGCTCCCATTTTGTAACTCCGTACGCCTAACCTTTCTTTCAAGAAGGAATATATCGTTATCAGGTTCAAGCGATAGTAAATAGGCAATAACACAAAAGCCACCAACACATAACCGAAGATAAAGCCCATACAAGTTTGTGCGTAAGCCATATTCTGCCCTATCACCATACCGGGCACACTGACGAATGTTACGCCCGAAATGCTTGCACCTATCATACCAAACGCCACCAAATACCAAGGCGACTGGCGGGTTGCACGGAAGAACGAATCGTTGCTGCTTTTCTTAACTGTCAGTTTGCTGATGAACAAAAGCAGAAGGAAATAAACGAGTATGGTTCCAATAATAATCATTGCACAATAAAAAGAAGAAAATAAGTTGGTATTTTAGTTGGTATATAAAACCTTTTTTGTAACTTTGCTAACATAAATCAAGCCACGATGGTGGCACTTTATGGAATGCAATAATACGTTAATAAAACGATAAGAGCATAAAACAATGCTATGACACACACTTTTTCAGCTCGTTGAAAGTATTTATCTACTTTCACGAGCTGATTTTTTTATTCTTAACCGAGCTTTAACTCATTGCTGGCTTGCAATGCACAGCCAATAGCAGTGCAGTATTCCGAGTACTTAGGAATAATGAAATGGACATCGTAAAGGCGTTCCATCATTGGGAAAAGAATCTTACATTGAGGAAGGCGCGAAAGGTTTCCAATCATCACAAAGTCCTTTATTCCGCTGTTCAATGCACTTAAAATCGCTGAAGAACCTATGGACTGCAACACTAAACAGATAAGGCCCAACGCCACATCTTCGCTCCGTGCATTGCCACGTGCATTGGCAAAAAGCGACGCAGTGGCATTCATTGGCAAACCAGGCAGGGGCTTTGCCGATATATCACTTATCTGCAGGTTTATATTTCCTATATCTCCTTTCTTTGCCAAGTCGGATATTTGATGAATATCATCGGTGTTCAGCAACAATCGGGAAAGCCCATTCAGCGTTCCACCTCCTATTCCAATGCCGCCAATATGGCGAATATCGTCGCCATCGCACAACACAAGCGAAGTACCAGTACCCATCGAAACAACTATCATACGATTAAGATTTGCCTCGAAGCGAGCACCCAATCCGTCGGCTAAAAACTCGTCAGCCTTTTCTGTAGGCAGTCCGTAAACAGGCTTGTCTATATAGGCAGAACCCACGCCCGTAAGCATTACCTTGCCAACGTCGCTCAACTCTATCTTGTTGTCGTACAGATACTTTCCGAATGCACCATAAAGAGAGGTTAAAGGGTCGGTAGCCTTAATGCGCAAAGGGCGCACCACCTCTCCGTTTCTTATTCCAACTATCTTCGTCGTCGATATTCCTACATCAATTCCAATCGCTATTTTCATAACACCTTATATATAATTACGGGGCAAAGATACAAAAAAAGTAGATTGTCAGACAGCTTATGAAAGAGTTTTTGCAAAAAAAGCGAAAAACATTTCTCTATTTATCTGAAAATGAGTATCTTTGCAGTCCGTTATAATGAGATAACAAGATTAAGTATAATTAATAGATAAATAAAACAAAATGACAAAGGCAGATATTATCAATGAGATTGCATCTTCGACAGGTATATCTAAGAAAGATGTGTCAGCAGTTGTGGAATCTTTCATGGACGCAATAAAAGACAGCTTGTTAGAGAACAAGGAGAACGTTTACCTTCGTGGCTTTGGTAGCTTCATCGTTAAGCACCGCGCCGAGAAGACTGCACGCAACATTTCAAAAAACACAACAATTACTATCCCTGCACATGACTTCCCCAGCTTCAAGCCAGCGAAGACATTCATCGAGGATATGAAGAAATAATAAACAAAACAATATAAACAATTTAAACATTTAAAGCTATGCCAAACGGAAAGAAGAAAAAGGGACACAAGATGGCTACGCACAAGCGTAAGAAGAGATTAAGAAAGAACAGACATAAGAGCAAGTAAGCCCCATCGGGCTGAAGACTCCTATTAAGTCTTTCAACATGACGGGGCATGTCATCGCATTAAACTCCTACTATGGAGTGCGACGGCACGTCTCGCTTTTTATTGGATAAGCGTCGCAAAGATGCTTATAAGAACAGAAGAAAATGACAAGCGAAATAATTATTGATGCCCAACCGAAAGAGATTTCGATTGCATTGCTTGAGGACAAGCGATTGGTGGAATACCAACGCGAACCAAGAGAAGCCAATTTCTCAGTTGGAAACATCTACATTGCGAAGGTCAAGAAATTAATGCCAGGGCTTAATGCCTGCTTCGTAGATGTTGGTTATGAACGCGACGCATTTCTTCATTATCTTGATTTAGGAAGTCAGTTCAACTCCTTTGCTAAATATCTCAAACAGGTACAAAGCGACAGAAAACGACTTTTCCCCATTGAAAAAGCCAACAGATTGCCCGACTTGCAAAAGGATAGCAGCATTCAGAACACGCTGCAAGTGGGTCAGGAAGTAATGGTACAAGTAGTTAAAGAGCCCATTTCAACAAAGGGTCCACGCCTGACAGGCGAAATTTCTTTTGCAGGACGCTATATTGTACTCATTCCATTTGGGGATAAAGTAAACGTTTCTACCAAAATTAAAAGTGGAGAAGAGCGCGCCCGCCTGAAGCAGCTCATACAGAGCATTCGCCCAAAGAACTTCGGGGTGATTGTCCGTACGGTGGCACAAGGCAAAAGGGTGGCAGAACTCGACGCTGAGATGAAAGTACTATACGGAAGATGGCACAATGCCATAACGAAAGTACAGAAAACTCAAGAGCGACCACAACTCATTTTTGAAGAGAAAGGACGTGCGGTAGGTATGCTTCGCGACCTCTTCAATCCCACCTACGAGAATATTTATGTAAACGACGAGGAGATTTGCAATGCCGTAAAGAACTATGTTACTCTTATTGCCCCTGAAAAGGCAAACATAGTAAAGAAATATACAGGTAAGTTGCCCATCTTCGACAACTTTGACGTAACGAAGCAGATTAAGTCGAGCTTTGGAAAAACGATAAATTACGGACACGGTTGCTACATCATCGTTGAACATACCGAAGCTATGCACGTTGTCGATGTGAATAGCGGAAACAGAACAAAGGAGAAAGGACAAGAACAAAATGCTCTCGATACCAATCTTGGCGCAGCCGACGAGATAGCTCGACAACTCCGCTTGAGGGATATGGGAGGTATTATTGTAGTAGACTTCATTGATATGAACTTGGCGGAAGACCGGCAAATGCTCTACGAGCGTATGTGCAAAGCGATGCAGAAAGACCGTGCCCGCCACAACATCTTGCCATTGAGCAAGTTCGGACTAATGCAGATAACACGCCAGAGAGTCCGCCCTGTTATGGACGTTGATGTGGCAGAAGATTGTCCAACTTGTTTTGGTACAGGCAAAATCCGTTCAAGTTTGCTATTTACCGACCTGCTTGAACGTAAGATAGCCCAACTTGTGAATAAGGTTGGCATTAAGAAGTTCTACTTGCACGTGCACCCATACGTTGCTGCTTACATCAACAAAGGCGTTGTTTCCCTGAAAATGAAGTGGCAAATGAAATATGGTCTCGGTGTTAAGATTGTACCATCACAGAAACTTGCTTTTATGCAATACGAGTTCTACGACAACAAACGTCAGTTCATTGATATGAAAGATACCAACGACAAGTTGTAAACAACACTTATTTGTTTAAGATAATGTAAGAACTTTGCGGTTCTATTTAAAAGATGTTATATCGTTCGGATATAACATCTTTTTTTATAGACTTTTTTGTTTTAAATGAACTTACACAAACACCTCTTCAAAAGATACCGAGCAATCTATAAAAAGATATTGAGCAATCTACAAAAAGATACCGAGTAATCCACAAAAAGATACCGAGTAATCCACAAAAAGATACCGAGCAATCCGCAAAAAGATACCGACAAGCAAAATAAAAACCGCCAAACTCGTAGAAAGCTTGGCGGTTTTAGATTTCTAACAGCCTATTTAAGGTATTGTAGCCCTTTGATTTTCGCTACAAACAAACAATTTTTCTTTTTCCTTAGAAGTGGAAAGACAAATCAACACCTATTTGGAAAGGGTTTCCAAGTTGTCCGAAGGTGTGCTTTGTGCCCGTTGCAGCACTCTGTACAGCAAAAGTGTTGTACTTTGTATCGGTCAGGTTGCGCACCCAAAGGTTAATATGCATCGGTCCGAAGTCGGCGTCTGCGTGTGCGCCCAATGTTGCATAGAAGTTCTGCGATATGGTATTCATTTCGTCCCAATAGGTATTGCCTTGTGCCGATAAGTTCAATCCCACTGTAACAGAACGCAGATGGAACTTGTTCGATGGGTCGAGTAAAGCTGCAGGGTCTACATCAATACGATAATCGGTATTGGCAGCAAGCGTATGCTTTGGAACAAATGGAACTCGCTTACCTTTATAATCCACAGCTACTCCAGCAGCGGTGGTTTCGCTATATTCGTCGAATGTTGCACTTGTAAAACCATAACTCAAAGCATAAGACAGCTTGTCGTTGAGCGCACCGCCACGCAACGTTGCTTCCAAACCACACGAATGGCTCTTACCCGCATTGGTCATCATACGGCCAAATCCGTAGTTGTTTGCCAATACAGACAGTTGCTGATTACGGATTTGCATATAGAAAGCAGCCAAGTCGAGCTTCATCTGTCCGCCCATTAAGTTCAAATGAGCACCTGCTTCATAGTTGAAACTTGTTTCGGGCTTATACTCTATAGTTTTCGCAATCTTGTTATAGTATGCCTCATCGTGCGCAATGTCAATGTCGCCACGTGCCTTTTGAGCTGCTGCAGCAATCTCCGTTTGCAATATATCCGAGAACATTTGAATGTTATAACCACCTGCACGATAGCCTTTCGACCAAGTTGCATAAACGTTGCTACCATTGTCGAGGCGATAAGTAAAACCTATCTTGGGCAACAATTCCTTGAAATGGTTGCTCTCGTGATGGGCAAGCGATGATGTAATTGTAGGCTTAATCTTCACACCCATTACATTTTCGTCCATAAGCAAGCGGGCAGATGTCTTGTAGTCGATTGCCACGTGCGAGTAGTCGTAGCGCAAACCAAGCGTTGCACGCAAGCGGCTGGTAATGTCAATATTGCTTTCGTGGTAGAAACCCATATTGAAAGTTGGCGTGCGGAAAAGCCCTAAAATAGGTTGCATCTGCATATTTATCCTTATACCGCCCGCCTTTGCTATTGCTGCCTTGGCTGCTATTGCTGCTGCCTGCATGGCTTTATCTTCAGGTATGCCTTTCTTTATCATCTCAGCGGCTATTCGCTTTGTCATTGCCGCAAGCACGCCATTATAGGCAATGGCAGTGATACGGCGCGAAAGATATTTGTTCATATCGCCATCAATATAAACGGGTGCATCGGTCTTCAGCCATTGATAAGCACCGAATGCACCGAATGCCCACTGCCAACGACTATGGTTTTTGCTCTTTACAGACAACTCTTCGGTGAGTGAGTTTTGCAATTGGCGTTGCTCCAAATGCAGGAAATCCTGCGGAAGATAATCGTTGTCCATCATCATATAGTCGCGAAGAAACTGCCAAGAGGTCATAGAGTTAAGCACAAAGCCGTTGCCGTTGTACTTAACGCCTACTCCCGTATTCAGCATATTGCGCCTGTAAACACTCTGACGGTTCTGGCTCGGACTTTGTGTTCCAGCCTTCAAGGCGTAGTAAGGCGAAGTTATGTCGGCAGTAGCTATCTGTTCTTTCGTTACTATCTGACCGTATGGGAAACCATTCTGATTCACATACTGATAGTCGGCTACAAAACTGAGGTTCAACCGATGGGTTGGATTCCATAGCAAACGGGCTTTTCCACCAAACTCGTTGAACTTATCGGCACGCTCACCATTGAACTTATTGGTGAAGAAACCGTTCTGTCCGCCGTAGAAAGCCGAAAAAGCTAAAGCCGTTTCGTCGCTCAACTTTGTGTAATGCCCTATCTCTGCCTTGCGCCAGAATTTGTTTCCGAGCGAGAGTTTAAGGTCTGTGCCTTGATAAACAAACGGATTCTTACTATAAAGACGTATCAATCCGCCTTCGGTATTCATTCCATAGAGCGTCCCTTGAGGGCCGTGAAGCACATCAACACGGTCTATATCGTAAGTATGGAAGTTGAACGCACTCTTGCTCTGAATGGGCATATTGTCTACATACATTCCCACCGCAGGCGAATTTATACGCGAACCTATGCCACGCATATACATCGACGATGTGTAACGCGAGCCATATTCGGGCATTACAAACGAAGGAACGAAAGCCGAAAGCTGCCGAAGGTCTTGCGTGTTAAGGCTCTTCAACTGCAAATGACTGAACGAAGTGCTGTTCAACGGTTGCTGACGCAGGCGATAAGCCTCTTTCGGGTTGTCGTAGACATATACTTCTTCAATGTCGTAAATGCGTACAGTGTCGTTAATCTCTTCATTGTTATCTGCCAACAATGAAGTTGGTAGGAGTGAAGCACATAAAAATGTAAGTAAAATCTTGTTCATTACCATTTCTTTATTGCATTAATCTAATATCGTTTAGTGGATGCAAAGGTAGTAAAAAGCTAATAACTACACAATCCTTATTTATTAGGAAATACAAACAATACTGTAATGAGACCGCTGCAAAGGCAACGTTCCGATGTTCTTTCGAAGCGTTAAGAAGGAGAAAAAGCACGGTTCCGAAGATATTTATGCCTGTTAAAACTGAATTATCAAAGCTTTAAGAAATATTTATCAGAACTCTGATAATAATTTATCTAAGCTTAGATAAACACTTCTCAAAGCTTAGATAAATTAAAAATATACATCGAAAATTATATTATATACGGTTTCTCGTGAAAGCGAAACCTATCAAAAACAATGTCAGAACCTTTGCAAGCCCCACATATTAACATTGAAAACAAGAATACGACTTATTGATTAACGATTTAACAAGGCAATGGTTTTGCAACGGTTTCCCTATAAGAAGAAAGAAAAGGAAACCGAAAAACTATTCGTTCACCACACCGCAATGGGGGCAACGCCCTTTCCTGTGAAGACGGGAGCCGCAGTTTCCGCACTCGTAGGCATCGCTGCTTTTCTTGAACCAAACCCGAATGCCATAATAAATGTAGACCAAAAGCAGCAGGTATCCTATATAATATAAGGTGAGAACCGAAAAAACAATATAGTTTACCGCACAAATGGCTGCCAAACCGCACAGATACATAAAAGCATCGCCCGAACGAAGCAGTCGGCGGACATCGTCGAAAGCAGCAATACCTATCAGCAACATTGCCCAGACAAGCAACAGGAAAATATTTAAAAGTATGGGTTGCGAGAACGGATTGAGCGACGGGTGGAAGTAAAACTCCCGCCACGTTTCAGGCGCAAAGAGCTGAATGCTCGCATAAAAAGTTGCCGACGTCGCTACAATGATAGCCAACAACGTTGGATAGAAAGAGTTTATATCGTTGAAATGCACAATGTTGGCATTGCGTTTCATAATCTTACGCATCAGATAACTAACGCCAATCAATGAAATAACGACCAAGAAAATAAGCAAGTGGGTGTTTGAAAACAGAGAAATGAACTGCGATATGGGCGTGTCGGGGTCTACCTTCTTCAGCAGTTGCCGCTCCCTCGCCCAGCCAAAGGCGTAGTCTTCCGTGGCAACGCGCACCCAAACCGAGTCGATACTGTCGTTCGGAAGAATACGAATACCAGCTACCACCAACGATTTCCCCTTCGCTACAGCAAACGAATCGGTTTCAAGATTGTTCACTACTTCCTCTGGCTGTTGCCTTAAAAGCATCAATGAGTCTTTGCTTACTACGAAATTGAACCCTTCAGAATAATGATGCTTCACACGGAAAGCAAACGAATCCATCTTTGTCGTAGTGCCAGACCACTCTATACTGTTATCTGCTTGTTTCATCAAATCGAGCGAATCGTGGTTCGGAAGTATGCGCCGGGAAATCTGTGCTTCCTGAATGCTGTCGGAAAGACGGAAGTTTGAAGGCGTTTTCTTGTGGTAGCAACTTGTAGAAACAAGCGAAAGAAGAAGCAACAGAACCATCGCTCCGAAAGAAACATACATCTCTCGGAGGTTCTTTAATGGTTTGCTATGTTCAAATCGTTGTTTCATTCGGTCGTTATTCAGCGTATATATTCATTTGGCAGTCCTTGCAATCGAACTCCAAACGGAAACGTCGCTTGTCGCCAAGTTCCAAGAACAGTGGCTCTTTCCACGTTGGTTTCTTACCACCGTGCACCACGCAATAGCCCAACGAATAGCGAATGCAATGGCGGCACTGCATAATGAGTGCCTCATCGTGCATGGGTTTCGTGTCCATACACTCGAAAGCAGATTTTACATTCGCTCCCTGTTGCTCGTAAAATGCCCTTGCCGCACGGTTGGAAACGTTATACAAGTAGGGAAAACGCTTGTATTGCGACGGATTTATGTATTGAAAAGCTGCCACATTGGTGCTGTCCAAAGCCTGCTTTTTCAGTGTGTCTGCTTCTTCGACAAGCAACGACTGGCGTGCAAAACTTTCTATTGCACTGCGTCTTAACTCCGCAAGCACGCTGCTCGGAACGAAATATCGGTCGGCATTATCGTTTATTTCCACTCCCTCGCAAGCATAAATGGTATTGCCCAACTTAGTGAGTTGGCGGACGATGTTGTCGCGCTGTGGCTTCTTAGCCTCCTGATGCGCAAACTGAACGGTAGCCTTTGCTTCTACCTTTGGAACACCGACGCCACTTAAACGAACCGTCAGCGAATAGCCATCGGGGGTTAATCCTAACTCCATATCAATGGGTAGAAGGCGTACTGCCGACTGTCCTGCAAGTTCTTTCTCGAAGGCTTGGTCTTGGTTTCTATACAAACCCATACCCGCTTTCAAGCCTTGCGGCATCTTGTAAGGGTACAATCGGTTGCCCACAGCCTTGTTCACACGGAATCCTTCCAATGCTTCCACCGTTCGTCCTTCGCGGTTGGTCTGTCGATTGATGAAGCACAGACCGTCGCCATTGGCGAAACTTGCCGTCGTAGAAACGTTAAACGAGTCGCGGCGTATTTCCTTTACCTTGCCAACATACTCTCCCAATGCCTTCGGCGTATTGGGCGAAAAGATGCCTTGCTGACGTCCATTGGCAAAATAATGGGTATATCCACGATTGAAAGTCTTGTTAAGGTCGGGTGTGAAGTTGCATTCCACTCTTCCGAACGATGCGCGTCGGAACTCGTCAGGGTGCTTTGTTATGATGGCGTTCAAACGTTGGTTGTATGCCGACACAACATTCTTCACATAATTAATATCCTTCAGTCGCCCTTCTATCTTGAAAGCGCACGCTCCCGAACGCATCAAAGCTTCAAGATTGTCTATCTGGCTCATATCTTTCAGCGAAAGAAGATAACGCTGATGCTCTATCGTCTTGCCGTCAGAATCTTTTAAATCGAATGCCATTCTGCAGAATTGGGCACACGCTCCACGATTGGCTGAGCGATCGAAACAATATTGAGAAGCATAGCAAATGCCGCTGTAACTCACACAAAGTGCCCCGTGCACAAAGGCTTCCAACTCTACTTCGGGCACAGCCGTATGTATATCGGCTATCTCTTGCACCGACAACTCTCGTGCCAATACCACTCGTTCAAAGCCCAAGGAAGCAAGCCAACGCACCTTTTCAGCGGTTCTACTATCGCACTGTGTACTGGCGTGCAACGATATGTTGGTCTTTAGCAGCTCCTTGCAAGCCTTCAACAGTCCCATATCCTGAATCAACAGAGCATCGACCTTAGCTTTTTCCAATTCGCGAACAAGCTGCAACATATCGTCCATCTCGTTGTCGTAGATGATAGTATTCACCGTTACGTGTACCTTTGCACCAAACTGGTGAGCATAATCGCACAACGCAGCTATGTCTTCCACACTATTGCCAGCCGACTGCCTTGCACCAAACTTAGCTGCACCAATATACACGGCATCTGCCCCGTGGTCTATTGCAGCTATTCCACAAGCCAAATTCTTGGCTGGAGCCAACAGTTCTATTGTTCGTGTCTTATTATCCTTGCTCTGCATTCCAATGCGCAAAGATAATCAATAAAAAAGAGAAAAGGCAGAAGAGTATATTAAAAAATCTAATCCAACAGGCAGTTCTCCTCCTTACTCGACCTTAACTCCGTCATTACTTTTAAGCAACATCAAGTTTGAAACAGCACAACTACATAGTAATAAATTAATATTTAAGGGGTAAAAGTTTTTAAATATGCAATTTCTTTCTTACCTTTGCAGTACTAAATATTTTAAATAGCTAAACCAAAACAATTTTATAAATATGTTTTTCAAGAAAAAAGACATTAAGAACGTAGTTAAATTACTCTTAGTTGCATATCTTATTGCGCTGATAATGTGCTTTATGCATATTGTTCCTTGGGGACTTTGGGAAAAAATTCCTTTTCATATTGGTCTCCTCGTTCTTGCAGTACATAAGACGATACTTGGCAATATGCTTTCGCCTAAAGAATCTAAAGAATAACAGAAATGCGCCAATAGAAGTACTTCTATTGGCGCATTTGCTTTATATTGACAGCTTATTGCACCCACAATCTTCAGTAGTGGTTTAGTGCAAGAAAGATTTGGCAACGTTTAAAGTATGGTTTTCTTACTATGCGGCATTTGTAAGGGCAGGATTTAACACGTTCCTAACACCCAAGAAATTGCAATGTAGGTATGAGAAACCTGCTCAATCACGCCCCTGCAATGTAACAGCGATTTGGTATAAAAATCGCTATGATTTTGTAAAGATAATTTTATTAAAAAGTGGCAATTGCGTTTTGACATTGCAAAAGCGTAGGTTTTGCAATGCAAAAGAGCCGCTTTTACCGTGCAAAACCTACGCTTTTGGAACGCAAAACAATAGGTTTTACAATACCTTGATTATGAGGTGGTTAAACAACAACTATGCTTATGAAAAATATTTACAGCATTTTTGCTTTCTTTCCGTCCCTTGAATATGCTGAAACTACCCAATAAAAAAGCACGACAAATACGAAATGTACTTGCCGTGCCCTTATTTATATTATGTGTAATATAGTTTCTTTAGAAGCGGTAGCCCACTGTCAATAAGATTTGTCCTTTATTGTTATCAACCTTTGTTCCAGCTGCTTCGTTGGAATACGATGTGGTTTTACCTGTTGCAGTGTCTTTTACATCGAAGTTCATCGTAGAGAAAGGATAGAAAGTTCCCTTCTGTGCGCTGTATTGATAAGCCAAATCGATGTTGAATTTGTTCACTTGATAGCCTACACCGAATGTAAATCGGTTGGTTGCTTCCCAATTAACGAAGTCGGTTGCCGACGAATAGCTGCTACCAGGAGATACAACCGTAGGGTCTTTTTGTGCGTCCTTGTTGTACTTAGGACTAACGTAGTTGTAACCTAAACGCAGTGCGAAATCGTTTGTTGGTTTAAATTCGGCACCCATCTTCAATGTACTTACCCCTTGCAAGGCTTGCTCGGTGTGCTTGTTCATACCTTTATCGGGCGACGAAGTTTCAAAATATTCGTCGTAAAGTCTGTCGTAATAGCCTCCATCGTTTATGCGTGTATTGGTTGAAGCGTGGTCTTCGTACTCGTATGTCAAGCCCAATGCAAGGTAGTTGCCCACAGTATGGCCAAGCGAAACACCAAACTTCCAAGGTGTCCACAGCTTATAGTCATACTTGTTAGGCACTTCGCCCCAATCGTTTTTACCACCAGTGTTGGTGTTTCTGTCAATACGGGTTCTATTTTCGGTTGTCAAATCATACCAAGTAGGTGTCTTCAGGTATGCACCAAAGCGGAAAGGAGAATCCAATACAGGGCGGACAATAATACCTGCGGTAAGGTCGAAACCTGTACCAGTAATGCTACGAATGTCGCGAACCGTTACATCGCCAACTCCGTTAGACAGCTTTTCGTCGTATCTGCTTTCAGATTCGTAGTTCACGTCCTTCAATCCGAAGGTTACACCAAGGTACACCTGGTCTTCAATGCTACCACTGATATTGAAGTCGTAATTACCTATATAACCTGTATTTGCCTTGTCAAAGACATACGAATCGGCAAGATAGCTCTTGAAATCGCCCTCTTTCTTTGCGTTTGGCAACAGCGTGTTGAAGTACAAATAGTCTAATTGGCTCCACGTCCACGACACATCGTTGCTCTTGGGGCCTACGAAACCTGTATATAGATTATTCTTCTTGCGAACGTCAAAGCCACCATAGTTTTCCGAACCAAGCACGTGCTTCAAGTAAGACTGGTGATTTTGCGAACCGTTTCCTAATCTGCCGCTTGCATTCAGTATATAGTCGAAGTTCTTACCCTTGCTGTAATTGAATCCAAAGTTTATATTTGAACGGTAAGACGCACGTGTTGAATATACAAAACCTATCTGGTCGAAACTTGTATTGGTCTTTTTGCCATTGGCAAACTCCTTGCCGTTGGTCTGCATAAGCAAGCCACCACTCACCGAAAGCGTGTTGCGACGGAACAAACCGACACCTGCAGGGTTGCTTCCTATGGTAGAAATATCAGCTCCTAAGGCTTCCATTGCTCCACCCATACCTACATAGCGGGCTGTACCGTTAAGGTCGTTGCCCGTCAAACGAGCGTTCTCGTATGTTTCCTGTGCTGCTGCAGGCAACGAAAACAACGTTGCTGCAAGCAAATAATGATGTATTTTCATAATTATATTTCTGTTTTTGACCTGTTAAACTAACTTTTCTATGATAAAAAGCAAGATTTATTATCTACGACCACCGAAGCCGCCGCCACCCGTATGTGAACCGCCACCACTGCGTGAACCACCGAAACTGCCACCTCCTACCGAGTGTGAAGGACCTCTTGATGGGCTTGGATTGTAATTACGAGGTGTTTCACGTTGGTTGCCGAACGAGTTTCTGTTATCAAATACTTCTCTTCTTGGCGATATTTCAGACTTTCTGTCGCGAGAAAGCGTGCCAAAACTGTTGCCTCTGTTGTTAGAAGAGCTATTCCTTTCAATCACAACTCGGTTTCTTGAGTTGCCAAACTGACCGCTGCGTGCGTTCATATTGCCGAACGAACGTGGAGAATCGACATTACGAGGCTGTCCGTTATAGACAGAGTTTCTGCTTCCAAAGCTGCCGCCGTATGCACCACCCCAGTGGTTAGCCGTACCCGAGTGTCCCCCAGCGTAGTTGTATCTGATGTAAGGTCTTGTGTAACCGTAATAGTAGTAAGGGTATCCCCAACCGTAATAGCCGTACCCCCAAGGGTCATACCAGCCACGGCGGTAACGGTAATACCAAGGATCGTAATACCCCATATACCATGGATCGTAGTAACCCCAGTACCAAGGGTCCCAACTTCTGTATGAATAACGGAAGCCATAATGCGGATAATCATAATACCAAGGGCTGTAATAGCCATAGAAATCGTCAAAACGACCTAACCGACGGCTATATGCGAAGTCGTCTTCAGTACTCTCAAAATAGCGGTCGAACTGATAAATCGTATCTGTCCGATATACGCCGTCTTGGCTTTTATACTGTACAATATCGTTTCCTAACGAGTCTTGACCTATTTTTCTATAGACTCTATCTAACGCATTCCTACGGTTATATTCGTTGTCCGACTTGCTTATGCCACTGTAATAAGCGTATCGGTGGGTTTTCTGAGCATCTTTATACTCACGAACCGACTCTTTCGACGGTGTGAAATACACATCGTCTTGCGCCAACAAGGCTGTTGGTAAGGCAAGAGCCATAACTGAAAGTAGAACAAACTTTTTCATATTATTACCTCCATCTCTTTCTTTTATATCTGTTTTCCTTCTGTTTTCTTTTCCTTCTGATGCAAAAATACTACATCTTATTGTGCAAATATACGGATTTTCCCTAACTTAATATAGGTTTTTCCCTATTTTTTGAGTGTTTCAATACTTCTTGAAGTCATATTGTAAAGCATAAAGAAACATTTTCATTGCACGCATTTCAAACATTTTAAGTATATTTGCACAATCATAAGAAATAGACATGAAAAGAATAATTACTACATCGTTATTAGGCATTGCATTGACAACACCCATCTTTGCACAAACAAACAGCCAACAACAAGAAAGAAACAATCGGTTACTAACACCTCCAAGTGTTCCCGAAAAGTACGTTCCTACTGCTGAAAACCTTGCAGCACGCAAGCGATTTGAAGGATTTCGCTTCGGAATATTCCTGCATTGGGGCATTTACAGCACCTTTGCACAAGGCGAATGGTACCTGAACGGCAAAATAAACAAAGACGAATATGCCAAGGCTGCATCGGCTTTCTATCCATCGTATTTCGATGCCAACGCTTGGGTAAGTGCCATTAAGGGCTCTGGGGCAAAGTATATTACTTTCACATCGCGCCACCACGACAGCTTCTCAATGTTCAAAACGAAGGAAAGCAACCATAATATCGTAGACGCAACACCTTTCAAGCGCGACGTACTGAAAGAACTTGCCGATGCCTGCCATAAGCAGGATATAGACCTACACATATATTATTCCATTCTCGATTGGATACGCGAGGACTATCCCATCGGCAGAACAGGTCTCTATACAGGCAGAAACCTAAAGCCCAACTACGATACTTACTTCAACTTTATGAAAGGACAAGTAAACGAATTGCTCCACAACTACGGCAAAGTGGGTGCTATTTGGTTGGACGGTTATTGGGACCACGACAGCGACAGTATTCCGTTCGATTGGCGTATGGAAGAGTTCTACCGCTACATTCACGACATTCAGCCTGCCTGCCTGATAGGCAATAACCACCACATAACACCGATAGACGGTGAGGATTTCCAAATGTTTGAGCGCGATTTACCTGGCGAAAACAAGGCAGGACTATCTGGTCAGGCTATCAGTCGCCTACCCCTTGAAGCCTGCCAGACTATGAATGGCATGTGGGGATACAAGGTTTCAGACATCAACTACAAATCAACCAACCAACTTATAGAACTCCTTGTGCGCTCGGCAGCTAAGGGAAGCAACCTCTTGCTCAACATCGGGCCACAACCAAACGGCGAACTTCCTGCGCTTGCACTCGACCGTTTGCAAGGTATTGGCAAATGGTTGCAACAATATGGAGAAACCATTTACGAAACAATGGCAGGCGATGTGGCAGAAGCCGATTGGGGTGTGAGCACATCAAAGGGCAAGAAAACCTACCTGCACGTGCTGAAACAAGAGGCTGAAACCATTTCGTGCGCATTGTCGGCAAAGCCTAAACGCGTCATCGACTTCGTTTCTCACCAGCCACTTTCGCACAGTTACGACAAGAAAACAAAAACACTTACCGTCCACATCGACAGCCATAAGGACGTTGTAGACTATGTAATAGAAATAGAGAAATAACGATTATGCCGATATTAGAAGTTTGCACAGGAAGCCTGCAAAGCGTTATAAACGCCGTAAAGGGCGGAGCACAGCGCATAGAACTATGTTCTGCCCTCTCGCTCGACGGACTGACACCATCGTTGGGACTTATAAAAACGGTGCGCACACTGTTTCCTAAACTCACCATTCACGCACTTATCAGAGTGCGTGAGGGCGATTTCTGTTACACCGAAGAGGAAGTCAAGGCAATGGAAACCGACATTAAAGCCGTGCTTCCATACGCCGATGCAATTGTTTGCGGAGCACTAACCACAGATGGCGACATAGACATTGCAACCACACGCCGACTGATTGACGCTTGCGAAGGAAAGCCATTTACGTTTCACCGTGCTTTCGATGTTTGCAGAAACCCACTGAAAGCACTTGACGAACTTGCAGCTCTGAACTGCACACGTGTACTTACATCGGGACAAGCCACTACTGCCGAAGCAGGCATACCTGCATTGAAAGAATATGTAAAGTACACTGAAGGACGTATGACTATCTTGCCGGGCGGTGGCGTTACACCTCTGAATGCGAAAAAGATACTCGCAGAAACAGGGGCAACCGAAATACACGGGTCGGCATCGGGAATAGCAGAAAGTGGCAGGAAAGAAACGCTTACCACAGTAGTGGCACAGATTCTTCAAGAAATAAAGTAGTCAAAGCATCTTAAACTATTGAATACAAAACTGTTAAACAGCAGTTATTCATCTGCGAAAAGTGGGCATAGCCTCCTCTTCTACCGCAACCAATCTACTGAAACCGCTCTGCAATAACATTGCAGAGCGGTTTGTTGTATTGCTGCTGATACGCCATAATAATGTTGCAAAAGCAGGTTAAACAAGCAATCTTGTAGATATTCTTTAGCAAGCTTCCTGTTGAAATAATGAGAGCTTTTCTGTTTAACTTTGTAAAGATAATTCCGTTAAAAAGTGATAACTGCGCTTTGACATTGCGAAAGCGGCTCTTTTGCGATGCAAAACCTACGCTTTTACCGTGCAAAACAGCCGCTTTTGGAATGCAAAACAATAGGTTTTGTAATTCGTTGACGTATAGAGAGTTACACGATAGATGCACTTGCGAAAAATATTTACACATCTATTGCCTTCTTTTTGCTCATAAAATAACGTGAGTTTGGTGTAAGAATTAGTCGAAGATACTGCACTTCTTTTTGATTATAGGCATATTAAGGTATCTTATAAATAATATACTTGCATAATTCTTACACCAACTCACGTTCGCCACAAGACATACGCAAAACGCCCATCTTGCCATCCAGCAGCAAGATGGGCGTTATTCTTGATAGCACTTTGGCTATTTTACCTGTGCTTACAACTTCCCTATAACTTTCAAAATCTGCTCACCTATATTAATTGTATAGCCTTGTTGAACATATACAACACGATTGAAGCTATCGCAAATCAGGAATATTGGGAGCGACGGACTTGTTAGTTTCATCTGCTCGCGTATTTCGCTTACAATCTTCTTATCAACATCTGTGCCCCATACAACGTTAGAAGGAAGGTTGTCGAATTCCTTGAAATTGAAGCGAGACAGGTGGTCGGCATCTTCAAAAAGGAAAATCATCTTACGTCCCCACTTCTCAAACTGCGCCTTATAGGTGCTTATGTCGCGCAAAGTATGGTTGGTTGGTTCTTGGTTTGGCGCAACAATGCCCACCATATAGTAGCCTCTGCCTGCCGTAGACAGCAAGCTCTTGTCGGTGTTGGTCGCCATATCGTGGTAGATGTCTTCGGCATTGAAACTGCCAATCACCTGCACAGCATCTTCGCTTTCGCGCATCGTGAACGACAAACGTGTTTCTCCGCCAGCCTTTATCGTGAACAAATGGGTTTCAGCCAACACCTGTCCGCTTGCCATTCGTGTACCCGTAATGAGCATATAGGTGCCTTCTTCCAACTCAGCACCTTTCTCAAAGTCGGCTTTCCACGTAGCATCTTCTGGATAAGTAAGAAGCTGTGCAACACCATTTTCTATTTTACTCAACGTGAAATGGCTGTAATATTTAGGGTTATCGTTATACTTTGTCGGCTTGTATGCTAACAACAACTTACCCTTTGGCACACTCTTTTCAGCCTGTTTGCCGTCAAATTCCACATCTACCCAAGCACCGTTGGCATTGTATTGCAGTTTTCCGTTGATTTCATTGATGCGTGCAGGGAAACCTAAACTACGGGCAGCAGCTACAAAGAAGATAGACCTACCCAACTTGTCGGTTTTCTTTTCGCGCCAAACACTCATAGGCAGCATACGCAATCGTTGTGGGTTGTGGGTCTCATCAATTACGATGTTCGACTTACACCACGCTATAAGAGCTTGCGGAGTCTTTATATTTGCCATCTTTTCTGCCAAGAAATGGCGATAAGGCGATAGCCATTCTATTTCTATACGAGGGTTCATTACGTACTTGCAATAGAGTTCCGAAGTGTTTGTTTCGGCAACTTCGTGGTCTTTCAACACCTCTAACTGCACGTCGCGAAGGTCTTTTTCCGAAATAACATCTAACAGACGCTGTGCCATTTCCTTATTCTTTGCCTCGCACAAGAAAGTCTGAATGGTTGCATAATTGCCACGCGACTTGTCTTTCATCGTAGCTTCGTATGCCTGACGGATAGAATCTTCGTAAGCTAAACGCTTTGTATTTTCTGCTCGTTGCGCATCGGTAACATTCGGAAGAACAGTACTTATCGATGGTGGCGTAATGTCCCAAGTCTTTGTTTTGGGCAATCCGTTGCGCTTTAACACAAGGCGCAGTTCCTTGGTTTTGCCAAACGAAACCTTGGCAATGCCAACCTTGCCGTCTTTAGATGCCCATACTATCATATCGCCCTTACCTGCTGTAAGCGTAGCCACACCATTGTCGTTAGTCGTTTTCTTTGCAACAGAGTAAAATTCGGCATAGTTGTAGAGTTTAAATTCCACCTTTGCGCCTTTCACACGCTTACCGTTTTCGTCTACAACAACTACTTTTACCTCTGCCGTAGGCGCATAATTGCTGATTACATTTATCTCCGTGTAGAGCGGAGTCTTGCTCATTACTTCTTCCGGACCATCGTAATCGCCAAACACTTTCGTGTGCATAAGCATACCACGAGAGGCACTTTCGTTGAACCAACCTAAGTTAAGAATAGGCTCAGGCTCGCACGCTCCGAGGAAATACCATTTACCGTCTGCCCACGCTTCTACCCATGCGTGATTATCGTCGGTATGCGCCCAGCGTGGCGTATATACTTGTCGGGCAGGTATGCCAACCGACCTGAGAGCGGCAACGAGGAAGGTACTCTCTTCGCCACATCTGCCGTATGCCGTGCAAACCGAAGCCAACGGACTGCTTGTGCGGCCATCAGTCGGACGATAGGTAACTTTTTCGTGGCACCAATGGTTCACTTCCAAGATTGCATCTTTCATCGACAAATGCTTAACACGGTTCTTTAGTTCTGCGTAAAACACTTTGCGGCTTTCGTCCAAGTTCTCGTTGTTCACACGAACAGGCAGTACAAAATGTTTGAACTCGCGTTCGGGAATGGTCTTTCCCCACGGCATTTCACGGCGTGCCTGCAATGTCAGGGCAATGTTTTCCTCGTAAAAAGCTTTGCTATAATCGGTTTTGTCGGGCAAAGCCATATACTTATAAAGGAAATTCAAATAATTTGTTTCGGGTTTTACAGCCGTCTTTACATCTCCTTTCAGACGATTGCAAAGATTGCTTGCACTGCTACCACCACTCCCCAAAAAGGCTAATGCCAGCAAAAATAGAATGTTTTTTCTCATTTTAGTAAAATTCAGACGAGCCTGAAATAAGCTCAAAGTGATTTAGATAATATTGTTTTAGGCAAAATTACACTTTTTTATTGAGTAAGAAAAATTATATAATATCTTTTTTCAAAAACGCTTCAATTCTGTTTCTCCTACATTCTCTACCTTATATTTATAAAGGACAAGACAACAATAAAAGTGTTAATATTTTTCGCAAGAACAGCTGTTATATAACCTACTCTGTATCAGCGCACTACAAAAGCTATTGTTTTGCATTCCCAAAGCGTAGGTTTTGCACGGTAAAAGCGGCTCTTTTGCATCGCAAAACCTACGCTTTCGCAACGTCAAATCGAAACTATCATTTTTCTTCGGAATTATCTTTACAAGTTTTCCGCTATATCGTCAGTTTCATAAAGCTGCTAAATAGATTAATGCACTGCCATTTTTACCGATTTAAATATTTTCTTCGTATATTTGCAACACATAAAAACAAATTGTAATGAAGTACCTACAAATAACATTTAAGGTTAGTCCAGACACCGAATTAGTGCGTGAACTCTTAGTAGCAATGGCAGGTGAAGCAGGTTGCGACTCGTTCTCTGAGGAAGAAGATATGGTAAAAGGATATTGTCTTGAAGATGTTTTCGACGAACAAACATTAAAAGAAGGCATTTCCAACTTTATTCTACCCGATACAAAAATAGAATATAAGGTAGAAAAAGCCGAAGATAAGAATTGGAACGAAGAATGGGAAAAGGCAGGATTTGCTCCTATTATCATCAACGACAGTTGCGTTATTTGTAGTGTAAAGGAGGAAAATCCGCAAGCATTGATAGAGAATGCAGAAGGCAATAGCCCTTTAATTATAAGGATAGACCCTAAGCAGGCTTTTGGTTCGGGCACACACGAAACCACACAAATGATTGTTGCACAATTGTTGGGTATGGATTTAAAAGGGAAAAACGTATTGGACTGTGGCTGCGGCACGGGAATCTTGTCAATAGTAGCAGGCAAATGCGGGGCAAGAAAGGTTTGCGGATACGACATTGACGAATGGAGTGTGAGGAACACGATAGAAAACGCTGCAACCAACAATGTTGTCCTTGAAGTAAAAGAAGGTAACAGACAGATTATTAGCGACTTCAACGAGAAGTTCGATGTTGTTATTGCGAATATAAACCGCAACATATTGCTTGCCGATATGCCTGCTTTTGTAGAAGCAATGAAGCCCCAAGCAACCTTGATTCTAAGTGGTTTCTACGAAGAAGACGTTGCTTTGTTGGAGGAAAAAGCCGTTAGTCTTGGACTGAAAAAGAGTCAATGCCAAGCGAATCGCTCGTGGACATGTTTGACATTTCATCGGAATTAGGTTCGGGAATGAGCAGTTGGGTCAGGTTATAGTAAGACCCATTAAAGATATTAAGGTCTACATAACCTTTTATACCTGGCAGTTTTCCAGCATCGGTATGTTGCCAAAAGAGCCACTTGCCAGGATATTCCATCTTGTCTACATAGTAGTGGGCAATCCAGTAAGGATAGTCGTCGAAGCGAGAATCGGACAAATATTGGTCTTTAAATTTATAATAGGTGTAAATAATGGGCTTTACATGGAACTTATCTTCTATGATATGCAACCATGTAAGAACGTTTTGCTGGAACTCTTCCGTACTGATGTCGGTTGGTTTTGTCTCTATATCCAACACAGGAGGCAAGTCTCCTGGTTCTAAAGGCGTCATAGCCAAATAGAAATAAGCCTGACGACGGGGCGAAGATTTGTTGCTCCAGAAATGATAAGCACCACGAATAAGTCCTGCTTCCTTTGCATTAGCGAAGTTTGCACGGAAGTTTCTGTCTACGTGGCTGTCGCCTTCGGTAGATTTCATAAAGACAAATCGCAAGGGCGACTGCTCTATGAGTGCATTGCGAAGTCGTCCCCAATTCACATTACCTTGGTGATGGCTAATATCTATGCCGTGTATTTCGTAGCCATCGGGATACTCGGGGTCGCCATAAATGGCTCGCCAGCGAAATCCTGACGGAGCAACCAAAAACAAATAAAGCAAAAAGCAATAAATAAAGGCAATGGATATGCCTCCAATCCACCATACCCTTTTGGGCATTTCACGCAATTTTGTGCGAAATTGGTTGATTGTCTTGAACATATCCATTGCCTTATCTTAATGCCATCGTTTCTTGTTTAAAAAACGAAGACTTCCTTACCTTGTTCCAATGCCAATGTTCGCGTTGTTTGGTCGCAAACATCTGACGGTCCCCAATACTGAACAGGACCAGGGTAAATGTAGCTTGTTTCCTTAGCCCACTTACTGCGCAACTTCACAAATTCCTTGAAAGGTGCCCCATCAAGTTCCACCAATGCTTTGCGAATAACAGGCTTCAATTCGCCATTACGGCGTTCGATGTTCATCATCATCGTAATAGGCACACCGCCAGCAATCCAGTCTTCTGCTTTTTCGGTTGTGTTCTTAATGATTGCCATATAGCCCGTTTTTCCGTTAGCAATAAGCTGAACCGCTGAAGTTCCGAGCGAATAGCAATAGTCTGCATCGAAGTTCGACGGAGCAGCACAACGACCTTCATAGCCCAAGAAGTGGTGCAATGTGGCAAAGCTACCATTGTATTTGCCTTGTTTAGCCCACTTGTTCAACTTCATTGCCACCATATCGGAGATAAGTCTCTCGGTTTCTATGAGCGACACTTGTACGTTTCCGTGTGGGTCTCTATCGAGCGACAATTGGCGCGCAACACCTTCTGGGAGAGTTTCGAATGTAGCTTTGTTTCCTTCTGACAGATGTTCAATGATGTAAGCTCGTTGTGCATCAATGTCAAGGTCTTTGTAATCGTTACCGTGTTCTGCCAACAAATCGTTCAGTTCTTCAATGAGTCTGCCGATTGAAGGAATAAACTCGATAAGTCCTTCAGGTATAAGCACCACGCCATAGTTGCGTCCGTCATGGGCACGACGTGCTACCACCGTTGCAATATCTTCTACTATGTCGTTCAATGATAAATCCTTTGCCTCTATTTCCTCTGAAATCAAGCATATATTAGGTTGCGTTTGCAAAGCACATTCAAGCGCAATATGTGAGGCTGAACGTCCCATCAACTTAATAAAGTGCCAGTACTTACGTGCTGAATTGCAATCGCGCGCAATATTGCCAATCAGTTCAGAATAAGTCTTGGTAGCTGTATCGAATCCAAACGATGTTTCTATTTGATCGTTCTTCAAGTCGCCGTCAATCGTTTTTGGACAACCAATAACTTGTACTCCATACTTCTTGGCTGCATAATACTCTGCGAGTACACAGGCATTCGTGTTTGAGTCGTCGCCACCTACTATGACAAGTGCCTTTATATCGAGCTCTCGAATTATCTCCAATCCTTTCTCAAATTGCTCTTCTTTCTCCAATTTGGTGCGTCCAGAACCGATCAAATCGAAACCACCTGTATTTCTATACTTGTTCATAAGTACGTCGGTAATCTCAATATAGTTGTGATCTACCAAACCACCAGGACCCATAAGGAAACCAAACAGACGGTTTTCAGGGTTTAATTTCTTCAGTTCATCGTACAAACCAGAAATCACATTGTGTCCGCCTGGAGCCTGTCCGCCTGATAAAATCACTCCGACATTTATTCTAAAAGATTCTTGTTTCTCAGCTGGTACGAACTCAACAAGAGGCATACCATACGTATTTGGAAATAATTTCTTTATCTCTTCGTGGTTATCTACACTTTGGGTAGGTTCTCCTTCTTTAATCTTTACAGCACCTTTAAGAGCCTTTGGTAGTTTTGGCTGATAGCTTGCGCGTTCCTTTTGCAAAGCACTTGTTTCCATACTCTAATTCTTTTTAAACGTTATTTTTGAAACAATCTATATTATAGATGCAAAAGTAATCTTTTAAAATGACAATTAGGAACAAATAATGGTAAAATAAACAAATAACGCTAATTTTCTTGATACATATTTGTTTTTGCTATTTTTTTATATTATCTTTGAATCATCAAAGTGAGTTTACGGATAGATAATTCTACAAAAAATGGGAAATAAAAGAAATCTAAAGCGCACAATAAACTATATTTGTGGCGATTTATTTACAGAAGTCATAGCTGCATCGCTCTATGGCGGCAACGTGAACAAAGAAAATATAGAAGCCCTTTTGACTTCTATCGTTCTTTTGCGCAATAATTACGTAGGTCGCATTTCACACATTGAACCGGGAATGAAGGCAAAAGACTATTTCAAAGATTTGAGAGAGAAGTTCGACGCAGAAGCAAATGAAATAATTGACCAAATCTGCAACTTAGTATAATATGCTGAAAAAACTTGCTTCATGGCTTCTTTACAAGCGTATGAAATGGAGAAAGGAAGTAACTATCGACTTCCCCGATAAGTTTATTATATGCCTTGCTCCACATACTAGCAACTGGGACTTCCTTATCGGACTGCTTTACAGCAGGGCTGAAGGCATAAAGAGCAACTTCTTAATGAAGAAAGAGTGGTTCTTTTGGCCTTTGGGAATATTGTTTAAAAGAATGGGAGGCATACCTGTTTTCAGAAGCAAGCACACCAGTATGACCGACCATTTAGCGGAACATGCAGTAAAAGTAAAATCTTTTGGTTTGTGTATTACTCCTGAAGGGACACGCTCATTAAATCCCGAATGGAAGAAAGGCTTTTATTATATAGCATTAAAAGCTAATATTCCTATCCTTCTTTATGGGTTGGACTACAAACAAAAGACAATTGTATGCAGCCAATCTATTGTGCCAAGTGGAGATATTGAGGAGGATATGAAAACTATCAAACTGTATTTTAAAGACTTCAAAGGCAAACACCCAGAGTTGTTTACCATAGGAGAAATAAAAGAATGATGAAGAAACTTTTGACTCTCATACTGTGTACCACATTTGTTTGGAACGGATTTGCCCAAACAAATAAAACAGTATGGGGGAAGTCTGAATATAAAGGAAAGCCATGGGTAGAGAACGTTTCTCGCCCAAACACTATAACAGACGGATTGAATGGCAGACATTTTTCGATTTGGTCATCGCATGGACGTTATTACGATGCAAATAAAGGAGTCTGGAAATGGCAACGCCCTAATCTTTTCGGAACCACAGAAGACTTATACACGCAAACCATTGTAATTCCCTACCTTTTCCCAATGTTGGAGAATGCAGGTGCTGTTGTTGTTTCGCCTCGTGAGCGCGATTGGCAGAAACAGGAAGTTATAGTAGACAACGACAACCCAAGAGCAAATGGTAAAGCTACTTATCAGGAAGTAAACAATAAAAAGAAATGGGGAAACGCTATTGGTTCAGGCTTCGCATTTCATCAAGGGACATACGCAGACAGCGAAAATCCATTTGTAGCAGGCTCTGCCCGACAAATAAAATCAAGGAAACGAAACAGCAAACTTAGTCATATTTCCTATCAGCCCATTATTCCCGAAGATGGAAACTATGCTGTTTATGTAAGCTACAAAACTGTAAAAAAGAGCATAGACGACGCTGAATATATTGTTTTTCATAAAGGACAAGAAACTCGTTTCCACGTAAATCAACAAATGGGAGGCGGCACTTGGGTATATCTCGGTACATTTGCATTCGACAAAGGTTGCAATATCTACAACCGTGTAGTACTGACCAACCGTAGCAAGCACAGAGGTTTTGTTACCGCAGACGCTGTTCGCTTTGGTGGCGGTATGGGGAACATTGTTCGAGGAGGACAAGTCAGTGGCTTACCCCGCACGCTTGAGGGCGCAAGATACTACACACAATGGGCTGGTGCACCTCGCTATGTAGTCAGTAGAAGCAACGGAACAAACGATTACAACGACGATATAAACACACGTTCGCTTTATACCAACTGGCTTGCAGGCGGTTCTTCCTATATTCCTAATAAGGAAGGACTCAAGGTTCCAATAGAATTGACGTTGGGCGTGCATAGTGATGCTGGTGTGAAAGCTGACGGAACTACGGTTGGAACATTGTCTATTTGTACTACACAACAAGGAAATCCTACATTGGGAACAGGACTTTCGCGCAATGCTTCTCAAGTTTTTGCCAACCAACTCGTAACAAATGCAAAGCGAGACATCGAAGGTACATTCAAGAAAGTATGGAACACACGTGGCGTAAAAGATGCTAATTACAGCGAAACACGCTTGCCCGAAGTTCCATCGGCAATTATAGAGACACTTTCGCATCAGAATTTTGGTGATATGAAGTTAGGACAAGACCCTAATTTTAAGTTTATGCTTGCACGTTCCATTTATAAAAGCATTCTCCGCCACACGGCATCGCTTCATAAAAGACCATACATAGTTCAGCCATTAGCCCCCGACAACTTTAGAATAGAATACGTTTCAAAAGACAAGGTGCGCTTGAAATGGAACGGAGTAAACGACCCTTTAGAGCCAACGGCAAAGCCAACATCGTACAATATATATATGGCAACAGGCACAAGCGGCTTCGACAACGGTGTAAATGTTAATGGTAATTCATACGAAATAACATTAGAACCAAACGTGTTGTACAACTTCAGGGTTACAGCGTGCAACCACGGAGGAGAGAGTTTCCCAACAGAAGTATTGTCGGCATACCATAAAGAAGGTGCAAAACAGACCATCTTGATAGTAAATGGTTTCCATCGTCTTTCCTCGCCCGCCATTATTGACAATGATACAGAGCAAGGTTTCAACCTCGAAGCTGACCCGGGAGTAAGCTACGGCGTAACTGCGGGCTGGAATGGCAGACAAAGCAACTTCGATAGAACGCAGTTCGGCAAGGAAGGTCCTTCGGCTTTAGGTTTTGGAGGCGACGAACTTGCAGGGCTATTCATAGCAGGCAACAGCTTCGATTATGTGAAAACGCACGCCGAAGCAATTGTAACCAGTGGCAAATATAACATTGTGAGTTGCTCAAGCAAAGCAATTGAGAACGGCTATGTCAAACTTGAAAAGTATGCTCTCGTAGACTTGGCGTTGGGATTAGAGAAAAACGATGGGCACAGCCTTTACTTCTACAAGGCTCTCCGCCCTAATATGCAAAACCAAATAGCAAACTATCTAAATCGTGGTGGCAGAGTTTTTGCAAACGGTGCATATCTTGCCACCGATATGACGAGCAGCAACGAGCAAGAATGGCTTGCCAGATTCTTTAAGGTTTCAGCTGCGGGAAGCAACCAAAACAATTACAATGCGACTATCAACGGCTTAGGTTCACAATTCGATATATACAGAACTATGAACGAGCAGCACTACGGTGCTTATTCGCCCGACATACTTCAACCTTCAGGCTCTGCATTTAGCGTAATGACGTATGCCGACAACACAAGTGCAGCAGTAGCCTATAAAGGTACCGACTTCCGCACTTTCGTTATGGCATTTCCATTCGAATGTATCAAGAGCAGAGAGGTACGCAATAGGATTATGCGGGGCATCATAGCCTACTTGTTGAATTAACAAGGCGGTAATACCGAAGTTGAACATAAATAAAAACGAAGGATTATGCACAAAATTCAAGCAAATACATCTGGCACGAGAAGCATAGAGGTTAGCAACACGCACCTTGCAACCTTACAAAAATATTCGTTGTTATCCAATCTTATCGATTCTAACGGAGTGGTAGACGAAGTTGTGCTCGATAAACTGAAATTGAATGTACGCAGTTTGTTGGAGTCAGAAGCAGGGAAAGACAAAGAACTGCTCGACCTATGCTTAGATGTGATTTACCATCAGAATATGAAAGCATTGGGACTGAAGAATCTTGTAGACCTTTACAAACAATATAGCAAAGAACAGAAGTCTGAAGAACAACCCAAAGAAGGGCAAATTGAAGGAAGCGCATCATAGGGTTTTCCGCCCCACTTTTTAGGTGTTCAGAAAAATATGACGTCATTTTCAAGCAAATATGACGTAATATTTGACCAAATATGACGTCATATTTTTTATTCTGTCCTATCATATAGAAATATCGTATATATTTTAACGTGTTTTCCATAGGGCAAACAGAAATTTAAATAGAGGTAACATAATTTGAGTAACAATAGACCAACAAGAAGGCAAAGCAAAGCGGCACAAGTCCAAAACACAAAGCCTTCGCGAAAAGATTCAAACACAGGAGAACAAAAGAACAAGGAGTGCGAAGTTCGAACGACAACTTCACGCTTTATGCTCACCGACTTTCTGCCTACTACGAAGAAAGAGGTGGAGCTAAGGAAATGGAACGAATTAGACGTCATTCTGTTTTCTGCCGATGCCTATATAGACCACCCAGCCTTTGGTGCTGCCGTCATTGGGCGCACCTTGGAAGCCGCAGGCTACCGCGTTGCCATTGTTCCGCAACCCGACTGGCACGGCGATTTCCGAGATTTCAAGAAGTTAGGGCGTCCACGTTTATACTTTGGCATCTCTGCCGGTGCAATGGATTCTATGGTAAACAAGTACACCGCCAACAAACGTTTACGCTCCGAAGATGCCTATTCACCCGACGGACGTCACGACCTGCGCCCCGAATACCCTTCCATAGTGTATTCTAAAATCCTTCGCCAACTTTATCCTGACGTGCCTATCGTACTGGGAGGCATCGAAGCATCGTTGCGCCGACTGAGCCATTACGACTATTGGAAAGACAGCCTTCGCAAGAGTGTGCTATGCGATTCGGGTGCCGATGTCATTATTTATGGTATGGGCGAAAAGCAAATCGTCAGCATTGCGCAAGAATTGGAGAGTGGCAGAAACATTAAGGACATCAAGGAAATACCACAAATAGCCTATCTTTGCAAGAAAGCAGATATACCAGAAGGCATCAAGGCGGACGACATTGTGCTGCACTCGCACGAAGAATGCCTGCACAACAAGAAGTTTCAGTCGGAAAACTTCAGACACATCGAAGAGGAATCGAACAAGAAACACGCTCAACGCATATTGCAGGAAGTAGACGGACAATACATCGTGGTGAATCCTCCCTACCCTACAATGAGTACGGCGGAGGTAGATGCGGCTTACGATTTGCCTTACACACGAGAGCCACACCCCAAATACAAGGGCAAGGTGATACCTGCTTACGAAATGATTAAGTTCAGTGTGAACATTCACCGAGGCTGTTTTGGCGGTTGCGCATTCTGTACTATATCAGCTCATCAAGGTAAATTCATTGCAAGCCGCTCGAAGGAAAGTATTCTGAAAGAAGTGAAACAGGTGATACAGATGCCCGATTTCAAAGGCTATCTGTCAGACTTAGGCGGGCCTTCTGCCAATATGTACGGCATGGCAGGAAAGAACCAAAAGGCTTGCGAACATTGCAAACGACCCAGTTGCATACACCCGGAAATATGTCCGAACCTGAATACAGACCATTCCAAACTGCTCGAAATTTACAGAGCAGTAGACGCTCTGCCTGGCATTAAGAAGAGTTTTATTGGCTCGGGAGTACGCTACGACTTACTGCTGCACGACAGCAAAGATGAGAAAGCCAACCAATCGGCACGTGAATATACACGCGAATTGATTAAGAACCACGTAAGCGGACGACTTAAAATTGCACCGGAGCACACGTCAGACCGTGTTCTGCAACTTATGCGTAAGCCTTCGTTCAAGCAGTTTTACCAATTCAAACGCATATTCGACAGGATAAACAAGGAAGAAAACCTGCGCCAACAAATTATTCCTTACTTTATTTCGTCGCACCCTGGCTGCAAGGAAGAAGATATGGCAGAGCTTGCAGTGATTACAAAAGACCTTGACTTTCACTTGGAACAGGTGCAAGACTTCACACCAACGCCCATGACAGTTTCCACCGAAGCGTGGTATTCGGGCTACGACCCCTACACGCTGGAACCCATATTCTCGGCAAAGACTCCTCGCGAGAAGCTGGCACAGCGTCAATTCTTCTTTTGGTACAAGCCCGAAGAGCGAAAAAATATTGAACGCGAACTGAAACGGATAGGCAGAAGCGACCTTATAGGGAAACTGTACGACAACAAACCTTTCCACGGAAGGGTGAACTACGACCCTAAAGCCATAGGAAGCAGCCCTGCCGACGACAAGAGAAGCCGCCGAAAAAAGCCATACAAACAAAACGACAATTGGAACAAGGGGAAGAAGAACAGAAGATAATTAAAGAGAAATACTGTCTGTTCCATTACAAACAGGCATACTACAATAGAATACAAAGACAATGAAAGAATTTGAAACGTATATTTTCGACTTGGACGGTACACTCCTCGAAACATTGAAAGACTTAGCTGCAAGTACCAACTACGCTTTACGAACGCACAATATGCCCGAACATTCGATAGAAGATGTTAGAATGTTTGTGGGCAACGGCGTAAAAAAACTAATGGAAAGAGCAATTCCAAACGGCATTGAAAATCCACAGTTCGAAGACGTTTACGCTACATTCCGCCAACATTATCTGGAACACAACCTCGACACCACCAAACCATACGAGGGCATTCCCGAACTACTTGCCGAACTGAAGGCACGTGGAAAGAAACTCGCCATTGTGAGCAACAAGTTTTATGCTGCCACACAAGAACTTGCCCGACACTTCTTTCCCGACACCATCGAAGTGGCTATTGGCGAGCGAGAAAACATAAAGAAGAAGCCAGCACCCGACACCGTGATAGAAGCCTTGCGCCAATTAGGAGCGTCGAGAGAAACAGCGGTGTATATTGGCGACAGCGATGTAGACATTATGACTGCCAAAAACTGCGATATGCCTTGCGCCAGCGTGCTATGGGGATTTCGCGACAAGAAGTTCCTAACCGAGCACGGTGCTACTTTCTTTGTTGAAAAGCCGTCCCAACTACTTCCCGATTAATACAGCAATAAGAAGAATTTACTCATTCATACCCTCCTTTTTGATAAGAAAAAAGGAGGGTATATTTTTTGTTTTCTTCAATCTGCTGAATTTTCTACGTGTATGGAAGAAATTACTTACGTGTAAATAAATTCTTCCATACACGTAGAAAAATATTTATTTACACGTAAATAATTCTACAAACATATTATAAAGCGATGCAAAGTATTCGTTTTTGAAATGTAAAACACTAACAATCAGACAACTAAAAACTTTAAGCAGAACACAAAATCTTGGACTACATAAAAGCAAAGCAAAAAGGGAACTTTCATAAACCCGTATGAGTGTAAAACGAGAGAGAAACGTATGGTCTGCCAATATACTGAAAAGGAAAAGAGGATATGTCAAAAATGAGCTTTTGGCATATCCTCTTTTCTGTGCATCGCACATCTATAAAATTTTAAAACTTAGAAATCATCATCAGTAATGTCTTCCGCTTGTATGTCTAAATCTTCGGGGGTGGCATCGAAAGTAGTTCTATAACTTTCTTCTATGAATTTATCGTCGTCGAACGAATCATCATCGTTGTCGTCGTCATTGTCTTTTGGGAATTCCTCATCATCGTCGTTATCGTCAAATTCACCCTTACTTACTACAGGTGTTTGCATATCCATATCGTCGAAATCCATATCAATATCCTCGGGTATGTCGGCTATCTCCTTTACGAAAATAGCTTCCGTCCAGCCACCTTTGTTTATTTCGAGCACCTCGTAACCTTCAGCAACCTTCTTTTCGTACAGACCTCCGCTCTTCTTCAAACGGGCAGTTGGCAGCGTTGTCGTAGTTACTTCAAAAGCACCAAGAATAATATCTTGAACGTTTTTGTCCAGACTCTCCCAGCCACCGCCGAAGTTTCCCTCGAGCACATCTATGATTTTCCTTGCCGAAATGCGGTGTATGTTGTCCTTTGTAAGGTCAGAAATGCGGTTGATAGGCTTTTTCTTTATCGCCCATTTCACAACCGTGCTGTCGTCTAACTTAATTTGTCCAATCTTGTAGCCACGCTCTTCGTACTTGGCAATAACCTCAGGTCTGTCCACTTTCACTTCTTCGAGGGTAAAAGCACTCTTGATAACATCAAGATAATGGTTCTCATTATCCTTCAAATCAGCATCGCGCTCAGCCTGACTCCATAAGCGAAACACATCGTTCTCCTGTATATCCCAGACGGTAGACTTCGTTAAATTTTTTAATGATAGTGATTTTCCTTGTCGCTTCATATTCTTTTTATTAACAATACAATATTATAGATAGTGGTGCAAAAGTAAATACTAAAAACTGAACCTGCAAGAAAATTATAGTAAAAATAAATCTGCAATGAAAAATCGAGCAAAGTGGTTGGAATAATGAAATAGATTTCTTAACTTTGCATATACACACTTACATCGTACGGAATGGAACCATTAGCAGAAAGAATGCGCCCCCATACGCTCGACGAATATGTCGGACAGAGCCATTTGGTGGGTAAAGGTGCCGTCTTGAGAAATATGATAGACTCAGGGCGCATTTCTTCGTTCATTCTGTGGGGACCTCCGGGAGTGGGCAAAACAACATTGGCGCAGATTATTGCCAACAAACTCGAAACCCCATTCTACACTCTATCTGCCATAGCAAGCGGCGTGAAAGATGTGCGTAACGTAATAGAGAAAGCCAAGAACGGCAGATTTTTCAACTCGCCCTCCCCTATCTTGTTCATCGACGAGATACACCGCTTTTCCAAATCGCAACAAGATTCGCTGCTCGGAGCTGTTGAAAAAGGAATCGTTACACTCATTGGCGCAACCACCGAGAACCCCTCTTTTGAGGTCATCAGACCATTACTGTCAAGGTGCCAGGTATATGTGCTCAAGAGTTTGGATAAAGACGAGCTGCTAAAACTGCTCACCCACGCCATTACGAACGATGTATATTTAAAGGAAAGGAATATCCAGCTGAAGGAAACCGAAGCACTGTTGCGATACAGTGGCGGCGATGCAAGAAAGCTGTTGAACATTCTTGAACTTACGATAGAAGCATCGGAAAAAAGCGACGAAGTAGTTATCACAAACGAAAGCGTTGTAGCGTGCTTGCAGCAGAATCCCTTGGCATACGATAAAGACGGCGAAATGCACTACGACATCGTCTCCGCATTTATCAAATCGATTCGTGGAAGCGACCCCGATCCAGCACTCTATTGGCTGGCAAGAATGATAGAAGGAGGCGAGGACCCACAGTTCATCGCCCGCAGACTGCTCATCAGCGCATCGGAAGATGTTGGATTGGCAAACCCCAACGCACTGCTTTTGGCAAATGCAGCCTTCGATACCGTAACGAAAATAGGTTGGCCAGAAGCCCGAATAGCCTTGGCAGAAGCAACGGTGTATCTTGCCGTATCGCCAAAAAGCAATTCTGCCTACCTCGGAATAGACGCTGCATTGGCAGAAGTGCGCGCCAGTGGCAACCAACCCGTTCCGCTCCCGCTTCGCAATGCGCCAACAAAGCTAATGTCGTCGTTGGGATATAACGACGGATACAAGTATCCGCACGACTTTCCAGGACATTTTATAGAACAACAATATATGCCCGATTCGCTTACCGACAAGCGTTTTTGGCATGCACAACACTCCCCGCAAGAAGACAAACACTATCAATGGATGGTGCAATGTTGGGGAGACAGATATAAAAAATGAAAGATATGAAAATTGTAGATTTAGATGGTTATGCAGCCAACCCTGGTGATATATCATGGGACGGCGTAAAGGAATTAGGAGAGTTTGTATTCTACGACTACTCTGAAGAACATCAAATTATAGAAAGAGCTAAAGATGCTGAAATCGTTCTTGTCAATAAAATCAATATGACAAGAGAGATTATAGAGCAGCTACCCAAGCTAAAATATATCGGCGAATTGGCTACTGGCTACAACAACATCGACTTGCAGGCAGCTAAAGACCACGGTGTCATTGTAACAAACATTCCTGCTTACAGCACCGACAGCGTTACACAGTTTGTTTTCGCACACTTGCTGAATGTTGCAACCCACGCTGACCACTACGCTTGTCAAACACGCGAAGGTGTTTGGAGTGCCAAGAAGTCGTTCTGCTATTGGGACGAACCTCTCTTCGAACTTGCAGGAAAGACGCTGGGTATAGTCGGATTGGGCAACATTGGTGCAAAGGTTGCATGGGTCGGACACATGTTAGGTATGGACATTTCAGCCTATACGAGCAAAAACAGCAGCGACCTGCCTGAGTGGATTCGCAAGACCACACTGGAAGGACTCTATCATACCGCCGACATCATCACGCTCCATTGCCCGCTGACAAAGGAGAATACACACATGATAAATAAAGATGTATTGGCACAAATGCGTCCGGGAACCATATTGATAAATACAGGACGTGGCGCACTTATCGACGAAGAAGCCGTAGCTTCTGCACTGAAGAAGAAGCATCTTAAAGCATATTGTGCCGATGTCATGGAGCAAGAACCTCCACACAAAGACAATCCGCTGCTGAAATTGCCAAACGCTTACATCACACCGCACATTGCGTGGGCTACATTGGAAGCAAGACAGCGATTGATGGATATTTGTGTTGAAAACATCAAGGCATTTATTGAGGGCAATCCTCAAAATGTCGTAAACAAATAAACAATAGCACATCACAACATAAAACAGACTATGACATTTACAGACCCTAAGTTCGCTGAAACACTTTTAGAACTCATAGAAGGCTTGGGAACACTTGCTTTCGCCATCTCAGGTATAAGGCATGCCGCAGAAAAACATTTCGACTGGTTTGGTGGATATGTATGCGGCATTGCCGTAGCCATAGGTGGCGGAACCATTCGCGACACTATGTTGGGCGTCAGACCTTTTTGGACAACCGACATTCGCTATTTGCTGGTTACCACCGTTGCCCTGTTCCTCACAGTAATACTTCGGAAACGTATGAAGAAACTGAACAATGCTTGGTTTGTCTTCGACACCTTAGGCTTGGCATTCTTCACCATTGCAGGTATGCAAAAGACTTTGTCGTTTGGGCACCCATTTTGGGTTGCCATCATTATGGGTTGTATTACTGGAGTTGCCGGCGGCGTAATTCGCGACGTATTATTAAACAATGTGCCTGTTATCTTTCGCAAAGAGATATACGCTATTGCGACTGTTGCCGGCGGTTTGCTTTATTGGGCAATGTTGTCATTGAATTGCAGTATGACTTTTACAGTTATTGCAACTTTCTTTGTGATTGTTATAATTCGCTTTGTTGCTGTATATTACCACATTCAACTGCCCACTTTGCACGACGAAAGCTAACTTCTTTCTAAAAAAATATTCAAAAAAATTTGGTGGTAACAACAAAAAACAGTACCTTTGCACTCGCAATTAAGGAACAATATTAAAGTTCTAAAAAGGCAACCATAAAAAGAATGGTTCCGTAGCTCAACTGAATAGAGCATCTGACTACGGATCAGAAGGTTGTGGGTTTGAATCCCGCCGGAATCACAAAAGAGTTTAGATGTAACAATCTAAACTCTTTTTTTATTTGCATTTTATGAAAATGACTCATCTAATATAGTTGGAAGCCTATTCCAACAACATTAATATAAGTATCATAAACCTGTATATATAAGGTGAGCTCGATACAAGAATTATTCCAATACGTTATTTATCAAATACTTAAAGAAAGAACTGATTGTGATTTGATATGCTTATCATCAGAAAGAAGTGAAGTTTCTTCTTCCAATTCTTACACCAATTTCACGTTATTCTATAGACGAAAAGAAGGCTATAAAGGTGTAAATATCTTTCACAGACACATCTATCACTTAACTACCTAACCATCAGCGCATTATAAAACCTATTGTTTTGCGTTCCAAAAGCGGCTGTTTTGCACGGTAAAAGCGTAGGTTTTGCATCGCAAAAGAGCCGCTTTCGCAATATGAAAGCGCAGTTATCACTTTTTAAGAGAATTATCTTTACAAAGTTAAGCAGCGAAACTCTCACAGTTTCATCAAAGAGATTACTAAAATACACCTGCGAGATTGCCTGTTTAACCTGCTTTCTTATACCGAACCAACGTATATATATAAGGTGTATATAAAAGAAATAAGAGGGTGTAACATAATTTACTTTTATGTTACACCCTCATTATATTGGAGTTTTGATAGAGTCGTTCAGCTTTCAGACTCTATCAACGATAAAGTTATACTATTATCCGAGTCGCTTCAACTGTACGGTGAAGTGGCGCATCAGCGGAGCTTCCCACTCAATGGCAACACCACGTGTAACACTCTCACGACGGTCGAAGACATTCTTCAAGGCAGCTGCTATCACATTCATGTGGTTGTCGGTATATACGCGACGAGGGATAGCCAAGCGCAGAAGGTCGAGTCCTCCGAAGCGGTTCTCGCCAGTTTCAGGGTCACGGTCAGCAAGCATATAGCCCACTTCTACACCACGAATACCAGCTTCGAGATAAAGTTCGCAAGTTAAAGTCTGTGCAGGGAACTCCTCTTTTGGTACATGAGTGAGCACCTTGCTTGCATCTACGAAGATAGCGTGGCCACCAGCAGGACGCTGATAAGGGATTCCGTATTCGTCAAGCTTCTTTGCAAGATATTCTACCTGATGGATTCGGGTCTGGAGCATATCAAATTCAGTATTCTCGTCCAATCCCTGTGCAAGCGCATTGAGGTCGCGTCCGCTCATTCCGCCGTAGGTTACATAACCTTCCATTGGAATACAGAACATCTTTGCGCCCTCAAACCACTCTTTATTGTTGGTAGCAATGAAGCCTCCCATATTCACTACGCCGTCCTTCTTTGCAGACATTGTCGCAGCATCAGCCTCAGCATACATCTCGCGCACGATTTCCTTGATGGTCTTGTCAGCGTAACCTTCCTCGCGTACCTTAATAAAATAAGCGTTCTCAGCAAAGCGTGCAGAGTCCATTACAACTGGTATGCCATATTGATGACAGAGTGCGCAGGTCTCCTTGATATTCTTCATACTGACTGGCTGACCACCCACGGTGTTGTTGGTAACGGTGAGTACCATGAAAGGCACGTTGCCTTTGTTTTCTTGCAGCACTTTCTCGAGTTTCTTCAAGCAAACGTTACCCTTGAAAGGAACTTCCTTTTGGGTGTCCTTCGCATCGTCGGTCGTTACGTCAATGGCGTGTGCCTTACGGCTTTCGATGTGTCCCTTGGTAGTATCGAAGTGCGCATTTCCAGGAATAACGTTACCTTCCTTAACGAGATAAGAGAAGAGCACGTTTTCGGCAGCACGTCCCTGATGGGTCGGAATAATATACTTCATTCCGAGAATCTTCTGTACTGTCTCCTCAAACTTATAGAACGATGTGGCACCAGCATAGCTCTCGTCGCCCAGCATCATTGCTGCCCACTGACGGTCAGACATTGAGCCAGTTCCGCTATCGGTGAGCAGGTCGATGTAAACTTGTTCTGCCTTGAGTTGGAATACGTTGTAGTGTGCCTCCTTGAGCCACTGTTCTCTTTCTTCACGTGTACTTTTCTTGATTGGTTCAATCATCTTGATTTTCCAAGACTCTGCAAATGGTATTTCCATAATTCAAATTGTTTTTAATTAATAGTGTATAATGGTTATAAGAATATTTATTTCCGTTTATCAAATGAATAGGTTTCTACAGTTGCAAATATACATAATTCTTTTTCATTTGTGTATATTTTTCATTAAAAAAATAGTCATTAATAGATATTTTGAATTAGAAATGGTGAATAAGAAGTGAGAAATGGCACGATTACTAATTACGAAATTCTAAATATAAAGAGCCGCCATCAAGATGGAAAGTTCCATTTTGATGGCGGTTTTTCTTATATATTGCTTTGTCTTTCCTTACAATGGAGTAGTGAAAATATAGGTACGAATGATGTAATAAGAAAGAATACCTGCCAAATAACCAACGAAAGCAATCCAAGTAATCTTCTTCATATACCAACCGAATGTTATCTTTTCCAAGCCCATAACGATAACACCAGCTGCGCTACCGATAATAAGCATAGAGCCACCAACACCCGCACAATAAGCAAGCAACTGCCAGAAGATTCCATCTACAGCCATATCGCCCGCAGCTTGAATAGGATACATACCCATACTTCCTGCTACCAAAGGTACATTATCTACAATAGAAGAAAGCACACCGATAATACCTGTTACAGCATAGTGGTTCTCATCGAATATCGTATTCAATGATTTGCCAAGATTCATCAATACACCAATCTCTTCCAAGCAAGCAACAGCCATCAAAATACCAAGGAAGAACAATATGGTAGAGATGTCTATACGTGATAAAAGATTAGTTACACGCTTCGCAAAGCTCACGCCATCGCCCTTTGAACGATGCAAATGACGATAGAACAATTCGGTTACAGTCCACAATACACCCAATACAAGCATAATACCAACAAACGGTGGAAGATGGGTTATCGACTTAAAAATTGGAACAGAGCAAAGACCGCCCACACCAACGACAAAGACCGTCTTTCGCTGTTTACTTCCAAACTCGCCCAATTCCGCAGTTTCTGTTTCCGATTGAGCTGCAATGGCAAGTTCGCCTTTGAGCATATATTGCATAATAAATGCAGGAATGACCATAGAAACAACTGAAGGTATGAGGATTTCGCTGATAACTCCTGCCGCTGTAATCGTACCAGCGTTCCACAACATAATTGTTGTAACATCGCCTATTGGCGAGAATGCGCCACCCGAATTAGCTGCAATGATAACCAATGCCGCATAAATCATACGGTCTTCCTTATTGCTGATGAGCTTGCGAAGTATCATTATCATAACGATACTTGTCGTTAGATTATCCAAAATAGCCGACAGAATAAAGGTCATACAGGCTATACGCCACAATAAAGTGCGCTTCGACTTCGTCCTCATAACGTTCTTTACCCAGTTGAAACCGCCATTTTGGTCTACAATTTCAACTATTGTCATCGCTCCCATCAAGAAGAACAGTGTTGTTGCAGTATCGCCCAAATGTTCTATAATGACCTTATTAACAAACTCTGTAATATTGCCTGTCCACTCTGAAGCGTTTCCAGCGTGCATCAACTGAACAAATGGCACAGGGTCGAACATATACAATGTCCAACAAAATACAAACATCAACAAAGCAATAGCAGCCTTGTCTATTTTCACTAAGCTCTCCGTGGCTATCAATGCGTAGCCAAGAACAAAAACGATGATAATCGCAATTGTTAATGTAGACATTTCTTTAATTTATTTTTTTAATTGGTAAATAAAAATTATATACTTTCTAAAACGCCCACAAAGGTATATAAAAGATATGAAGTGGAAAGTTTTTAGCACGATATTTTTACAGAAAATACTCGAATATTGGTTTATTTATAGTATATTTGTAGCAAAATACTGTGTTATGGAAAAGAAACAAATAAATGTAGTTTGTGCAGTTATCCGTAAAGGATACAGATACCTTTGCACGCAACGACTTAGAAAAGGCCCTGACTATACTGCTGAACGTTGGGAATTTCCAGGTGGAAAAGTAAAGCCAAACGAAAGCGACCACGAAGCATTGCGCCGAGAAATAAAGGAAGAAATGGATTGGGACATATACGTTGGTGGACAATTGGGAAGCATAACCTACGAATATCCCGACTTCATCATTACCCTTACAGCATACGACTGTATGGCACGCAACTACGATTTCAAACTCCTTGCACACATTGATGCGAAATGGTTAAAGCGAGGAGAGTTCGATTCTTTAGAGTGGACGGCAGCCGACAAAGAGCTTATAAAGGAAGTATGGAAATAATAGTAAGCAACGAAATAGAAACCGTTTGTCCCAATTTTGTAGGTGCTTGTGTTGAAGCCAGAGTGAAAAACTCGCAGTACAGCCAACCGCTTTGGGACGAAATAAACATGCTTGAAGCGAAATTCAAAGCCGAACTTACCACCGAAACACTGAAAGACATATCGGGCATTGCCGCCACTCGCCGTGTTTACCGTGCCTGTGGCAAAGACCCTTCGCGCTATCGCCCTGCATCTGAAGCACTCATAAGGCGTGTGTTGCAAGGTAAAGCTCTCTATCAGATAGACACATTGGTAGACCTTATCAACCTTGCCTCTATGGCATTCGGTTACAGCATTGGTGGTTTTGACGCCGACAAGTTCGTAGGCAACACACTCACATTGGGCATTGGCAAAGAAGGAGAACCTTACGAGGGTATCGGACGAGGTATGATAAACATTCACGGACTGCCTGTCTATCGGGACGAAATAGGCGGAGTGGGCACACCGACTTCCGACCACGAACGCACAAAGATAACTATCGACACCACCCACCTGTTGGTATTAATCAACGGGTACGACGGCAACGAAGCGTCGGTAAGGCAAAATGCCGAGTTCATTCAACAGCTTTTGCAGAAGTTTTGCGAAAGCGACGGTGGCACTTACCATATATATAAATAGGTAGACAGAATGCAAGAAGACAAATTAACAACGATGAAGGAACTTGTTGATAAGCTCAACAAGGCTTCCGATACATATTACAACGGTCGGGCAGAAATGATGTCGGACCACGAATGGGACGCAGCTTTCGACCAACTGAAACGTTTGGAGGAAGAAACAGGCACTATCCTACCCGACTCACCTACTGCCAACGTAAGCGCAGACAGCATAGCAGGCGAAAAGGAGGAACACGAATACCCTGCCCTTTCGCTTGCCAAGACAAAGAGTACAGCCGAACTTGCCAAATGGGCAGAGGGTAAACCCATTTGGCTTTCGTGGAAATTAGACGGTCTGACCTTGGTAGCTACATACGACAATGGCAAGTTGTCGAAGGTGGTAACGCGTGGCAACGGGCATATCGGCACCAATATCACGCATCTTGCAAGTGCCATTGAAGGCATTTTGCCACAGATTGACAACACAGGACACATTGTTATCCGTGGCGAAGCCATCATCAGCTACACCGACTTCAACGTGTTCAATATGGAAATGAGCGAAGAATATGCCAACCCACGCAACCTTGCATCGGGCTCACTCACGCTGAAAAACATCGAAGCCGTGAAGTCGCGACACATTCGCTGGATACCTTTCACATTGGTTCATACCGACGAGGACATTGAATCGTGGGGAGGTCAGATGGACTTCTTGGAACAATTAGGCTTCAAAACGGTAGAACACGAACAGATAACTCACCCTACGCAGGAAAGCATAGACGAGGTTATACAGAAGTGGACAGTTAAGTTGAACACCTTCGACTACCCTGTCGATGGTCTGGTTATTTCGTACGACGACACCATATATGCCACTTCAGGAAGCGTTACAGGGCATCACGCCACACGAGCAGGCTATGCTTTCAAGTGGCAGGACGAGAGTGCTGCGACCGAACTGGAACATATAGAATGGTCGTGTGCAGCCTCAACCATCTCGCCCGTTGCTGTTTTCAAACCTGTAAGCTTAGAAGGAACAACCGTAAAACGTGCAAGTCTTTGCAACATATCGGAGTGTGAGCGATTGGGAATAGGCGACAAGGGCACCAAAATAGAAGTGATAAAAGCCAACAAGATAATTCCAAAGGTTATCAACGTTACAGAAACCGTCGGCACACTCGCCATTCCGCATACCTGCCCAGTGTGCAAGGCTGCCACCGAAGTGGTGGAAAGCGAAAGCAGTGCCACCAAGACGCTGCACTGCACCAACCCAGACTGCGCTGCAAAACAGCTGAAAAAGTTTGTCCGCTTTGTATCAAAAGAGGGCGTAAACATCGACGGACTTTCCGAACAAACCGTGCAGAAGTTCATCAATCTTGGTTGGGTGAAAGAATATGCCGACCTTTTTCATTTAGACGAACACGCCAACGAACTTCGCACAATGGAAGGTTTTGGCAGCAAAAGCGTTTCAAATCTATTGAAATCGATAGAGAAAGCAAGAACCGTAGAGGCTAAGAACTTTCTGTACGCATTGTTTATTCCACTCGTAGGACAAGATGTTTGCGCACGTTTGCTTTCGGCTTATCCGCTATCAGAACTCATTTCAACCGCACAAACCACCACCGACTTAGCTGTATTCTCTACCATTGCAGGCATTGGACCCGAGAAAAGCACAAGTTTCGTGAAGTGGTTGCAAGACGAGAAAAACAAAAACATTGTTGAACACTTGCTTGCCGAACTCGAAATTAAAGAGGCTGCACCTATCGAAAAAGGCTCTCTGTGCAACGGACTGACCTTCGTTGTTACAGGCGATGTGCACCATTACAAGAACCGAAACGAGCTGAAAGCTTACATAGAAAGCCAAGGCGGAAAGGTTACGGGCAGCGTATCGAAATCGACAAACTACCTTATAAACAACGATATAAACAGCACATCGGGCAAGAACCAAAAGGCACGACAGCTTGGAATAGACATTATTTCGGAAGAAGACTTTATCAATAAATTCACAAACAATTAAAAGTCGGGAAGCATAAAAATACCGCCATCACGGATAAAACATATCTGTTGATGGCGGTTTTTTGTTATATCGCTACTGCAAAATCGCTGCAGCAATACCATAAGCTATATTTCGGGACTGAGAAACTAAGCGTGAACAACTCACTTTATGAGTGAAAAAGAGGCGAGAATGTTGTAAACATTTTTCGCAAGCATAACTATTAGCTAAATCACTTGTTATCAATGCATTACAAAACCTATTGTTTTGCATTCCAAAAGCGTAGGTTTTGCACGGTAAAAGCGGCTCTTTTGCAACGCAAAACCTACGCTTTCGCAACGTCAAAACGCAGTTAGCACTTTTTAAAGAAATTATCTTTACAAAAACGATGCTATTTTCTGCTTTTTCCAAACCGTTTTTATGCACGAACAGTTGCCTTGCCATACGGCACGATTTATCACGTTTATCATCTGCACTTTGCAGCTTCTTGGGTGTTAGGAACGTGATAAATCACGCCCCTACACATAGAAATCTGTGGTTTGTAACAGGCAAAGAGTAAACTCTCTCCTCCAATATAATTCTACAAGACTTGTGTTTCTCCTGCTTAAATAGAATCTTCTGGCAAGCCCGAATTTGCATCAGAAGATTTGCGTTTCGACGAAAATCCTAAGTCATCAAGCAATTCATCAACAGCCGAACCAGCCATCTCTTTAATCTTATCAGCAGCAGGAGCTATTACATTTTCTTTCAATATCTTTTCTGCTTCCTTTTGAAGTTCTGATTGAACATCTATTTCTGATTTCTTGTAATACTTTTCCGTTGCCAATTTCAGCTGTTCTTTGTTCAGTGTGAATACATGATTGAGTACGCCCAACGAAACAATATAGCTTTTTCCACCAAAGTGAACCTTGCCCACCGAGCACACAAAATAGTTATCAACACTTATCAAATTGTCCATAGCAGCGTCTACGACTTTCTTTGTAAACACGTCATTGACCGTCTGCAATGCCTTTGAAAAGATGTCGTTGTCAGAATCTTTAGCCACAGCAGTGGCAGCATCGTTCACCGTAGAGGTTACAACATCAGACAAAACCCGTTTATGTTCTTCAGCCGAAGGACAAGTAAAGATTAGCAGACAAACAAATGCTACGAGCGAAACCAAAATACCTATAAGACAGCCGTGCTGCTTTTTATGCTTTTCAGGGGTGGCTTCTTCGACATAAGCATCTGCTACGGGGCGGGCTTCCACGTGCGGAATTTCATTGACAGGCTCACCATCAACAACTGCATCACACTCTAATATATTATCTTTATTACCAGCCTGTTGAGCATTTTCATTCAGGTTTCCCATTAGCATTGCTCGTAACTCTTCTATTTGCCACGCAGGCGTCCAGTCTTCCGAGCCGTCAGGCAACACTAAAGTCGTAGCTTCTATACCTCGTTCAGCAAGTTCCTTTATGCTATAAGGACCTCGCTTTTCATTGTCAATATTAATATAATATTCCATTTCTTCTGACACTATTTTAAAATATTAATCGTTACAGACTGCGAAATTATACATTATTTCCAAAACAAGCAAGGGTTCAGTTTAATTTTATTCGTTAATGATTTTCATCAGACTATAAAAACTATGAACAACGAAAAAAAATTACGTTTTTTCTTGTTGTTATTTACCTTATTTATTATCTTTGCATATATTTCGAAAAAAGTACACTATAATATAATGTTTGAAAATTTAAGTGACCGTCTTGACCGCTCCTTTAAAATATTGAAGGGTGAAGGCAAGATTACGGAAATAAACGTAGCGGAAACGCTGAAAGATGTTCGTAGGGCATTGTTGGATGCCGACGTCAATTACAAAGTTGCAAAAACGTTTACCGATACCGTAAAGCAAAAGGCTTTGGGTATGAACGTATTGACAGCCGTAAAGCCTGGACAGCTTATGGTGAAAATCGTTCACGACGAGTTGGCAGAATTGATGGGCGGCGATGCCGTAGGAATAAAATTAGAAAACAAACCAGCTATCATCTTGATGAGCGGTTTGCAGGGTTCGGGTAAGACGACCTTTTCGGGTAAGTTAGCGAACCTTCTGAAAACAAAAGAACACAAGAAACCACTGCTTGTAGCCTGCGACGTATATCGTCCTGCTGCCATTCAGCAGCTCAATGTTGTAGGCGAATCGGTAGGCGTACCTGTATATAGCGAACCTGAAAACAAGAACGTGAATGCCATTGCAGAGAATGCTATCAAGCAAGCAAAGGCAAATGGCAACGATGTGGTTATCATCGACACCGCTGGCCGCTTGGCGGTTGATGCGGAAATGATGGACGAAATAGAAAGTCTGAAGAACCACGTAAACCCTGATGAGGTATTGTTCGTTGTGGACTCGATGACGGGTCAGGACGCAGTAAATACAGCAAAGGAATTTAACGACAGATTGAATTTCGACGGAGTTGTACTTACAAAGCTCGACGGCGATACACGTGGCGGTGCCGCACTGTCTATCCGTACAGTCGTAACAAAGCCTATCAAGTTCATCGGTACAGGCGAAAAGATGGAAGCACTTGATGTTTTCCACCCCAGCCGAATGGCAGACCGTATCTTGGGAATGGGCGATGTTGTTTCGCTTGTTGAACGTGCGCAAGAGCAATTCGACGAGGAAGAGGCGAAAAGACTGCAGAAGAAGATTCAAAAAAATAAATTCGACTTCAACGATTTCTACAACCAGATACAGCAAATCAAGAAGATGGGTAATCTGAAAGACCTTGCTGCAATGATTCCAGGTGTAGGAAAAGCCATTCGCGACGTAGATATTGACGACAACGCATTCAAGGGTATAGAAGCCATCATACAGAGTATGACGCCAAAGGAAAGAACTAACCCAGAAGTGTTGAACAACTCTCGCCGTCAGCGCATTGCAAAAGGCTCAGGCACGAATATACAAGAGGTGAACAGACTTGTAAAACAATTCGAGCAAACACGCAAGATGATGAAAATGGTTACAGGTTCTAAGATGGCAGGAATGATGGGCAAGATGAAGAATATGCCTGGTATGCCAAAGATGCCGAAACTATAATACAAATAAAAACAATATTAAACCTACAGTTCAAGACCTTATGGATTACAAACTTATCGACGGAAAAGCTACCGCAACAGCTATTAAAAAGGAAATTGCGGAAGAAGTACGCAAAATCGTTGAGGCTGGTGGAAAGCAGCCACATCTTGCAGCCGTACTCGTAGGACACGACGGCGGAAGCGAAACTTACGTAAAGAACAAAGTGCTTGCCTGCGAGGCTTGCGGTTTCAAATCTTCGCTGATTCGTTTTGAAAGCGATGTTACGGAAGAAGAATTGCTCGCTTGCGTAGACAAATTGAATAACGATGATGATGTTGATGGATTTATCATGCAACTTCCATTGCCAGCACACATCGACGAACAGAAGATTATTATGGCAGTAGACTATCGCAAGGATGTCGATGGTTTCCACCCAATCAATGTTGGACGTATGTCTATTGGCTTGCCTTGTTTCATTTCAGCTACACCATTAGGTATGCTGACCTTACTTCAACACTACAACATTCCAACTTCAGGAAAGAAGTGTGTTGTGCTCGGAAGAAGCAATATCGTAGGTAAACCAATGGCACAGCTGATGATGCAAAAGCAGTTCGGCGATGCAACTGTTACTGTCTGCCACTCACGTTCAAAGACTTTGAAGGAAGAGTGCTTGGCAGCTGACATTATCATCGCAGCTATCGGTAAGCCCGAATTTGTTACAGCCGATATGGTAAAAGAAGGTGCTGTCGTACTTGATGTAGGTACAACTCGCGTTCCAGACCCATCTCGACCAAGCGGTTTCCGCTTGACAGGCGACGTTAAGTTCGACGAGGTCGCACCAAAATGCTCTTACATTACACCAGTTCCAGGCGGTGTAGGTCCTATGACCATCTGTTCCTTGATGAAAAACACACTTGCAGCGGGCAAGAAGGAATACTATAAATAAAACGACAATATAAATAAAGGTGGGGAATTTAGTTTCCCACCTAACTACAACATAAACAAACTATAAAAGGAAGGAGGAATTATGATGACCGCGGAAGAATATTTCCGAGAGGGCAACGAGTACAGAAAGAAAGGCGATTTTAAAAGTGCAATGCATTGTTATTTAGAGGCTATAGAGCTCGACCCAGAGTCTCCAGCCTTGGAAGCAAAGAAAATGTTAGAAGACATTTTTAATTTTTACAACAAGGACGCTTATAATCCTTAAAAATACAAAAACAATGAGCAAGATGAAAGGAGCAATTGTCGTAAACTCCGACAGATGCAAAGGATGCCAATTGTGTATTGTTGCATGTCCAAAAGATGTAATAGACATAGCTCAGAAAAAAGTTAATAGCCACGGATACACATATGTTGAACCAGCACACATTGATTTGTGTATAGGTTGCGCGGCATGTGCAACAGTGTGTCCAGACGGTTGTATCACAGTATACAGAAAAAGAGTGGAGGAATAAAGAATGGCAGAACAAGAAGTAACATTAATGAAAGGCAACGAAGCCATAGCGCACGCTGCCATACGTTGTGGTGCAGATGGATATTTCGGCTATCCTATTACCCCACAGAGTGAAATAATTGAAACATTCGCACTGCTGAAGCCATGGGAGACAACAGGCATGGTTGTATTGCAAGCTGAAAGCGAAACATCATCAATCAATATGATTTATGGTGGTGCTGGTGCAGGAAAGCGAGTACTGACATCTTCGTCTTCACCAGGTATAGCACTGATGCAAGAAGGCATTAGCTATATGGCAGGTGCAGAATTACCAGGCGTTTTTGTAAACGTACAGCGTGGAGGTCCGGGCTTGGGCACTATCCAACCAAGCCAGAGCGACTATTTCCAAGCCACAAGAGGCGGTGGAAATGGTGACTACAACGTGATTGTATTGGCACCAAACTCTGTTCAAGAGATGGCAGACTTTGTAGATTTGGCTTTTGAACTAGCGTTTAAGTATCGCAACCCTGCAATGATTCTTTCAGACGGAGTTATCGGTCAGATGATGGAAAAGGTTGTGTTGCCGCCGATAAAGCCACGCCGTACAGAAGAAGAAATAGAGAAAGAATGCCCATGGGCAAGTATGGGACGTAAAGTAGGACGCGAACCAAACGTCATTACATCGCTTGAGCTGAAGTCAGAAGTAATGGAAAAGAGAAACTTACACTTACAAGAGAAGTATAAGACTATTCGAGAAACCGAGACACGCTTTGAAACAAGCTTGTGCGAAGACGCTGACTACATCATCGTAAGCTTCGGTAGTGCTTCCCGTATAGGCGAAAAAGCAGTAGAGTTGGCACGCGAACAAGGCCTGAAAGTTGGACTATTCCGCCCTATTACTCTATGGCCATTCCCAAGTAAAGAGCTTGTCGAAATCTCAAAAGGCAAGAAAGGAATATTAGTAAGCGAGATTAATGCTGGACAAATGGTTCAAGACGTGAGACTCGCTATCGACGGTGCCCTTCCAGTAGAACACTTTGGAAGATTGGGTGGTATTGTTCCTGACCCAGAAGAGATTGTAGAAGCACTAAAAGATAAACTTATAAAATAAGAAATCGGAGGAATTGCCCAATGGCAGCAAATAATATAATTTCACCAGAAAACTTGGTGTACGCAAAACCCAAACTAATGAACGACACGACAATGCACTATTGTCCAGGTTGTTCGCATGGTGTCGTGCATAAGCTCGTAGCAGAGGTTATTGCCGATATGGGTATGGAAGAAAAAACAATAGGAGTAAGTCCTGTCGGCTGTGCAGTATTCGCTTACCGCTATATTGACATTGATTGGCAAGAAGCAGCACACGGAAGAGCACCTGCAGTAGCCACTGCTATCAAACGCCTTTGGCCAGACCGCTTGGTATTTACTTATCAAGGTGATGGCGACTTGGCTTGTATCGGAACAGCAGAGACAATACACGCTCTCAATAGAGGTGAGAACATTACAATCATCTTCATAAATAATGCAATCTATGGAATGACTGGAGGACAAATGGCACCAACTACCTTGATAGGTCAGAAAACAGCTACTTGCCCCTTCGGACGAACTCCAGACATACACGGTTATCCACTCAACATGACCGACTTAGCAAGCCGATTAGAAGGAACTTGCTATGTTACCCGACAAAGTGTTGATACCGTTGCATCTATCAATAAAGCAAAGAAAGCCATTCGTAAGGCTTTCGAGGCAAGCATGCTGGGCAAAGGCAGCTCACTTGTTGAAATTGTAGCCACCTGTAATAGTGGTTGGAAACTTACTCCAGCACAAGCCAACGAATGGATGCGCGAGAATATGTTCCCCCATTATCAAAAGGGCGACCTTAAAGATGAAACGGGAATATAACCCAACTTAAAGCATTTACAGTATGAAGAAAGAGATTATAATTAGCGGTTTCGGAGGACAAGGCGTTCTCTCTATGGGAAAAATATTAGCCTATTCGGGACTTATGGAAGACAAAGAGGTAACATGGATGCCCGCTTACGGCCCTGAACAACGTGGCGGAACTGCAAATGTTACGGTCATTGTAAGCGACGAACGTATATCATCTCCTATTTTAAGTAAGTATGATGTTGCGATTGTGTTGAACCAACCCTCACTCGAAAAATTTGAGGAAAAGGTAAAACCGGGTGGCATACTTATATATGATGGATTTGGAATACTGAATCCACCCACTCGTACCGACATAAAAGTTTATTGCATTGATGCAATGAACAAGGCAGCTGAAATGAAAAACTCTAAAGTTTTCAACATGATAGTGCTCGGCGGACTGCTCAAGGTTTGCCCTATTATAAGTATGGAAGGATTAAACAAAGCATTGTTCAAGACACTACCCGAACGCCACCATCACTTAATTCCTTTAAATATGGAAGCCGTAGAAATTGGTGGCAGCATAATAAAAGAAGTGCAAAAGTAATATTAGTTACTTCTACATTTTTATAAGAGACCCTTGGCTAAAATGCTAAAGGGTCTCTTTATTTATACCTTTTGGTAATACAAAGAACTGTTATAAAACAAATAATTAAACAGTTTTTTAAGCTATTCGTCCTGTTTTATACCTAAAAATGGACTTTTCAGCCACTTTTCAGCAAAAACATTTGGTTGTTTGCGTAATTTTTTATTACTTTGCATTGTAGTTATAGTACATTATTTTTTTAAGTATTAATAAATTTAGGAAAAATGAAAAAGTTAGGTTTATTGTTTGCTGCCGCAACATTGGCAGTATCTGCATCAGCACAGACAGTTGCAGAAAGTAAGACTTTCGACAACATTTACATCGGTATTAATGGTGGCGTTGCTACTAAGACAACTGGCCACAAGTGGTTGAGCGACCTCAACCCTAACGCTGGTCTTCGTATCGGTCGTTATTTCACTCCTGTATTCGGTTTGGCAATTGAGGGTAACGCATACTTCTCTAACAAGCCTTGGAAATCAACAGGTACAGTGGTACGCTACATCAACACACAGTTGTTGGGTACTGTAAACTTGAGCAATTGGTTCGGTGGTTACACTGGTGAGCCACGTTGCTTTGAAGTAAGCGCAGTTTACGGTCTTGGCTGGGGACACGTATTCAACCACAGAGACGATTTGGAACCAATCAACCGTATGACATCTAAGGCTGGTCTTGACCTTGCTTTCAACTTCGGTTCAAAGAAGCAATGGCAAATCTATATTGAGCCATCTATCAACTGGGCATTCCTCGGTCAGCATGAGGGCCGTACCAAGAATGATGGTGCAGGTCAATATGGCTACAACGCTTACTCTAACGGCGACCAACCTGTTTACAACATTCACAACTCAATGGTTCAGTTGAACGCTGGTATCGTTTACAAGTTCAAGAACTCTAACGGTGCTCACAATTTCACTATCGTAACTCCACGCGACCAAGCTGAAATTGATGCTCTCAACGCACAGATTAACGAGCTCCGCAACCGCAAGCCAGAAGTTATCACTAAGGAAGTTGAAGTTATCAAGGAAGTACCTGCAGTTAAGGAATTCACAGTTTCTGACCTTGTATTCGTAACATTCGCTCAAGGTAAGTACAATCTTACATCAGAGGCTAAGGCTGCTCTTGATAACGTTAAGTCTGGTAGCCACGTACAGGTTGTTGGTACAGCTTCTCCAGAAGGCAGTGCAGCACTCAACCAGAGATTGTCTGAAAACCGTGCTAAGGTGGTTGCTGACTACCTCAGAAGCCGCGGCGTTATCATAGACGAAGCTACTGGTAAGGGTGTTCAGGGTGTAACATCTAACCGCCTTGCAGTTGTTTACGTTAAGTAATTAGAAACGTAGAACAAGTAATTCTTAAATTACATAATCAAATCCTCGGTGCAAAAGTACCGAGGATTTTTTTGTTATATACAAATAAAAAATGAGTTCAATAAGAAAATATTTGTGAGTTGATTTCACCTTGCTTATTTAAGGTAAATACTGGAAAACAAATATGGATTTGTAAAGATAATTCTCTTAAAAAGTGATAACTGCGTTTTGACATTGCGAAAGCGGCTGTTTTGCGTTGCAAAACCTACGCTTTTACCGTGCAAAACAG
>OHAU01000140.1_pt1 | contig 101520 bp, 91 predicted proteins | sample 1577181 | NCBI WGS metagenome assembly OHAU01 (sample SAMEA3541472, study PRJEB24748) | human gut metagenome | biome: human gut; feature: human-associated habitat; material: faeces | place: China | collected 2012
GCCGCATAATTTAATAGATTTTATTGATTTAAATTATCACCAACGTTATTTGACAGAGAGCCTTTTATATTTTTACTCTACCCTTAAAGGTATTATATTTTCCCAAATTTATTATTTTTCTCTAGCAGAACTTGTGCCAGCCAAATATCCTGTTGAAAAAGCAATCTGTAGGTTAAAGCCTCCAGTAAAAGCATTTACATCCAAGATTTCACCTGCAAAATACAGACCTTCCACTAATTTAGATTCCATGGTGCTCGGATTCACTTCCTTAACCTCTATCCCACCTTCAGTTATAATGGCCTCATCTATTGGTCTTAACCTTTTTATATCAAAGTCTATTCCCTTTATCAGGCTAAGAAGTCGGTGCCTTTCTTCCTTAGATACCTGATGGACTGGCTTTTTCCTATCTATACCTACCTTATCGATAATATAATCTATCATCTTCTTATGTAGGAGGTCTTTTAAGCCTGTTTCAAAACTATTATTGGAATACTTTTCAAAGTCCCTCAAAATCCTAGCATCTAACTTTTCATTCGACAGGGCTGGTTTTAGGTCTAAAAGAATCCTGTAATTATTTTTTTGGAAGTCATCTATATAACATGATGCCGACTTAATTACCGGTCCATCCAGACCATATTCTCTAAATTCAAGCTCACCAAAGCCCTGGTAAATTTCCTTACTATTTTTGTATAGTTTTATAGAAATATTCCTTAGATTAAGGCCTACCATGTCGCGCTTGATATCTTGAACAGTTTCCATACCTATAAGGCTTGGATAGAGATTGGTCACCCTGTGACCACATTCTTTTGCCATCGTATAACCATCCCCAGTAGACCCTGTAAGCGGATAAGACTTACCACCAGTTGCTAATATTATCTTATCAGCAAATAGCTTAGTTCCATTAGATAAAATAAGACCCTTAACCTTATTTCCATCTAGGAGTATGGACCTTACCTTGGCCCCTGTTTTAATATTTACAGCCTGGCTGTCTAGCATTTTCTCCATAGCCTTAACTACATCAATTGCCTTATCACTTAGTGGAAATACCCTGTTTCCTCTTTCAGTCTTTAACTTTAAACCGAAGGATTCGAATAGGTCTATAAGGTCGTCATTAGTGAAGGAATACAAGGAACTATACATGAAATTGCCATTCCTGTATATATTGTTTATTATAGTATCAAGGTCAGATGCATTAGTTACATTACACCTACCCTTACCAGTTATCCTGATTTTTCTACCCAATATTTTATTTTTCTCTATTATTGTAACATGGGCTCCTTCTCTTGCTGCAAAATAGGCCGCCATCATACCGGCTGCTCCAGCACCTATAACTATTACCTTCTTCATCTTAGTATTCACCTATATCCCTATAAATTATCTAGTATAAATCATATAAAAATATCATATAAAATCTAGATATATAATAAATCCAATAATTTCTAATCTTTGTTTCCTAGTCTATCCAGCCAAAGTGCCTACATGCATATTCTATGCCACCATCATCAGCATCCTTAGTCACGAAGTCTGCTATTTTCTTCAGTTCTTCAACCGCATTTCCCATGGCAATAGATGTCCATTCTGGTCTAAACATTTTAATATCATTAGTATTATCACCAAATACAACTACATCCTGGTCTTCTATTCCCATCAGGTCCATAACCTTCCTAATACCCAAGGACTTGTCATCCGGTTCTATAACTATATAACCCGGCCTATACCTAGTATAGGTCACATTTTTTAAGGCCTCTAGCCCAGCCTCTTCTTCCGGATTTATACAGGCAAATCCCTTAAATATATCTTTGACCTTTCTGATGTCAAGGTTTGGATCAATTACAGTATCCATATAGTTCATTTTATCCTTTTCCATAATATCATAGAACTTCTTGGTCCTAGTATGCCATACCCTTTCATCAGCCATACATATAGCCCAAGGGATATTCTTTTCTTCAAAGACATCCACTATGTCTATCATCATCTGCCTGTCTAGTGGTTTTATATCTACCTGACCATTTAAAACTGTACCAAATCCACCGTCAGTCACCATATTGCTTATACCAAATTGATCGCAAAAGGGCTTGGTCATTGTGTACAGCCTACCTGTAGCCACACTTATAAAATGACCCTTCTCTTTTAACTTATTTAGGGCGTACTCAGTTGACTCAGGTATATACCTTGGCATACCTATAGCAATCGTCCCATCTATATCAAAAAAGAAATACTTTTTCCTAAATTCCTTTTTATCTTCCATGACTTTCCCCTTCCAAAAAAACTGTACCATCATTATATCATATCAGGTACAGTTCTTATAAGCTATCGTAAAATATTTAATATATTAGTCTTCCACGTCCTCAACTATAGCAATGTATGGAAGATTTCTATACTTTTCATCATAATCAATACCATAACCTACTATAAACTTATCCTCTATTACAAAGCCTACATAGTCAACATCTACATCAACCTTTTTCCTGGCAGGCTTATTTAGTAGGGTGCATAATTTTAGGCTTCTTGGTTCCCTAGTCATAAGAGTATCATATAGATTTCTTAGAGTGATACCAGAATCTATTATATCTTCAACAATTAATACATTCTTATCCTTTATATCTACATCAAGATCTTTTAAAATTTTTACTGTACCAGACGATACAGTACCACTTCCATAACTTGACACACTCATAAAGTCTATATTCACATTAAGGTCTATCTTTCTCATAAGGTCTGCTACAAAAACGCTAGCCCCCTTTAATATACCAACTAGCAGAAGGTCTTGTCCCTTGTAGTCTTTTTCTATCTGCTTAGCTAATTCAATAACCTTAGCTTCTATTTCTTCTTGACTAAACATAACACCAGTTAACTTATACATACTGCCTCCAATTTCTATACAAATAATTATAGTAGGTGGATACCTGCCTTGGCACAATCTCTAATCATACCATTTGGCCATATACCAACCTGGACTTCACCAATATGCGCTTTTCTAAGGAAGAACATGCATATTCTAGATTGACCTATTCCCCCTCCTATTGTGTATGGAAGGTCACCATTTAATAACTCTCTATGATAGTCAAATGACTTTCTATCCTCAGCACCGGCGATTTCTAGCTGCCTACTTAAGGCCTCTTCGTCTACCCTGATACCCATTGAAGATAATTCTATTACATCATCAAGGACTGGATTATAGAATAACAGGTCTCCATTTAGTTCCCAATCATCATAGTCTGGTGATCTACCATCATGTTTTTCGCCTGACTCCAATACTCCACCTATTCCTATCAAGAATACAGCCTTATGCCTCTTTACAATGGCCTTTTCCCTTTCCTTAGGAGTTAGGTTTGGCCATTCATTTTCTAAGTCCTGACTTGTAACAAAGGTAATCTTGTCAGGTAGTAAAGGAGTAAACTGGGGATATATACTTACTATATACCTATCAGCCCTCTTGAATACTTCATATATTTTTTCAACTATCCAAACTAGCTTTTCATATGTCCTATCTTCTTTTTTAATATGGTACTCCCAGTCCCACTGGTCAACATACAAAGAATGTAGGTTATCTAGTTCCTCATCCTTTCTAATAGCATTCATATCTGCATATATACCTTCATACACAGGTATATTGTACCTTTTTATAGCCATCCTCTTCCACTTTGCCAAAGACTGGACTATTTCTGCCTTCTTGTTCATAAATGGCACAACAAAACTTACTGGTGTTTCAACACCACTTAAGTTGTCATTGGTACCAGTTTCTGGAAGGACGAAAAGGGGTGAAGAGACTCTTAAAAGGCTTAACTCCTTACTTAGTTCCGATTGAAAAAAATCTTTTAAATTTTTTATGGCCTTTTGTGTTTCTAAAACACCTAGCTCACATTTATAATTTTCAGGTATTATCATTACCATTTTTTTACCTCCATTGAATCAATATCTCCATTATACTTATTAATAAACTACTTTGTCAATCTCAATGACTTATCAACTAATAAATATACTGGTCTGGGTACACAAACTTGTAGTTATTAGCACCCTTACCTACATTAGCAAAACCTGCATTAATATTAGTCCTAAATGTAGATATTTTTTCTAAAAAATACGGATTATAACATTTTTTAATATCCGTATCCTTTCCTGTAATATTTACAGCTAGTTCCAAGGCTGTCCTTAGGGTATGATTTTTAGGGTCTGCACTAGATGAACCAATCCTGTTACTAGTATTATTAATCCTGTTTAAGTATGTAGACACTTGTGAGTTCAAGTAGGCATATTCACACCTCTGCCTATGTATGTACTTAACACCAAACTTATTCAAGATATAAGTAAGCCTGTTTGGTTCAGATAGTTCTGACACATAGTACTTATTTTCTGTAATCCTACTAACCAAAACGTCATCAACCAATTTGCTAGTTGAGTAGTAGCTCACCTTATCACCATATTTTTTAGCAATATCATCAATTAGATTAGATATATAAGCCCTTTTTTGACCCTCTTCTAACTTTGGTAATTTTACTTCTTCATATGCCATATCATAGGACTTAGTTTCTTTTTCTAAACCTTCTATATTAGACTTTACTGTAGGTGACATATTTTCCTCATCTACTATAACTACAGTCCTATCTGCCCCCATAGTTTTAGCCAATTCAGCTATATTTTTCGTCCGATCTGACCTATCAGTCTTAAAGTTCATGTCAAAAGTATTTATTAAAGCCTTTGACAAGTTATTTTCACTTGCACCAGACTCCTTTTCATCAATATTTTTAATATCAGTAGTAGCCTGGTCAGCAGATAATAAGACTAGGTCTTTTCTCGACTTTTTAAGTTTATTTATGTCTGATATTATATCAAGATCAGATGTTGAAACTACCAAGGCCTTAATATCATTATTATTCTTTATCTTCACCAGAAGGTCATTCTTATCCTTTTTATAAGTTGACAAGCCCTTCTCTGGTAGAGAATAATTAATGATTTTTGCCTTTGTCAATTTGTTATTCAATTTAACATCATACTGTTCTTTTATTGACTGGGCCATATCATAAGTAGCAAAATCATCTTTTTTGCTATCTGTCAGTATAGCTATACTGGCCTCCTTGTCAGAGTCAGAATCCAGAATTTCTTTTTTAACCTTGTTATTATCTCCTGAACAGGCAGTAAGAGAGGCTAGAACTATTGCGAGGCTTGTAAATACACATATTTTTTTGAATATATTTTCCATAAGCACCTCCTTAATAAATTCTAGTCAGGAAGCTAAGCTCCCTGAAATACCCATAGGCAATTCCTAGGCTATCAAAGTTTAGACCAAGATTCAAATTAGTATTGGCCCTATTTAGTAAAGATATATTTGTATAACACTCTTCTAGGGTGAAATTTTTTTCATACATATAATTAGCTACTTCAATTACCAACTCAGTAGTTAGAGCCCTTCTTGATTCGGATATACCTGCTAGTTTACTTTTAAGCCCTCTCTTAGCAAGTTGATATGAAACCGTCTTGTCAAAATCTTCTCTTGACTTGTACTGGTCCATGCTTTTAAGGCCCAATTTATTTGCCACTAGGTCTCCATCATTAGATGAGTTAATATTTGGCACTATAAATTTGTTCTTTATAAGATTATCTAGACAAAAGTCTGAATACATCTCATCAGATGGATAGATTGCAGTGCTAGACTTTGTATTTTCATCCATTGCATCCAATTTTTTCTGTAGGTCTTCTAACTTATCTCCGACCTCTTCTACAGTAAAATTAACTTGGTATTTTTCAGCAACCAGTCTAGCCCTATTAATGTCTTCTATGATTTTTTTAGAAGTTGCATTATCCTTAGACACAAGATAAATAAAGTTCTTTGCCGACATTTCCTTGGCTGTTATAAGAGATTCTCTGCCAGAATATCTAGACTCTATAAGACCAATATCTATATTCTTATCCTTGGCAACCATGTACCTATCTATAGAAGATAGTTCACCAATTCCATTAGCTACTGTAACCACACCTGGTAGTTTTTTCTTTACCCCCTTAAAAACTGGCTCTAAACCGCTTTTATTAGTAGATATAATGACCACCTTAACATTTTTATCTATATTATTTATGATTTTATCAACATAATCCTGGCCAAAATCTCCCTTAATATTCGGTAGGTAATTAATAGCAACCTTTCCACTGGTCAAATACTTGGGGTCGACCTTCGTACCCTTATCTATATATACAGTTATTTCTGCCTTATTATCTGTCATATCTAATGTATCTTTTTTTGTGTTTTGACTTTTATTGCATGCAGCCAGGCCGACTGCAATTATAGAAGCTAAACAGAACATCATTATTTTTTTTAACATTCTACACCTCTTTAGTTTACGCATATTCCTAGGTATCTATAGTTCAACTATAATATATGTTCAAGACTATAGTATCTATTCTTCATAACCTTTAGGATTATTTTTTTGCCATCTCCAAGAGTCCTGACACATCCTATCTATATCAAATTCAGCCCTCCATCCAAGGTCTCTTTCAGCCTTTGATGAATCTGCATATGACATATCTATATCCCCTTCTCTCCTTGGCCCAATCTTATATGGTATATCTTTTCCACAAGCCTTAGAAAAAGATTCAATAAGTTCCATTACACTATATCCCTGGCCAGTTCCTAGATTATAATAATCTAATCCTATCTTTTCACCAAGTAGTTTTTCTATTGCCTTTACGTGGCCCTTGGCCAGGTCAACAACATGGATATAGTCTCTTACACCAGTTCCATCCTTAGTCCTGTAGTCATTACCAAAGACATTTATATGTGGCAACTCTCCTATTGCAACCTTAGTTAAATACGGCATAATATTGGCTGGTATCCCACCACAATCTTCACCTATCATGCCTGACTCATGGGCTCCAATAGGATTGAAATATCTTAGGATGATTGCATTTAACTTACTGTTAGCATGGCAGGCATCTTTTATAATTTCTTCTCCCATAAGCTTGGTAGTCCCATAAGGATTTGCAGTTGATAACTTGTAGTCTTCCCTAGCTGGTAGATCTTCAACTTCTAAATCTCCATAAACAGTTGCAGAAGAGCTAAATACAAAGTTATGCACATTGTACTTAGATATTATAGTCAACATATTTATTAGTGAAAGAAGGTTGTTATCATAGTACTTTAATGGATTGGCGACAGAGTCACCAACTGCCTTATAAGCAGCAAAGTCAACAACAGCATCTATATGATTCTCTTGAAATACTTTTTCCAAGTCGGAAGACCTGGTATCTATTTCATAAAATTTAAGAGTCTTAGATGTTATCTTTTCTATCCTGTCTATAACAGTTTTATAGCTATTAGATAGGTTATCTACTATTACAACACCATATCCTGAATTCAATAATTCAACAGCAGTATGACTTCCAATATAACCAGCTCCGCCGGCTAATAAAATATTTTTCATCTACTTACCCCCTATATAAGCTTGCTAGAAACTTCCGGATCAACTATTTCTATAATATTATCCCTATCAATATTAGTATCAGCTACTAGCAAGTCATCTAAATCTATTTCCTTATATTTAACACTTTTTTCCCTAGCCACGAAATTACATAACCTGAACTCCTTGGCCATTATTTCATCTATTAACATAAGACCTCCTATCTATACCCACCAGTGAAATAGTATTCACTATCTATCTTCATGCTTCCAAACTTCATAAGAGAGTATAGGTCTTCTATAATATCCTTTCTTAAGACCTTTGACTCCTTATTGATATTAAACTGTCTGAAAATATGGGTAGATTTTATCCTTTCCATTAGTTCTATCTTCAAGTTTTCTTCATCAAGTTGTCTGTAGTTTGGATAAAAACTGTAGTAAGTCTCAAATACCGTCTTTACAGTTTTAGCCACATAATGTGGAAGAAGATTATAAATTATATGTTCAAGTTTCTGGTAGGCCATATCTGCATGTAGGTCTATCTGGTATATTTGAGCTTCCCTTAACATCCTGATGCTTGATTTTCTCATTTCATCAGGTAGTATCATATATGACATCTTGTCTATAAGACCTATAATCCCGTTTATATCCATCTTTATATCATTTCTCAGGTCAAAGAAATGTCTCTGGAGTCTTGATATATCAGTCAAATCACAAGTCAAATCTAGAGACTTGAAGTATCTTTCTTCACTTCTCTCCAGTATATCTGACATATGTACTGTTATTAGGTCTATATTACTAAGCTGGTCCTGTAGGTCACTGTATAAATAGTTTATAAAGTCAACCTTGTCTGCCAGGTCAATATTATTATTCATCATATATGAATACTTGCTGTTCATATGATATATATGTCCAAAGAAATTGAATATCACCATATCTGACACTGACTTTATCCAGTTGTCATATACTTCATCAAGATCGGTAGTCTCTAGTAGGGACTTCTGGTATTCAGAAAAAATATTGGCAGATAGGTCCGTGATTATCTCCCTCTTCAAATTCATAATGACAAGTTTATCCTTGAATTTAATTTCTACACCAACAAATCCCTCACTTTCGAAGAGGTCTTCATTTACAGAAATATTAGATATAGAACTTTTTTCTATATCCAAGATACACTTGTCTTCTGCCTTCATTATTGATATATAATCATCATCTATCTCGATAAAGAAGGGCCTAAACTCCTTAGAAAAACCTATTGACTTATTTTCTATTGCCTTTAATGAATCAAATCCAACCTTTTTGGCTGAATCAGAGTCAATATAAAGTGTGAATACATCTTGTCCGTCATACACTATATAATTATCATCACCTATATAGTAGCTAGTAAAAAGAGACCTTTCCTTACACACTAATTCTTTCTTATTTTTCTTTTCATATAGAACATATAGGTCTTCATGTCTAATCAAAAACATATTCTTGTTTAAATATTCGTTAGACCTAAGCCTACCCGATAGTTTACAAAATACTATTGGATCTTGGGCAGGCAACCTACCTATTTTTGAATTATTCTTTACTATTTCATCTATATTCTTTGGTATACTTGCCTTATTTATCCTACCCATGAAGCTAATATCCCTATATACTCTTGATTGGAAATCAATATAGAAATAGCCCTTTATATTCAACATATTGTCTGTATTGGTATAAGACTCAAGGTCATAAAGACTAAATTCAAACCTCTTCCCACTACTAACAAATACTAACCTGCTATCCTCATATTCTAAAATACCAGTATATAGGTCTCCATCAGCATTCATAATTAGGTTTCCACCCTGAATATCAAAGATGAACTTTTTAGAATTCTGTCCTATCTTTACCAATTCAAATAGGTCTAATACCATTATCAATGATGGGTATACCCTATAGGATTCGCCATCCTTAACCCTCATAAATGGTATGGAATCTGCAATTACACTTACACTATCCCCATCTATCTCTGTATATAACTTTTGGCCTTCTGTAGACAAGTCATAGTATATGTAATCTTCGTTTTCCCCTTGTAAAGAATCAACCTTGGAAACATAAATGTTTCCAAGGTTAGTAAATTGCAAATACTTGTCCTCAAGGTTGAAGTCAACTAATCCATTTAAGCTATATCCAGATTTTATTTTAAATACTACTCTTTCACTATCCTTTAACAAAACCTGTGACCTCCTTAATTATCCTTAAGCGCTTGTTCATATATCTCATCTAAATTAGTAACATAAGATGCATTCTTTCCAGTTGAAGATATTTGATTCCTCAAATCATTGTAGTCAGTTTTCAACTGGTCCTTAGATAGGTTAGGTATCCTTATTTTATAGGCACTAATCTTCAAGTCATAGTACTTATTCTGACTAGCAATATAATTCTGTATACCTTTTGCAGATATTGACTTTGACTTTGCATAAGCATCATTATAGTCAAAGAATTCTCCTACCTTTAGCATATAGTAGCCTGCATTTCTAACAACCTGGGCCTGGACACCCCTCTTGGCAAAATTATTTGCCACAGACTCAGCCCCATCCTTATCCTTAGTGGCACCCACAAAAACAGTATAGTAAATACCCTTACCATTTTTATACTGTTCTGCCTGCCTATCTAATTCACTGGCCCTGGCTTCATTTTCATCTCTAAGCTTTTCAGCCTCGGTCTTTTGTGTTATTTCAGCTGTTGACTTAGGATTGTCTTTTCCACTTGTATTTGTACCAGAAACTTTTTTCTCAACCTTCACATTTTTTGTTGTATTGTTAGTTTCCTCAACTGAAGGCATTGTGAACTGTTTTATAAAGAAAATATATGAGGAGAACAGGACTGCTATTATAACTATTATAATTATGCCATCCCTAGCAATCTTGGCCTTAGGTAGGACTTCCATAAAGCCTTCCTTTTGACTAGAATCAGCTTCTTCTTTTGACTTTTTCTCTCCCCTTGCCTCTTTTAATTCAGTAAACTTGGCAAAGAATTTGGACTCCTTAAACTTGTCAATAAGTCCAGATCCTTCATCTATATCGTCATATTCATCAGATTCACCATAAGCTTCTTCAAGTTTGTCATCAAGATCTTCATCTGTTGAAGTTTGACTATCTAAACTTTCTGAGTCCTTTTTATTCATGGCTATTAACATTTCAAGTTCTTCAAAATCATCCTCTTTCTGTTCAGATGATTGACTGTCATCTGAAGAATAGCCTGCCTGATTTTGATCATCTAATCCCTGCTCTTGATTTTCTATATCGTCTTCTTGACTTCCTGTATCTTCTTGATTTTCATTCAACACTTCATAGTCTTTATACTTGTCATCTTCTTTGTGTAAGTCTCCATAAAAGACGGGTTTTGATTCAAGACTTTCTGTATGCCCTTTCTTAGGATACACACAGTCACCTTCTTCAAATACAATATCAGCCTTACCTGCTAGTGACTTGATGCCTGGTTTTATTATCTCTTCAGCTAAATGTCTTTCATCTATTAGCTCATCGTATTCTTTTTTGCTATCACTGACTTCCTTACGTCTATTCTTTTCCCTCATCATAAGTATAGCTAGGGCGTTTTCATCCTGGATTGATTTATCACCATTAAACAGGTTAGGATCTATGTCATTATACTCATCCTCATCCATATTTGAATACCTGGAGTACTCTTCTCCCCTATACTTCTTAGAAAAGAAATTCTTAAACTTATCTGATATCCTATCTTTTTCATAATAGTCTTCGTCATCGTTGATTTCATCATAATTATACTCTTCAAATTCATCATCATAATACTCATCTGAAGCAGTATCATAATCCTGCCTATTCTTTTTCTTAAAGAGATTATCCTTTAATGAAGATATAAAACCACCCTGGTCTCCTTGTCCGTAATGGTCTATACCATCTACAATATTTTCCACCCTTTCACCTATAGGAAGGTCCATTCCCATATCCAATAGGTCCATTTTCTGGGCAAAGTCTATCTTATCATAGCTAGTATCAACTACCTGTCTACCAAAGAAATTATTATTTTCTATATTGAAGTCTGATTTAACAAGCTTGTGACAAGCTGTCCACCTAGACTTGCTTAAAAATGTCTTGTTTCTTACAAGTCTTTCAACTACTTCTTTAAACTCATTTTCATCTATAAGACCTATAACCATCATCCTAAAGGCATTTATAAAATACTGCTTATTTTCATCAGAAATATAGTCCATTAAAAGAGCTACACATGAAACATAATCTTTTAAGCCTTCTGAAAAACCGTAAGCATCATCTTCTTCAATATCTTCAGCAAGTACTGCGTCCCTGAATATATCATTGATTTTAACTGATATTTCAGGTGTACTTATCATTGATACATACTTGGTGAAACTTATGCACTTGTCTTCATCTGCCAGCTCGTATTCTTCCGATATATCGTCATCTTCTACCAGGGCTTCATCTGTAAACTCCTCTATTTGGGTTTCTTGACTGAAAAGTATCTCATTGATCATGGTGAATATTTCATTCATCAGGTCTATTTTAACCTCTTCAGTACTCATATCTAGAATATCCTTATACTTATTTACATTCCCAGAGATTACAGTGATAACCATTCCCAGAACATCCTTATAGATATTAAGTATCTTGTAGTCATTTTCTATCTTCTCAATTTTTTTAACACCTGAATTCTTGTCATAAGACATAAATATCTTTCTATCCTTATCATTTAGATGTTTATTACCATTCTTCATGGCCTTATTTACATACTGCCTAGAAGATGCTTTAATATTTTCTATACTTTTTTCAACAGACTGGTGACCCTGTATAAGGTCATTCTGTATCCACATTTCAAGTATATACTCTAATTTTTTAATTATTGACTTGTAATATATTATATTGTATCTTAAAAGTTCTATATATTTTTCTTCATTTTCATCTACTTTTTCAAATTTATTTTTAAGCGTTTCATTTAAGTTGCTGTTCATAGCAAACTTGTCATCAATATATCTTTCATTGACTTCAAGAACAGCTAACCTAATTAATTCTCTGCTATTATTCAATGTATTCACTCCTTATTAGTTTTTTATTACTAAATTTCAGTTTATCATTACTATTATAGCATATTTTCTATTATTAGATTCAAACTATTTAAAATTAGTTAATAATATTTGCATATAATTTGTCTTTTTGATATAATTGTTGACAAGTATAGCAGGTGATCGCAGGTAGAAATACGTGAGGAAAGTCGGAGCTCCATAGAGCAGGGTGCTAGGTAACGCCTAGTGAGAGCGATCTTAAGGATAGTGCAACAGAAATAAACCGCCCTTATAGGGTAAGGATGGAAAGGCGAGGTAAGAGCTCACCAGCATATAGGTGACTATATGGCTATGTAAACCCCACCTGGTGCAAGGCCAAGATAGGAATAAGAGATGTTGCTCGCATCTCCCGGTAGGTAGGCCGCTTGAGCCTATTGGTGACAATAGGCCTAGAAAGATGATCATCAAATACAGAACTCCGCTTATAGCTATACTTAACAAAGAGACTGTGGCCTTCCACAGTTTTTTTGTTATAACAAGGGTATTTTTCAACTTATATTACCATAAATTAAGCTTTATGATTTATCCTTATTATTATGACTTAGTAAACTAATTATAGATTCTATATAAAAGGATCAATTGGTAGTTATTGGAGGTGATTTTATAACTAGTTTAGACAGAAGAGTTAGAAAGAAAAAAATACAAGCTAGTGGCAAAAATAACAAGTATAAGCAGAAAAATCGAAAATCTAAGACCAGTAAAAAAGCTAAAAGACCAAAAAGATTTTTTCGCCTTATTATACTATTAGTTCTTATCATTTTTGCCTATACTTTTGCAAACTTATTTAGTTATTTTGATAATATAGATACTAAAATTATGACAGAAAATAATAGGAGTAACCAGGAATTTATAGATAGTCTAAAGGAAATTTCTATTGTTGAGTATAGAAAAACTGGCCTACTTCCTTCTGTAACAATTGCCCAGGCCATATTAGAGTCAAATTGGGGTAGGTCTAAATTAACGAAAAATGCCAACAACCTTTATGGTATAAAGGCAGACGCCTCATGGCATGGTGACAAGGTATTATTTAATACTAAGGAATACTATAACAGCCACGTAAATGCATACTTTAGAAAATATAATTCTTGGGCGGATAGCGTAACTGATAGGTCTAATTTTTTGATGAAAAATAAGAGGTATCTGAAGTCAGGACTTTTTGAAAAAAATACCTATCGTGCCCAGGCTCAGGCACTTGAAGATGCTGGTTATGCAACTACTACAAATGCTAAAGGAGAAAAAATATACGCTGATAAACTCATATCAATTATAAAAAATTACAACTTGTATGAGATAGATTATAGTGTTAAGCCTAAATAAAAATCTTTAAAAGCGTTTTATCTATTTAATCGATTGCTTATTATAAACATATTAGTCTAATTCAATAAAATGGGAGTATGTAATTTCACTTACACACTCCCATTTTTCTCTTGTTTTACTTTTTCAGGTATATAGACTTCCTATAATTTAAAAGAACTCTTTAGTGGTACTATCCTGTTAAATACCAACTTATCATCACTTGAATACTTAGAATCTACACAGTAGAATCCATTTCTGATAAACTGGAACTTATCATTCTTCTGAGCACCTTCAACTGCTGTTTTTTCAACAAATCCCTGCTTGATTTCCAGTGAACTTGGGTTTATCTGGTCTAAGAAGTGCTTGCCTTCATTAGCTGGATCATCATCTAAAATCAATGGTTCAAATAACCTAAACTCAGCTGGATAAGAATTGTTTGCGTCAACCCAATGAATCGTGGCCTTAACCTTTCTGCCTACAAAACCAGATCCACTCTTTGTGTCCGGATCATATGTACAGTGGATTTCTGTCACGTTTCCATCAGCATCCTTTATCACATCATTACATTTGATAAAGTAACCACCCTTTAACCTGACTTCATTTCCTGGGAATAATCTGAAGTACTTTTTAACAGGTACTTCCATAAAGTCATCCCTTTCGACATACAGCTCTCTAGAGAAACTCACTAGCCTCTTACCCATTTCTTCATTTTTAGCATTATTCTCTATTTCAATCAGCTCTGATTCACCTTCTGGATAGTTAGTTATAACAACCTTAAGTGGGTTTAAAACTGCCATTGCCAAAGGTGCCTTAGGTTGCAAGTCTTCCCTCAAGAAGTAGTCTAACATCCTGCTATCAACTGTTGAATCTGCCTTTGATATACCTATTTCTCTACAGAAGTTCCTGATGGCCTCTGGTGTATACCCCCTTCTTCTTAGACCAGAGATAGTTGGTATTCTAGGATCATCCCAGCCATCTGCAACACCATCATCAACCAACTGCTTTAACTTACGCTTTGACATAACAGTGTTAGTAAGGTTAAGTCTAGCAAATTCTATCTGTCTTGGAACAGCCTCCATCTCACATTCCCTTACTACCCAATCATAAAATGGTCTCTGATCTTCAAATTCTAGGGTACAAATTGAATGTGTAATATGCTCTATGGCATCTTCTAGTGGATGGGCGTATGCATACATTGGATATACACACCACCTATCACCAGTATTATGGTGGGCATTATGAGATATCCTATATATTACAGGGTCTCTTAAATTGATATTAGGTGAAGCCATATCGATTTTAGCCCTTAAGACCTTTTCTCCGTCCTTAAATTCACCAGCAGTCATCCTGTTGAATAGGTCCAGATTTTCCTCAACAGGTCTGTTCCTATATGGACTTTCCTTACCAGGTTCAGTTAACGTTCCCCTGTATTCCCTAATCTGGTCTGCAGTCAAGTCATCAACATAGGCTAAATCCTTATTGATTAAGAGCACTGCCCTCTTGTGCATTTCCTCAAAATAGTCTGATGCGAAATGTAGTTCGTCCCAATCAAAACCTAACCATTTTACATCTTCTTTTATAGACTCAACATACTCAACATCTTCCTTAACAGGATTTGTATCATCAAACCTTAGGTTTACCCTGCCCTTAAATTCATTTGCCAAGCCAAAGTTTAGGCATATACTCTTGGCATGACCTATATGTAGGTAACCATTAGGTTCAGGTGGAAACCTAGTAATAATACCCTTGTGCTTACCACTTTCCAAATCGTCTATAACTATATTTCTTATAAAGTTCGAATTTTCTCTTTCAAACGACATATTGTACCCCCCGCTTCTATTTTTAAATGTCTATAACTATATTCTATAGTATAATGGTAAAAAAATAAAGTTACTTTCTAATAAGTCTAATATGATTTTAAATTTTTATCGTAAAATTTCAGCAAAGATGTCTGCATTTCTGATATCTTTTTGATATCATCCTGGTCAAATTGGCCATCTTGGCCTAGTTCGAGACCCGCCTTAATCGTAGTTAATATCCTTAGCATAGACTCCTTATTCCGACCTACATTTTCCTTAACTTTTTTTATTTCTGTCTTATACTTATTATCATCCCTATCATTTTTAGATATATCCTCTGCCTCTTTATCTATGGCAGCCTTTATCTTATCTGTATCAAGCTTCTTTATTTCATCAATCTTAGAATCTACCTCTCCTATAAGAGACTTGATATCATTAGGATCCACCTTATTGGAACCATCTTTTATATCTACAAGATATTGGTTGACATACTTACTATACCATGTATATTCTGAATCAACTATATTTTTCCTGTAGGCATCATACTCTAATGCATTTTCCCTTAAGGAAGAATCCTTCATTCTGTTGTCCGTTGTTACCTGAGACTGGCAACCAGCCAAGAAAACACTAACTAACAAGGTCATAGCCATTATTTTAATCTTCATAGTATCCCCCTTTTCACCTGATTTAAATTTTAGATTCACCAATCCTATTTAACCAATTCTCCATTTAGGGAGAAGGATTTGGGATCTGTTATCTTTACCTGAACCAACTTTCCAATCATGGACTTGTCTCCACCAGTAAAGTTTACAGTCTTATTATGTCTTGATTTACCAGTCAGAACAGCCTCATTTTTCTTGCTTGCTCCTTCCACAAGTACCTCCAAGGTCTTGCCTAGGTAGTTGGCATTTTTTTCCCCGGAAATCCTGTTAACAACCTCAAGGACCCTTTCAAACCTTTGATGTTTTACATCATCTGGCACCTGGTCTAACATTTTTGCCGCTGGTGTCCCCCTCCTCTTTGAATATATGAAGGTAAAGGCTGAATCATACCTTACCTGCTCGCATATATCTATAGTATCATCTACATCCTGGTCTGTTTCACCTGGGAAGCCTATCATTATGTCCGTTGAAAATGCCAGGTTCGGTATCTCCCTCTTGGCCTTTTCTATTATTTTCAAATAGTCTTCCTTAGTATAGTGTCTATTCATTTTCTTCAAAAGACTAGTACTGCCTGCCTGGAATGGCAAGTGCAGGAATTCACAGACCTTATCACAATCTCTCATAGCATAAATTACATCATCTGATATATCTTTTGGGTGAGATGTCATAAACCTAATCCTCTCTAGACCATCGATTTTATTTACCTCTCTTAGGAGTTGGGCAAAGCTGATTTTTTGGTCATCCTCCAGAGTCTTTCCATATGAGTTTACATTCTGTCCCAAAAGGGTTACTTCTTTTGTTCCATCTTTTACCAGGGATCTTATTTCATCTATTATATCACCTGGCTTCCTACTTCTTTCCCTCCCCCTGGTATATGGTACTATACAGTAGGTACAGAAGTTATTACACCCATACATAATATTTACAAATGCCTTAATTTCAAATTTCCTGTTGCTCTTAAGACCTTCTACAACCTCTCCATCAACATCCCATACATCGACAATTATCTTATCTCTGTTAAATGTTGATTCTAGAAGTTCAGGAAACTTGTATAGGTTATGGGTACCGAAAATCAGGTCAACATGTCTATACTTTTTCTTTATTTCTTCTACTACATGTGGTTGTTGCATCATACATCCGCAGACTACTATCTTCATGTCGGGTCTCTTTTTCTTTATACTCTTGAGATGGCCTAGGTTTCCATACACCTTTAATTCAGCATTTTCCCTTACCGCACAAGTATTGTATATAACCAGGTCTGCCTGGTCCTCTGACAGGGCTTGTACATAACCCATTGCTTCAAGCATGTTAATTAACATTTCAGAGTCATGCTCATTCATCTGACACCCGATTGTATGGCATAGCCACGATTTACGCTTGCCAGTCCTATTAAATAAATCTTCATTCATTCTATGAATTGCCTCTATGTATTTTTCTTGTTCTTCTATTTTATCTATAGATAAGTCTATTTGTTTTCTTTTTGACACCTTACTTCTCCTTACTATAAAAGCACTATTTTCTTGTACTTCAATTTATATTATCACTCTATTTTATCATATTTTCATAAATAACTGAATTTAATTTATCATAATTTACAGCAAAATAGTAACAAGTGGACACACAAAATATAATTACTTTTAGTTCTTAAAAATCTAAAAGCTATTGTTTTTGGTTGTATAATATTTAGCGTTGGGAGAGAATTATTTCTCTCATCAACGCTAAATATTATGCAACCATAAAGACCCTTAAAAAGCTTGGAAAGTATGTGCTAAACTCATTAAAATATGACTATACGAATGCTATGGTGGAGGGTAAAAATAACAAGATAAAGGTGATTAAAAGAGTATCCTACGGATACAGGAGTTTTAGGAATTTTAAGGCAAGGATAATGCTAATGGAAAGGTATAAAATACAAAAGGGCAACATCCATAGTTATCAGTTTGCTATGGATGCTGCCGCATAATTTAATAGATTTTATTGATTAAATTATCACCAACGTTATTTGACATAGAGCCTTTTAATAAGGCCTATAGCCTTAATGTTTTTAATAAAAGTGAATCTATTCATCCCCTTAGTAACTAGTATACTAGAAGAAGTAAAATTAATATAAAATACTTCCTACTTGTAGTATCTTTCAACTGCATATATATGAGCCGCATTCACGTACCTAGCTCTCTCATTTTCAGGTAACTTCTCAAGTTCTCTTCTGAATACAGCATCAAATGATTCGTTGTTGCTTTTTAATAGCGACATATTCATCATAGCATTTGGTGAAAGAACCTTGAGTTTCTTATCGATTATCTTCATAGTCCTTAATGTTATTTCAACTCTCTCTAAACCGCTTTCCTTCAAATACTCATCATATGCTTCAACAATTAAACGATAGTCTGGACAAGTATGCTTCAAGCACTCAAATTCATCCTTATCAAGTATTTTACAAGTGAAAGGAATGTTATCCCAAGTATGGTAAATATCGGAAACATATACTTTTTTCTCCAATAATATCTTTATAATCCTCTTTATATTTTCGGCATCATAGAACTTATTAGTACTATTGTTGATACTCTTGATCTTATCAGCCATTTCATTGATCTTAATTATATGATCAAATTCATTGGCTAGATCAGTCTTTACCCACTCTTCATCAAAACCTAATGCCTTGACTGTTGTTAAAAAGGCTCTTTTGTATATTTTTGGATTTTCAAACGCTTCCCTTCTAATTATAGACATTACAAAATCTTTTAAATCCTTCTCGTCTCTTATGCTTAAGTTTAACCTATTCATTTAAGTTACCCATCCCTTCTCAAAAAAATAAATTATTATTTATTGCTTTCTTTGATATTATTCTAACATAGTTCTACTATAAAAGCAACGTTTTTACTGAAAAAGTCCTGAAAAAATACAATTTTAAGAATTTTTCACTAATTGAAATTATATATAATAAAAATAACAAAAATGCTTGACATTACTATATAAAAGTTATATGATATTTACAAATAGAAAATCCTATGAGGGGAAATAGTAGGTTAGTTAACTTTTTATAGAGAGTCGGTGATGGTGGAATACCGACATTAGCAACTGATTGAATGGGTCTCTGAGGAGTGAATCGAAATCTTTTCGAGAGTAGACTTCACCGTGGGCTGCACGATATAGCGGATAGGGAATCATGTGTTCCTGAATAGAGATGTACGAGTTTGTTCTCGTATAAATTAGGTGGCAACGCGGATTATACTTCGCCCTATATATAGGGTGGAGTTTTTTTATTGGATTTTTTATATCAAGAATTTATGTATTTTATGGAGGTATAAAAATGAGAAACTCAAAAACAAAAACTATGATTTTAAACGCAATTCTATTAGGTATTGGCTTTATAGCCCATCAAATTTTTCCAGCTATAGCAGGAGGTATCACACCTGACCTTACCTTGGTCATGCTATTTTGTATTATGGTAATTAACAGGAATGATTACAAGTCATGTTTAGTAGCTGGTATAATATCAGGTATCTTCTCTGCCCTAGCTACAAAGTTCCCTTCTGGCCAGGTACCTAACATGGTAGACAAGTTAGTAACTGTAAATGTAATGTTTATTTTAATGAAAACAATGTATGCTCTTCCACTATTAAACAAGCTAAAAGAGAAGAAGGACCAGGTAATTATATTTGTTATGACTCTTGTAGGTACATTTGTAAGTGGACTTGTATTCTTAGTAACAGCAGCTGCAATGGTTGGACTACCAGCTAGTCTAATGAGCCTTCTTGTGGCAGTTGTACTACCTTCAATAGTTTTGAATGTAGTTGCATCAATGGTATTGTTCAATATTATCAAGCTAGCCTTAAAAAGATCTAGTTACCAAATTGGCTAGTAAGAAAAACTTCTAGTTTTTAATATATGTTATTTCTTAGCACTAAAATAGCCAGGTATTCCACAAGTAAAAGGATACCTGGCTATTTTAATATATTATTCCCATACAAAATAAAATATCTATTATAAATAAAATAACAATATTGACAATCGTTATCATTAATTGTATAATCAAGCTGGAGATTTTCTCAAATTTATATTGGAGGTATTATTAGAAAATGTCAAAAACTCGTAAAAATAACATATCATTGTTTTTAGCCACGGCAATCACTTTTACAAGTCTAACTATAGGAGATATCAATGCTAATGAATCTGCATCAGGCTTGTCATTAGAGAGAATTTATGGCAAAGACAGGTATGAAACATCAATGAATATTATAGGAAAGCTAAGTCCATCAAAAGTATATTTAGCCAATGGAAAGTCTTTCGCTGATGCCCTATCTGTTGGGCCAGTTGCTGGAAAAGAAAATGCAGCAGTTCTCCTTACTGATGGTAAAAACCTTGATGTCAACAAACTTAAATCCAAATCCGTAACTGAGATAACTATTGTAGGTGGTGAAAATTCTATATCTAAAGACCTAGAAAACACTTTAAAACAAGAGTTTAAGGTATCAAGGATAGGAGGTACAAACCGCTATGAGACATCATTAAAGCTTGTAGAAAAGATGGGTGTAAAAAACATTGCGGTAGCAAGTGGAAAAGATTTTCCAGATGCACTAAGTGCAGGTGGTGTCCTTTCTATAAAAGGTATGCCACTACTTTTAGTTGATGATAGCCATTCAATAGATAAAATCAATCAAGACTATAATGTGGTTTACACTTTTGGAGGTCCCGAATCAGTCAAAAAAACCTTTGGAAAAAGAATTTATGGCAAGGACAGGTACGAAACCTCATCAAAAATAGCAAAGGAATTTGGTAATTACAATAGTGTTGTTTTAACATCCGGAAAGGTATTTGCCGATGCTTTATCATCCTCTTCTCTAGCCAAAAAACTTTCTGCACCAATAATTTTAAGTAATGGTTTATCTATTCCAGACGAAATATTAAATAAGGGGGATTTAAAAAATATAATTTTAGTAGGCGGAGATAATAGTCTTTCAAAAGATTTTGAAAAGTCATTACTAAATAAATTTAAAATGTATGATAGTTCTGATAAAAATACCAACTCTTCTGGTTCCTCTAGTAGAACAAATCATGGCTTGCAGGATGATTTAGATAATTCCAAGGAAGTAAATATTAAAGATGAAAACCTTAAAAAAGCAGTAATTAGGCAGCTTAAACACCAAAAAATATATAAGGATAATGAAAAGATAACAGAAAAAAGAATGGCTGCCTTAAATGGTCTTGATTGTCATCTTAACTTTACTCAAGGAAGAAATGGTGGAATAAAATCTTTAGAAGGCCTTGAATATGCCCTTAATATTAAGAGTCTAGACCTTGCTGGCAATGAAATAGTAGATTTAAGCCCACTAAAGGCATGCAAAAACCTTGAGGTTCTTGATCTTGGTGACCAATATTTATACGAAAATAATCAGTACTTGACTGATATCAGTCCTCTTGGGGAGCTCATTAATTTAAAGAAATTGATACTCAAAAATAATAAGATCGTAGATGTGACTGCAATTTCTAAATTGACAAAGCTAGAAGAATTGGACCTATATGGTAACAAGGGGATAAAATCAATAGATGGTTTTGAAAATTTAACTAAATTAAGAAAGTTGCTATTAAATAGGACAATGGGTATTACAGATATTGCACCCCTAAAAAAATGCATGGATTTAGAAGAATTATCTATCCAATACAACAAGGTTTCTTCTATAGAAGCTTTAAAAAACCATGAAAAACTACTTTCCCTAGATATTTCTGGAAATAAGAATATAAGTGACTTATCCCCTCTCTTTAATTCAAACAAGCTAAGAAGACTTCTTGCAAATGGTAATAAAATTACAAGCCTTGAAGGTATAAGAAATATGACTGACCTTAAGGAACTTCATGTTTCAGAAAACAAGATAAGTGATTTGAACCCACTTGAAAAATTGCTAAATCTTGATGATTTAGACATAGGAAATAACCCAGACATAGAATCAATAGAAGTATTAAAAAAGTTAACCAATATTAGTGAGTTTAAGATGAATAATGCTAAAAAAGTCAAAGATTTTACTCCAATATCTAGTCTTAAAAATCTTGATGAATTAAACATTACAAGATGTGGTTTGACGGATATATCCTTCTTAGAAGGACTTAATAATATTACAGAGATGAATTTACAACAAAATGAAATAACTGATATAAATCCCCTGGTTAATATGGGAAATCTAAGAGAAATAAAACTGGGATATAATAAGATTTTTGATGCTTCACCTGTAAGCAAACTAAGAAGTAAGTTCAAGGTAGCTATAGAAATGGGTTCACAAGAATCAGAAGTTGATGCAAATAACCACCTTATAAAAAATCCTCTATTAGATCAAAGTGGCAATAAACTTGATATTAACGAAAAAGATAATATCAAAAATAATGCTGATATGATAGAAATACTAAATTTTAATGAATTAAACAATGGACAGAAAATTAAGGTAAGATGGGGAAAGGATGCAGAATTTTTTGGTTCTTTAACCATCAATATTAAAAAATAAATAATTACGACCACCCCTTCATGAACCTAACCTCAATTGGTCAGATTTTTAATCTTACTTTTTGTGGACAGTATCAAGGGGTGGTCTATTTTTTTGTATACTATTATCAAATCCAGCTCTTCAAAATTTTTCTTACAAATCTATACCCTCAAAATTTCTTATTGATTTTTTGTATGATAAGAAGCCCGATAGGATGAATACCACTACACCTATTGCTAATATAACAAACTGTCCTAGACTTACATTAGAAGAATCATTCAAACTACCTAAACCAGGAATATGATGTAGGCTTTCTCCTATAATAATTATAATAAAACTAGCTACACAAAATAATAAAAAAGGTTTGCCGATTTTGTAAGTAGTCTTAAAAAATCCTGCAATAAAAATTGTGTTAAATGCTGCAAATACCATCATTATATAGCCTAGATAGGCTGGATTTGCGTTCATCAATTGGTTAGTAACATAAGGACCTGCAGTCCCTAAAAGTTTCATTCTAATAATGGTCAACAAGACACATAGGGCAAAAGAAATAATTTCAATCAAGAAAACAAATTGATATTTGGCAGTAACTATATCCTGTTTCTTAACCGGCAACATAACAGTGTATGTGATGTCATCGTACTCCCTAATCTGTTGATAAGTATAGAAAATACCAAGGCAGATAAAAAAGGAACCGACAAGTATAGGGTATCTTGGAATCATTGTCATAATTGAAAAGCTAATAAACCAATAACTCAAAGGATTGGCTGTAAGTTTCATTTCCTTATAGAGTAATTTATTCATCACAGAATCACCTCTTCTCTTTCTATATGCACCATAATATCTTCAAGACTTGGTGCACCCCCTATTTCTTTAGTATAATGACTGATAAAATCTTCCTTCTTACTTGATTGAAGTATTTCTCCATTTTTAATATAGGTAATAGTGTCTGCACATTTCTCTAAATCACTAGTAATGTGGGTGGAAAATAAAATTGCTACACCTTTATCAGCAAGTTTCCTAAAAATTTCATTCATTTCATCTCTGGATACCGGGTCAAGTCCACTTGTAGGCTCATCCAAAATTAAAAGTTTTGCATGATGTGAAAGGGCTAAAGTAAGGTAGAATTTTACCTTCATCCCTTCAGATAGTTCTGTGATCTTCTTATTCTCATCAAGCTTAAAGGCTGTAAGGTAATGACTATAGGCATCATCATCCCAATTGTCATAGAAAATACGAGTAATGGCCACTATATCCTTTAACTTTTTCCTCTTATAATAAGAGATTCCACCTACTGCATAACCTATCTGCTGTTTAATTACATCCTCATTATCCAGGTAATCCATTCCAAGAATACGAACACTACCTGCATCGGGATGAACAAGATTTAGTATAGACTTAAGGGTTGTAGTCTTACCAGCACCATTTCTTCCTATGAATCCCATAACTTCACCAGCTTTTATACGGAAGCTGGTAGGTTTTAATTCAAAAGTAGGGTAGACTTTCACAAGATTTTTTATTTCTAGAATATATTCCATATTATTCCTCCTCTTTATCTTCAAAAGCTATTTCCATCAAATGTGCAAATGCCCCCTTTGGTGGTATTGCTATACCTCGTTTTTCGTCTCCAAGAAGCAGGAGTGTATCACCAGGTTTTATATTAAATACATCCCTTGCCTTTTTGGGTATTACAATCTGACCTTTTTCACCGACTGTAGCTGTCCATGCGTATTTACCTTTTGGTGTTTTCACAATAATCTCCTCCTTTTTAAAAAAGTATGATTTGTATGATTTATATGATTTATATAACTTATTATATATTATCATTTCAGAAAAAGCAAATAATAATTCATCTTGATAATTGAAATAAAAAAGGCAACATCCATAATTTCAATTTCTTATGGATGTTGCCATCTAATTAAAAATAATTGATTGATTTAAATTATCCACAACCTTATTTGACATAGGCCAAAATTTTCTATACAAAAGTGAATGGATCTATATTCCTCTCACTAATAAGCACCTCTATATCTCCTGATATAGAATTTATATAGTTATACACTGACTCAGAAAAGATATGTTCTGTTCCATAGTGGCCAAAGTCCAGCAAGGCCATGTCTATATCAAGGGCATCCATAGCCTGGTGGTACTTAAGGTCTCCTGTAATCAGAATATCACAGCCCTTTGACTTGGCTAATTGGAAAAATTCTGACCCATTACCTGTCACTACAGCTATTTTATTTATCAATAAGTCTTTTGGCCCAACATACCTGGCCTGGTCAATATTTAATTTTTCCTTCAAGATACTTATCAAATCTCCTATCTCTATAGGTTTTTCTAAGTCTGCAAGCCTTCCTAAGCCATATTCCTTACCATCATTATAGTAATCCAAGCTAGACTCAACATCTAAAACCTGCCTATCTTTAATTCCTAATAGGTCAAAAAAGTAGTCATTAAGTCCATCCTCTGCCATATCATATGATGTATGCATACAGTAGGCACTTATATTATTCCTAATCATCTTATATATTAAGCCACCCTTGATAGTATCGGTCCTTATCTGGTTAACTTTTGATATCAAAAAAGGATGGTGGGATATTACTAGGTCCACCCCTTTTTCTATGGCCTCGTCAATAGTCCTATTTGTTATCTCTAGTGTTAACATTATTTTATTTATGTCCTGGTCCAAGTCACCAAGGTTCAGGCTTGAGTTATCCCAGCTGTATTGAAGCTCTTCAGGATATTTTAACCTTATCCTATCAAGTAATTCTCTTAGTTTCATATTTTACCTCTCTAATCCCTTATATATTTCATTTAGTTTATTCAATTTATCTTCAACAACCCTTTTTCTGTCCAATAAAGACTTATTTTCTGCTTGATCTACCAAAGACATGTCTAATTTATCCAAAATTGACTTATTCTCTCTTATCTTCTTTTCTAAGAGGTCCACAAGAAGTGGGTCTTTTTTTTCTATAAGCCTTTTTGGTATCTCATAGTATATGGGATCAATATCTTCCGTCTCCCCTCCATACACAACTTCCATAATCTCATAAAGCCTAAAATCTTCTCTCACAAGATATTCTTCTCTTATTGAAAAGCCTCTCATGTTCAAATATTCTCTTAGGTCTTCTTGGGCCTGCATTGGCTGAAGTATCATCTTGTCCAATTTTTTACATAGTTCTAACTTCTTCTCTATTAAGTCTGATATCAATATGCCACCCATACCGGCTATTATTATTTGGTCAGCCTCATTGTCTCCTAGGACTTCTAATCCACTGCCCAGTCTCAGGTCTGTCTTTGTATCAAGCCCCTGCCTCTGAATCTCTTTCCTGGCATTTTCCAAGGGACCCTTGTTGATGTCACTCAGTATGGCAAATTCAATTTTACCTGACTTCAAAAGTTCAATTGGTATATAACCATGGTCAGTACCGATATCAGCCAAGCTGACTCCCCTATCTACTAAGTCCACTATTTTTTCCAACCTAGCACTTAATTTCATCTTATCTACCCCACTAGTCAAAATATAAAATAGGGACACAGGAAACTTGGCTACTAAAGCCAATCCTGCATCCCGTAAATTTTAATAAAAATATAAACTCCTAAGGTTCTACCTAGTCTAAGAAGTCTCTAAGTTTTTTAGACCTACTAGGATGTCTTAACTTCCTCAAAGCCTTGGCCTCAATTTGTCTAATCCTCTCTCTGGTTACATCAAACTCTTTGCCTACTTCCTCAAGGGTTCTTGCCCTTCCATCTTCTAGTCCAAACCTCAACTTAAGAACATTTTGTTCCCTATCATTCAGGGTGTTTAAAACATCTTCAATCTGTTCTTTTAATAAAGAATATGCCGCTGCTTCTGCTGGTGCTGGAGCATCTTCATCTGGAATAAAGTCACCCAAGTGGCTATCTTCCTCTTCACCTATAGGTGTTTCCAGTGAAACTGGGTCCTGGGCTATCTTCATTATCTCCCTAACCTTTTCTTCAGTCATATTCATTTCCTTGGCTATTTCATCTGGCTTAGGGTCCCTACCTAACTCCTGTAAAAGCTGTCTGGATACCCTTATCAACTTGTTGATAGTTTCAACCATATGGACAGGAATTCTGATTGTTCTTGCCTGGTCAGCTATGGCCCTAGTTATGGCCTGCCTGATCCACCAAGTTGCATAAGTTGAAAACTTATATCCCTTCTTATAGTCAAACTTCTCAACTGCCTTTATAAGACCAAGGTTACCCTCCTGAATAAGGTCAAGGAAGAGCATGCCCCTCCCAACATACCTCTTGGCAATACTAACTACCAGCCTAAGGTTAGCCTCAACTAACTTTTGCTTGGCAAACTCATCGCCTTCAGCCATTCTCTTGGCATATTCTACCTCTTCATGTGGCTTTAATAGGGGTATCTTACCTATTTCCTTTAAGTACATCCTGACAGGGTCATCTATGCTAATGCCCTTAGGAACAGCTATTTCTACAGTATCACTAGACTCAGCAACAATTTCTTCCTTGTCTTCCTCTTCATCTATAGCCTGTATATCAAGGTCATCCGGCTTACTTAAGTCAATATCAGCCTTAACCTCCTTGTCATCCACAACTTCAATTCCCAGATTTCCAAGTGTCTCATATAAATTTTCAGCGACACCCTTATCCATATCATTATCCTGAAAGGCTTCCATAATATCGATTAGTGTTACAGTGCCATCTTTTTTACCCTTTTCAAAAAGTTTTTTCTGAGCCTCTTTATTAATCATTAACTCATTCTTTTTTTCTGTCATAACTAATCCTCCTGCCTACAGTGATTTTTTCTTATTCTCAGCTACTATTTCTAGTGCAATTTTCATAATCTCTAAATCAACCTCTTCTGCTTCCTTACTATTATCATCAATAGTCTTTCGTCTATTCTCTAACTTTTTCTGTCTTTTTAATAAGTCATCTATCTTGACCTGTCTATTTTTCTCTAATAAATTAAAGATTAATTTATCGACTTCAAGGACATCATTTAGGTCAACACCGCTTAAATTCAGCTTGCTTAACCTATTTAAATAGTCTAAACTAATCCTATCGTCATAAATATCTTCATTTTTAATTATTCCCTTTTCATCAAGCTTTAAAACCTTTGAGAATATGATTTTACTGTTATTATCAGAGAAATCATCCTCATCTAACTTATACCTAACTATCTCTCTAGCCTTACTACTCAACATAATGGCAGCAATTATATTCATCTCTACAAATGAACTTGGTTCTTCGACTTCCTTTGGCTTCTTAAAATTAAAGTGTCTATTATCTACATTATAAGACCTATTGCCAGATTTTTTCTGCCAAGGAACCTTCTTGCCATTCATTTCATTTCTAATAATTTCAGCATTTGTCGCAGTCATCTGAGACAAAATATTTATATAGTAGTCTTGTTCAATTGGACTTTTTATATCTTTTAATATTTTTACAGCTTCCCTTAGGTAGACCATAGAATCCTTTCTATCATCCAATTTGTAGTTTTTTGATAGTACATTTAACCTGAACCTAGTAGCTTCAATGGCATTTTCTATCCTATCATACATCTTTGCCATGCCGTGTTCTCTTATAAATTCGTCTGGGTCCTTGCTATCTCCCAGATCAAGTATTCTTACAGAAATACCCTGCTTTTCTAATATTTCAATTGCCCTCATGCTGGCATTTATACCCGCCTGGTCTGAATCATATGACAAAACTAGGGTATCAGCATATCTTTTTATCAAGCCTGCCTGCTCGTCTGTAAGTGCCGTACCGAGGGTTGCCACAGTATTTTTTATGCCAAACTGGTACAGGGATATTAGGTCCATATAGCCCTCTACTAAAATCAAGGTCTTCTGGTTACCTAGATGTTTTCTCGCGAAGTTAAGGCCATATAAATTATATCTCTTGTTAAATATCTCAGAGTCAGGGGAATTTAAATACTTGGGTTGTCCATCATCCATGACCCTGCCCCCAAAGCCTATTACATTTCCCTTGTAGTCAAAAATAGGGAACATAACCCTATTCCTGAATTTATCAAAGAACCTATCTGATTTTGAACTCTTACTCAAGAGTCCTGATTCAAAAAGTTCTTCTTCTGTATAACCCTTAGAGGTTAGATATAACTTCAAGCTATCCCAAGAGTCCGGGGCATATCCAAGGCCAAAGTTTTTGATGGTCTTAAGGTCTAAGCCCCTCTTCTTTAAATAGTTGAAGGCTTGATTTTGTCCATCTACCAGCTTTGAATAATAAAACCTAGCTGCCTCTATGTGTATAGTGTGAAACTTGTTTATCTTCTCTAGCCTAAGTCTGGTATTTTGATCTATCTTGTTCTTTATCTCAATACCACACCTATCTGCTAAGAGACGAACTGCATCCATAAAGTCAAGGTTTTCTACCTTCATTACAAATGATATGACATCCCCACCTTCTCCACAGCCAAAGCACCTATATATCTGCTTGGCTGTATTTACATGGAATGAAGGAGTCTTCTCATTATGAAAAGGGCAAAGACCCTTATAATTAGTCCCTGCTGGCTTCAATTTGACATAGTCGGAAATTATATCGGCTATATCACTCCTGTATTTAATTTCCTCGATTATATCCTTCATATCATTCATATGTTAACCCCTACTATAAACATTAACATTTCATTATTGCATGAAACATTATTTTTGTCAATATGTTACAATAGTTGTATTCGACAGAAGTAGTCAATTTCCTTTATTTAATTTTAATTCAACAAAAAAGAAACCCAAAATAGGTTTCTTCTTAATATAAATTTACTGCATAGCTGCAATAATTTCTTCAAAAGACTTATCAAAAATAGATGGTTTATCAAACTTCCAAGTTCCCTGGTAGACAGGATCACCATTTAGGTAGAAGGTTCCCTCTCCATGCTTTTCTCCCTGTTGGAAGTCTCCCTCATACCACTTATTCCTGTTCCATATATACTTGCCCTTACCATGTATCTGACCTAGTTTCCATTCGCCATCATAAATTAGTTCTCCCTTAGAATTGAAGCATGAACCATTACCATCCATCTTACCATCCTTGAAATCACCAATATATATATAGCCATCACTCCAAGTATAAATACCAAGACCTTCTTTTCTTCCATCTATCCAATTGCCAAGGTATTCATCACCATTATTGTACTTTATACGACCAATACCATCGCTCTTATTTGCTTTAAAGTTACCGATATATTCGTTGCCATTAGAGAAAGTAAAAGAACCCCTACCCTCTCTCACACCATTGACAAAGTTTCCGATGTATTCAGTATTAATACTCGAATCATCATCCTCACCTGGCTGGAATATATAAGATCCTACCCCTATCATCTTGCCATCTAAAAGCCTGCCAATATACATATCACCATTAGAGAACTTATAGATCTGGACCATGTCATTTTCCTTGGCCAAGTCAAGCCTGTCTTCTTCGCTATCATCAAGAAAACCTACTATATCAGCCAGGTTTTCATTTTTAGCAAGTTCTTCCTTCTGTGACTCTATATAAATTTCCTCTTTCTTACTGGCAGCCAACTTTTCCTTTATCTGGTCTGAAGGCTCCCCTAGGATAAGTTTCTCCAACTCATAAACTTCTTCATCACTAGCAAATATACCCTTCTTCAAGGCATTGCTCTTCTTTATCTTAAATAGTTTTAAATTCTTTCTTATATCGTCAATTTCATTTATATAACTGGTATATAATTCTACATAATTATTTGATATGCTCAAACTAATCCCTCCGTTCAATAGACATCTACACTAATTATATAATATTTTCTAATATTTTAAAAGTATTTTGTCCACAGACATCTAAAATATTATAAATCCTTGGACTTAAAACCTCTTCCCCTCACTTCAGTTATATCATTGATGGTGATGAAGGCCCTTGAGTCAATTTTAAAAGCTATTTCTTTTATTTTTGGTATCTCATTTGAAGATACTATAGTATAGATTAATTTTTTACTGTCACCTGTATAGGCTCCTTCAGCATGTATAAAGGTTACCCCTCTTACCATTGCCTTCATAATATCTTCTGCTATCAGGTCTGGCTTGTCAGATATAATTATCAGGGACTTCTGATAGTTCATAGCATCCTTGATAAATCCAAGTGCCAGGGAGCTAATATAAAAGCCTATTAGGGTGTATAGGCCCAGCTTTAAACTAAACAAAATGCTACCAACCATTACAACTATAACATTAAAAGCAAAACTGGTATCCTTAATTTCTATATTCTTTTTTATCTTTAATATAGCTGCAATTATATCGGTACCACCAGTAGATGCCCTTGCCCTAAAGACAAGACCTATCCCTATTCCATTCAAAAAGCCTCCGAAGACTGTCTGTAAGAACATATCATTTATAGGAATAATCGACCCTATATCCTGGGTTAAACCTAGGATCAAAGAATATATAATCATATTAGTTAGACTGAGCATACAGAATTCTTTCTTTAAATATATAAAACCTAGTATGAAAATAGGTATATTTAATATAAAAGTTCCTATACCCACATTTAAACCCGTTAAGTAGTTTATGGCGGTTGCAAAACCAGTTACACCACCACTCAAAAGGTGGGCCTGGCGTAAAAATCCATTTACACCAACTGCAGATATGCTCAAACCTAATACCATAGTTCCCAACCTTAATGAAGGATGTTCACTAAACCTATCTCTAACCTGACTCATTACTTCCTCCTCTAGCAACTTGCTAAATCATCAAAGCACCTATTTTTTTCTTATTTGCCTCTAAAACATCCACGACTTCTTCCAAGTCCATATCAGATATAGCCTCAATAAACTTATCTATCTTTATCATCTCATTTTGCAGTTTTTTCTCTAACTCAGGTCTATTTGCACTAGATGTAACCTCTAAGAATTCTCCTGAGTAAATCATATATATTGATGCCTGGTCCAAAAGTTCTAATGCAAGAGCATTAAAATATTTTTCTAGGTCTAGATTATTTTCCATTAAAGCCCTCTTGGCCATGGCAGATGCCACCGCAGCCATCCCAGAAGTATCATCAATCAACTGCCTAAGAATTTTTATGGAAGTAACATCTAATTCCTCTATCATGGCATAAGCAATATTTTCTCCTTCTTCAACTTGATCCATTTTTACAAATATGCTCTTGTCATAGCCACATACTGGACAGACATCTAGAGCCTCATCACCTATATGGATATAACCGCATTCTTTACACTTAAATCGCTTCATTTTAACACCTCTCATTTAAAGTTGATAAAAATAGATACATCTCAAAATATAATATCCTATATATACTGACTTGTCTACATTCTCAGATAAATTTATAAATTTTTTATAATATTTTACTGTTTTTATTCAAAAGTATCCTTTAAAAAATCCCATTTATGTAGTAAAATATAAAGACGGGAGGATAAACTATGAAAAAAGAAAACAAACATTATATAAACTATAGTAGGACTAATCCTAAGAAAAGAGACATACGTTTACCAAAGAGGAAAAAAAGAGCTGGCTTTAATGCAAAAAAAATCTTATTACTTTTAATGGTTATTGCATGTGTTGCCGGTTGCTTTAAGCTAATAAGTGCTTATAGAAGTAATGAAGAAGCTGATAATAAGACAAAGATTGAAAATAATCAGGCTCAGACTGATGGCAAAAAAACAAAAACTGTGATTGGCCAAAAGGAAGATGCGAAAAAGTTACATGGTGTGGATGCCCAGAAAATCTGGAATGCCCTAAACACCTATGACTATGATAACGGTGGTAAAAAGCAGGTCTTCTTAACATTTGATGATGGCCCTTCTCTTACTAATACACCAAATATCCTAAAAACTCTTAAGGATAATGATGTAAAGGCCACATTCTTCGTTATAGGTAAGTCACTAGCCATGAATGGGGCTGCTGAAATTTTAAAGCAGGAATATAATGAGGGTATGGCTATTGCCAACCACTCATATTCACATGACTATAGTCACCTATATCCTGGCAGGGTTTTAAACCTATCAAACTACACTGCAGATTTTGACAAGAATGCAGACCTAATCAAAAAGAGCCTTGGCTTTGATTTTGAAACCAGAGTTTACAGGTGTCCAGGTGGTCAGATATCATGGCAAAAGACTGAACCACTTAATGAGTATCTAATTAAGAATAATAAGGCTTCAATAGACTGGAATGCCCTAAATGCTGATGCTGAAGGTGCTAAGAAAAGTGCCGATGAGCTTTATAAGCATGCAGTAGAAAGCAGTAAGGGTAAAAACCTTGTTGTCCTGTTAATGCATGATACTTATGGTAAGGAAGAAACAGCTAAATACTTGGACAAGATAATAAAGTACTACAAGTCTGCTGGCTATGAATTTAAGACAATGTATTAAATTCACTTACCTTGAAGTTTAAATTAAGACAAATAAAGTGAGGTATACATTTACTCGTAAATGTATACCTCTATTTTTATAAACTAGTTAAAAAATGAGTTTATAAACTCTATTATTCTATCAAGTAGGCCTGACTTCTGAGCCTTGTCTGCCAGGTCACCAGCAGCCTTCTTAGCCTCTTCTAGTCCTGTTGATGTAGTACTTACCACAGCATTCTTAGATAGCTTTGAATCGTCAAACTTATTAAAGAAGTTGCTTGCATCCTTGTTGTTCTTCAACCATGATGAAGCCTTGTCTATTATACCACTAGACTCTATCTTTTCACCGGCCTTACTTAGGTTGTTCTTTACATTGGCACTTACATTGTTCAAAGTATCCTTCATATCATTGTAGTTGTAGTTCTGGTTACCTACATCCTTCATTAGGTTGGTAATAATATTTATATCACCAGTATTAAGGGTTACATTATAGTTGTCAGCTACCTTCTTTACTGTATCCTTAATTTCCTTTTCAGAGTCCATATCCTTCTTTATTACTTCCTTCTTGGTATCGTTGATTATACCTGCCGCCTTGTCCTTACCCACTGATTCAGCAAGGTTACCTGTAGTTATTAGCTCCTTGTTGGCCAACTTCTTTTTCTCTTCTGTCAATTTCTCTCCAGATGATTTTTCAAATGCCATTGTTATACCTGTTAAGGCTCCTGTACCACTTACTGGGAATGGGGCTGCCGCTACTACATTGGCATTTTCCACACCAGCTGTAGCAAGTGTAGATGCTATCATAGAACTGGTTACCCAAGTTATATTTGATGTCTTTACATTTATACCACCACTGGTTGTTGGCACAACATATGAAGACGACATTGTCACCCTGCCAATCTGGGCCTCTGGTGCTATACCTCCCAGATACTTCCTCTCCTGCTGGTTGTTTACATAAATTATATTTGAGTTTGCCTCATCTACACCAAAGTAGTTTAAAATAGCCTGCTTCTGACTGGCATTTAAGTTGGCTCCCAGTGTTACAACCTCGCCGGAATCAGCAAGGGCATGACCTGCAAATGCTGTCGTCATAGCTAGCATAGCTACCAAGGATAATATCTTACTTTTAATATTTTTTTTACTCTTATTTTTAAATATGTTCATTTTCATACCTCCAATACAGATTTCTAGTTTATTCCTTAATCTCAATCTGTATTATGAGGATATCTCTATATGCTTAATTTTACCTTTAAAGGTATAAATTCTAGACTTTAAATACTTACAATGCTATAATATACTTGATATAATAAATACCCATCTAGGTCTAGGATTAGCTAGCTAGATTATTTATAAGGTATTTAAGACCTAAAGTTTGAAAGGAGAAAAATATGTCAAAAGAATTAGTTAAAGATAGAGTTGTAGAATATTTGATCCAGGAATTAGGTGTTCCTGAAGAAATGATTGAAATTGATACTCCCCTATCAGAGTATGAGGAAGGTGTAGAGGGTACTATAGATATCACAGTTACTACTGAAGATGAAGAGGGTGCCCTTCTACCACTTATGATAGTAGTTTGCTTAGACGATGATATAGAATTAACTGAAAGCGTTGTTGATGGTCAGATGGACTTCCTTGAGTTGATTGATGAATCTACTCACGTTGGTAGGATGATTCTTACAAATGGTGACCAGATGATGTATGCAGACTGGAATGGAACAGAGTTAGAAGATGAAGAAGCCCTTCCTAATTATAATCAGATGTTAGAAGAATATAAGGCTGTTGAAAATGAATATAAGAAGTATATGGCTGAACACCCTGAATGTGATTGTGGTTGTGAAGACCACCACCATAACCACTAGGGATAATTCATCAAGCCTATAGTAAATAAATACATATAAACGTAAAAGAAGAGGTCAAATGCTGACCTCTTCTTTATATTTTACATTTAAATTTTGTATGCTCTTATACCTTAATTAAAAAGAAGCTATTATAGCACCATTGTACTTTTCTTCGATATACTTCTTAACTTCTGGTGATGTAAGGGCCTTTGTAAGAGCCTTAATCTTTTCGCTACTTTCGTCACCTTTTCTAACTGCTAGTATATTAGCATATGGAGAATCAGTTGACTCGATTGCGATTGAATCCTTAGTAGGGTTTAACTTAGCTTCAAGTGCATAGTTAGAGTTTATAACTGCTAGGTCTACATCCTTTAAAGCTGTTGGTAGCTGTTCTGCTGCAAGCTCCTTGATTTCGATATTCTTTGGATTTTCAGTTATATCGTTCTTAGTTAATAGGTCCTTATCTGCAACCTTTATTAAACCTTCTCTAGCAAGTAACTTAAGAGCTCTTGATTCATTTGTAGCATCGTTTGGAACAGCAACTGTAGCACCATCCTTAGCATCACTAACCTTCTTTAGAGAATTTGAATAAACACCCATTGGCTCTAAGTGTACCTTAGCTGTGTATACTATGTCAGTCTTATTCTTAGCATTGTACTCATCTAAGTATGGTACATGCTGGAAGTAGTTAGCATCTAGTGACTTTTCAGTCAAGCCCTTGTTAGGTAGAACATAGTCGTTAAATACCTTAACATCTAGCTTATATCCTTCCTTTTCAAGAATTGGCTTTACTACTTCATTTAATATCTGTGCATGTGGGTTAGGTGTTGCACCTACTACGATAGTCTTGTCATCACCTGAAGATCCACCCTTATCTGCTTCCTTGTTTGCTCCACAAGCAACTAGGCCTAATGATAGTACTGCTACTGCAGCTAGTGTTAAAAATTTCTTTGCTTTCATACTTGTACCTCCTAAAATTTTTTATTTTTTCTAAAAATTCCAATTAATTTTAATTTATATTATAGCACTAAATTCTAAATTTAGTTAGCTATTTTATATAAGTTATTACTTTAACTTTTTATACAAAAAGTCTCCTAGGTTCTGGATAATTTGTACCAAGATTACCAGGGCGATAACTGTGAAGAACATCACATTTTTATCAAATTGCTGGTATCCGTATACGATAGCTACGTTACCAAGACCACCAGCACCAACAGCTCCTGCAATTGCAGTGTAACCTAGCACTGATATTATTGTAAGGGTTACCCCTAATACAATAGATGGAACTGACTCCTTTACCATAACCTTAAAAATTATCTGTACATTTGTTGCTCCAAATGATTTTGCAGCCTCGATTAAGCCCTTGTCTACTTCATTTAAAGACGACTCTATCAATCTTGCTATGAAAGGTGCTGTACCAACTGTAATTGGTACTAGGGCCGCTGTATTACCAATACTAGTTCCCACAACCAACCTTGTAAAGCTACTAATAGCTACAATTAAGATAATAAATGGGAAGGATCTAAATATATTTACTATTAGTCCCAATGTATTGTATACAGTCTTATTAGGCTTTAATCCATCATCCTTAGTTATTACCAAAATGATTGCAATTATAAAACCAATTATAGATGCTATTAAAGTCGGAACCAAAATCATATAAAGTGTTTCCATAAAGGCAGTCGGGAATAAATTCATCATATAATCTTTAAAGCTCATTGTCTACCTCCTGCCATCTCATACCATGATCAGTTAAATATTTTTCAACATCTCCAAGTCTTTCCCTTGGAACATTTATAATAAGTGATCCCAGTATATTTTCTCTAAACTTTTCCAATTTACCATATATTATAGATACGTCTATGGAAAGCTCTCTAGCCATACCTGTTATTACAGGATCATTTGATCTGTCATTAGTGAACAGTAGCTTTAAATTACAACCACTAGGTAGGACTATATTTTCTTCTCCAAGTAATTTTCTTAGAGGTTTGTTATTCTTTAAGAATATTTCTTCTGTTTCTCCCACTTCTAAAACCTTACCAGCATCCATTATGGCAGTCCTTGTGCAAACTTGCTTTATTACTTCCATCTGGTGGGTAACTATTACTATAGTTATGCCCAGCTTTTGGTTTATCTCCTGTAGAAGGTCTAGAATAGATTTTGTAGTCTTTGGGTCTAAGGCTGACGTAGCCTCATCACAAAGTAATACGGATGGATTCATCGTCAAGGCCCTCGCTATGGCAACTCTTTGCTTTTGTCCACCACTTAGGTTTCTTGGCTTTACATCCTTTTTATCCAAAATACCAACTAGGTCTAATAGTTCTTCAACTCTAGACTTTATTTCCTCCTTGGAATATTTAAAACATTCCATTGGTAGGGCTACATTTTCAAAAACAGTCTTTCTTTCTAGAAGAGAGAAATGTTGGAAAATCATGCCTAGGTCTTTTCTTAGGTTTCTAAGAGCCCTATCGTCCAAATTGGCTACATCTTGTCCATTGACGTATATAGAACCTGAATCAAAGTCTTCTAACCTATTAATACATCTCAGTATCGTAGATTTACCAGCGCCACTATGTCCTATGATGCCGAATATTTCCCCGTCTTTTATGTTTAAGTTTATATCTGTCAAAACTTGATTTTGACCATAAAACTTATTTACTTCTTTTATTTCAATCATCTAATACTCCTTTCTATAAATTCTAATAAATAATAAAAAAATGCCTGAGTAAAATATACCCAGACTTGGAAATACTACTCATCTTTCGGTTATATACACCGCTGGATTTAGCACCTTAACAAAGTTAGGTTGCCGGGCTTCACAGGGCCAGTCCCTCCACCACTCTCGATAAGAGATTTGTATTTTGTTATGTACTTATGATAAGTTATTACTTGAACTTTGTCAATAATTTTTTCAATATTTTTTAAGTTAGTCTTTTAACAATAAGAAAAAACCTCTGAAAGCCTTATAAAAAAAGCTAAAAGGCAACCTGTGTTAACCAATAAATACTGTAAATCATAGCAAGTCCTATTATTCCCATTATTATGATATCAATAACTACTGCCCTCTTTTTTTCATTTTCCTTATCTTCATTGAATGATCTAAACATAGCGTAGAACATTACTCCTAGACCCAATATATTAACCAAGACTGAAGAAAGCTGGTTAGCCAAATACCTAGAATATATAATAATCAAAAAACCTACACCTAGCAAGAAGGTATTATTAGACATAGGTGAATTACTGCCCTTATCATCCTTCTTATCAAGATGATCCTGTTTCATATAGTATGGTTTATTTTTTTTCTTGTTCTTTCCCGTATTTTTAGACATTATAATCCTCCAACTTCTACCCTATATAAGTACTGATATACCTACCAGCCCTACAGACTATTATTTATATAAACATTATAATATATGACCCTCTTATTTTCAAGTTACATAGTTTGGAAATTGACTAATATTTAGGCTTCATCTTGAGTCTATAGGTTGATTTTATATTAAGTGTCTTTTAGGTAAACATAAAAATCCCGATTGAATAAATCAACCGGGATCTTGTCTGTGTGTTTATTTTTTGTGTTAATTAGTCAAAACTTATACTTATAAGTCTCTTAAGCTTCTTTCTTAGCTCCTATGAACTTACCAATTATAGCTGCAATTACAACTGGTATAATCCAGTAGAATCCTACCGCTGAACCTGGTAACTTGTTTAAAGCTTCTGTTAGGCCTGCTAGACCTGCGAATACTTTTATAGATGATAATTCATGGGCAATACCTAGTATTAGAGCAACCCAAACTGCTAGTACGTATACATTTTTGTTCTGAATCTTTGTATGGATTAGACCAAGAAGTATTAGAGTAACAACCGCTGGGTACATCATATATAGTAGAGGTGCTGCTATCTTAATTATCTTGTCAACACCAAAGTTAGATACGATTGCTGAGAATATACAAACCACAACAACTATAACTTCATACTTAAGCTTACCTTCTGTAAGGTCACTGAAGTAGTTACCACAAGAAGATGTAAGACCTATAGCTGTAGTCAAGCAAGCTAGACCAACAACTAGACCAAGGATTACCTTACCTGGTCCACCAAGTATAGCCTGAGTTATTGATATAACAAGTGTAGTTCTTTCAACTGTATTGTCAAACTGTGGAGATACAGTAGCTCCTAGGTAAGAAAGACCACCATATACTAGGGCCAAACCTACAACAGCTACTATACCTGCAAGTATTGTAGCCTTAACTAGAGCCTGCTTTTCAGTATAACCCTTCTGCTTAACAGATGCTATAACTATACCAGCGAATACCGCACCTGCCATACCGTCAAGAGTCTGATAACCATCGTTGATACCACTTATAAATACGTTATCAACAAGAGTTCTATCAAGTGGTGCTCCAAGTGGGCTTACTATACCCTTTACGATCAATACTGCCAAACAGATTAGAAGTACTGGTGTCAAGAAAGCACCAATTATATCTACAACCTTTGAAGGCTTAATAGTTAATACTAGAACTATTACGAAGAATATAATTGCAAAAACTATTGGGCTTAGGCTCTGTCCGAAATTAGGAACTATACCTATTTCATAAGTTGTAGCTGCAGTTCTTGGTATAGCAACAAATGGTCCTATACAAAGGATAGTTAATGATGCTATTACAACACCAAGCTTCTTACCAGCTCTTCCGAAAAATGCCATCATGTCGCCCTGTGTACCTGTAGCTGCGATAACACCTAATAATGCCAAACCACCATCTGCGAACAAGAATGCTATAAATGATATAAACCATTTAGATCCTGAAATCACGCCCAAGAACGGTGGGAAAATTAAGTTACCAGCACCAAAGAACATCGCGAATAATGCGAAACCTACGACAACAATGTCTTTAAATTTGATACTCATTTTGAACTCCTCCTTAAAAATAATCAAAATTAAATTAGTTCTCTTAGAGTATAACCTTAATTTTCAGTATTGTCAAATAATTTTTTTAATTTATCATCTAAAGTAACCTTTTCATAAATTTATCTAAGGTAAATCGTTGCATATTTTTTCTTTTTTAAATTTAATTAAAATATATGTTTTTATTCTTTAAATCTATTCTCAAAAAATACCTTTTTATTTTATATAGATATCAGCAAAAAAATCAGGGTACATAATATAATATTGTGCACCCTGAAAAGTTTATATACTCATTATTTTAAATCTAATACCTTATCTTACTTAATATTATTATGCAAAGCTAAGATGGGTATATAAATTTCCTATATATCTAAATTTTCACCAGACTTAACCTTAATATACAATTTGTCTATATATCGAAAAAATCTCTGCTTAAGATATTTCTGCCTTTTATTTAGAAAGTTCTTATTTAGGAAATCACTATTTGATCATCTTGTGAATCTATCTTAACCCTGTCACCAGGTTTTATCTGGCCACCAATAATCTTCCTTGCAAGTATAGTTTCTATGTTGTTACTTATATACCTCTTCAATGGCCTTGCACCGTATACCGGGTCATAAGCCTCTTTTATCATAAGGTCTTTTGCTGCTTCTGTTAGGTCTACACTTATATTATTTTCTGACAACCTAGCTGCCAAGTCTGCAAAGAATATATCAATAACCTGCTTAATTTCATCCTTCATAAGTGGCTTAAACATGATTATATCATCCACCCTGTTCAAGAACTCAGGCTTGAACCTTGATCTCATCTGCTTAAGTACGCTTTCACTTACATTTTCATCAATATTACCACCAGCTTCTAGTAGGGTTGAACTTCCTATATTAGATGTCATTATAATCAAAGAGTTTTTGAAGTCAACTGTCTTCCCCTTGTTGTCAGTCAACCTACCATCATCAAGTATCTGTAGGAATATATTGAATACATCATCATGGGCCTTCTCAATTTCGTCAAACAAGATTACTGAATATGGCTTCCTACGTATTGCCTCTGTCAACTGGCCACCTTCTTCATAACCTACATAGCCTGGAGGTGGTCCTACCAACCTAGATACACTATGCTTTTCCATATACTCTGACATATCTATTCTTACTATGCTATCCTCGCTGTCAAATAGGTCTCTTGCCAATGTTTTGGCCAACTCAGTCTTTCCAACACCTGTTGGACCCAAGAAGATAAATGAACCCATAGGTTTTTTCTGGTCACTAAGGCCTGCCCTAGACCTTAAGATTGCATTAGATACAGCTGTAACTGCCTCATCCTGACCTATAACCCTCTTATGTAGCTGGTTTTCAAGATTTAGTAGCTTGGCCTTCTCAGTCTCAACTAGTTTGCTGACAGGTATACCAGTCCACTTGGAAATAATATCTGCAATTTCATTTTCTGTTACCTCCTCTTTTAGGAGACTTTCACCACTTTCACTATCATACTTATCTTCAAAGTTCTTGATTTCCTCTTCTAATTTTGGTATCTGACCAAATTTAACTTCTGCAGCCTTGTTGAAATCATACTCTCTTTCATACTTTTCAACCTTGGCCCTGGCCTCATCCAAGTTAGACTTAAGGACTTTTAGTTCTGTAATCCTATTTTTTTCTTTTTCGTACCTGGCTGTCATACTATCATTTTCTTCCTTAAGATCAGCTAGTTCCTTTTCTAATTCTTCCAATCTTGACTTTGATTTTTCATCTTCCTCTTTTAAAAGGGCCTCTCTTTCGGTTTCTAACATTAATAGTCTTCTTCTGACTATATCCAGGTCTGTTGGTAGAGAATCTATCTCCGACCTAATCATAGCTCCTGCCTCATCTATTAGGTCAATCGCCTTGTCTGGAAGGAACCTATCCTGTATATACCTGTCTGATAGCTTTGCAGCTGCAACTATGGCATTATCATGTATTCTAATACCGTGATGTATTTCAAACCTTTCTTTTAAACCTCTTAAAATTGATATCGTGTCTTCAAGACTTGGCTCGTCAACTATAACTGGCTGGAACCTTCTTTCTAAGGCCTTGTCCTTTTCAATATACTTTCTATATTCATCAAATGTTGTTGCACCGATACAGTTGAGTTCTCCTCTTGCCAACATAGGTTTTATCAAATTACCTGCGTCCATTGAACCCTCAGTCTTACCTGCACCAACTATAGTGTGTATTTCATCTATAAACAATATTATCTTACCTTCAGAACTAGATACCTCCTTTAAAACAGCCTTTAATCTCTCTTCAAATTCACCCCTATACTTGGCGCCAGCTATCAAAGCACCCATATCTAAGGAAAATATTACCTTGTCCTTTAAACCTTCAGGTACATCACCTTTTACTATTCTTTGGGCAAGACCCTCTACTATGGCTGTCTTACCTACACCTGGTTCTCCTATTAGGACTGGATTATTCTTAGTCCTTCTTGATAGGATCCTAATGGCTCTTCTTATCTCTTCATCCCTACCAATAACTGGGTCTAATTTATTATTTTCAGCTAGTTTTACAAGGTTAGTTCCGTATTTTGTAAGGGCATCATATGTTCCCTCCGGATCCTGGCTGTCAACCCTTTGGTTACCCCTAACCTGGTGAAGTACATTCAAGAATTCCTGCTTAACCAAACCATACTGACCGAATATTCTTCCTATTACAGATGATTTCTCTTTGTCAAATATAGCAAGCATTATATGTTCAACACTTATATAGGAATCCTTAAAATCATCTGCTATCTTTTCTGCATTAACCATGATTTCATTTATTCCCCTAGTGGCAGTTACTCCTTGAGAGTTTGCCCCGCCACCAGTCACGCTTGGTAACTTAGATATTTCATTTTTTACTGACTTCTTTAGTGATTCAGAACTTATATTCATCTTTTCTACTATATTAGGAATCAATCCATCTTCCTGGTCTAACAAGGCGTATAGTAGATGAATTACATCAACCTGTTGGTTATTATTACGAACTGCCTCCGAAAAAGCATCATTCAAAGCATTTTGTACTCTTAGTGTCATTTTTTCTACATTCATAATTTACACTTCCCTTCTATATTTTATAACTTATCTATTTTTATATACATCTATACTCTCTATTTTTATACGCTATCCCTATCATTTTCTTTAGGTCACTTACTCCTAAGTAGTATTGACCTACTCAAATCTACTATTGCATCCATTAATTCCTGACCTGATCTAGAGTCAAATCTTAGTTCCAAATTAAATCTTTCTGACTTGTCGATAAAGTTTAACTCTTCCTTGGAAAGAATGTACATATATACATCATCTGTAACCAAGACCCTCTTACCATACTCTATACCAGAACAAGTCTTTATAAATTCATCCCTATAGTCTATATAGTAGTCATCTTCTTCAGGATAATACACATAGTCAACCATAAAATTCAATATATCCACTATGTACTTATTAACAAAGGAATATACTTCATCATTGTTATAGACTGATATATTCTCATATATATAGTGTCCAAAATATGGATGAACATTTTCTCTCAATTCATAGACATATTTAGAAGACAGCAAAAAACTTATCGTCCAATAATTTGACTCTTTTTTGGCCAGACTAATCACGTTATCATCCTTGTACATTTTTATAGGTAGAGGAAGGGCCTTGCTCATATCAAAAGACCTAGCCTCGTCATACATATTACATACGAAATTATCTATCAAAAGGGTATTAGTATGTTTTTCAAAGAGGTGGTCAAACCACCTCATTATATCTCTATCAAATATATAATTCATATCTATCACTTCTTTCCCTTGTATACAGTATTGTATTCCTTAATCAATTTATCCCTCTCATACTTAGACCCCCTATACGATACCAGTGGATTAACCATATACAAGCCATTTCTGACTTTCTTTAGAAAATCCATCTTTTTGTACTGGCCGAATAGCACGGATAAGGCTGTCTTTGGATAGTCCAGTTCAATTGACAGGTCGTCCAGGGTCATATATATCTTGTTATTCTTATCCATTAGGCTTATCAGGACCATCGGTATCATAGCCTTCTTTGTAGAGGTATCCTTCAAAGACCTGATATAGTTATTAGGTGATATATTGATAAACCTTTCATGCTCCTTATTATAGTTGACCATCTGGCTTTCACTATACCTATCCTTATTTAATTTTCTTGGCTTATGTTCTAAATCAAACAATTATATCACTTCCTCACCGTCTACTAGTCTTATTTATCTATAATAATACCATTCATAGCCACTACTTTCCTATAATATATACCTAAATTATTCAGCCGTCAAGTTAACAAAGTTCATTAATTTAACATTTTATATAATTTAAGTTTATCATTTTGATAATCTTTATTTATATTTATAATTTAAAAAAATGAGACCTTGCCTACAAACTATAGGTCTACACTAAAAAAATTATCATAAAAAAAATATTTTTTATTACATATTTAGCTTATACACTTATGCTATAATATATTAAGCATTTAAAAAAGGAAGTGAAATCATGAGTATAAAAAATATATCAATCCTAGGATCTACAGGTTCCATAGGAAACCAAACCCTTGATGTTATAAGAAAAAATCCTAACTTATACAGGGTAGAAGGTTTGACTGTAAATAAAAGCATAGGTAAACTATTAGATCAAATAAATGAATTTAAACCTAAAGCAGTTGCCATATATGATGAGCTTGCTTATGAAAACTTTATGGAGACTGTAAATATAAATAGGTCTACCAATTCAAACCTAGATAAGCTTCAAGTATACAAGGGGCTTGAAGGCTTGATAAGGATAGCAGGATCTAAGACTATAGATATACTGGTAACTGCTGTTGTTGGCATGATTGGCCTATTACCAACTGTAGAAGCAATTAAAAATTCAACTACCATTGCCCTTGCCAACAAGGAAACCTTGGTCACTGCCGGACAGATAGTCATGGACTTAGCTAGAAAACACCAGGCAAAGATACTGCCAGTTGACAGCGAACATAGTGCTATATTTCAGTGCCTAAACGGTGAGGGTTCTAATAAAATAGATAAAATCCTCTTAACTGCCTCAGGTGGTCCTTTTAGGGGTAAATCAAGGCAAGACCTGGTAAATGTAAGCAAGACTGATGCCCTTAAGCATCCTAACTGGTCAATGGGTCAAAAAATTAGTATAGACTCTTCCACCCTAATGAATAAGGGGCTAGAAGTTATAGAGGCCAAGTGGTTATTTGACGTTGAGCCTGAGGACATAATAGTCCATGTTCATCCTGAGAGTATAGTTCACTCTATGGTCCAGTTTAAAGATTCATCAGTCATAGCCCAACTAGGTTGCCCGGACATGCGTGTTCCTATCCAGTATGCCCTTTCTTACCCAAGCAGGCTTGACAGTGATTTTGAAAGGCTAGACCTCTTTAAAGTTGCCAGCCTTAATTTTCAGAGACCTGATTTGGAAGTTTTTCCCTGCCTAGCCCTTGCCTATAGGGCCCTAAGAGAGAGTGGTAGTACGGCGACTGTCTTAAATGCAGCCAATGAAGTCCTTGTTGAATCTTTCCTAAATGATAGAATTGGTTTTTATGACATACCTAAGTATATTGAAATGGCCATGGATGACCATGCCTTTATAGACCAACCAAGCCTAGAGGATATAATTAATATGGATGCTTGGACCAGGTCATATATAAATAAATTATTAACTTCTTCTATTTAGGGGAATAAAATATATAAATTACTTATATCTATTAATCTTAAGCATAATTAAAGGCTTGTGTTATAGTATATAATCATATAGAAAACCCAGTAAATTATTTAGTCAATGAAGAGTCATACCTAAGATTTTACTGGTTTAAGTTCTAATTAAAATAAAGGTAGGTGAAATATGAATATAATTGTTGCTATTTTAGTTTTCGGACTAATTATATTTGTCCACGAACTAGGACACTTTTTATTGGCCAAGAGGGCTGGCGTAACTATACATGAATTTTCTATAGGAATGGGACCCCAGATATTCTCAAAAGAATCCCAGGGAATTAAGTATTCCCTAAGGATGATCCCCATAGGCGGATATGTTGCCATGGAGGGAGAAGATGAAGATTCTGATGACCCAAATTCATTTGGAAAAAAATCTTTAAAAGATAGGTTCCTTACTATTTTTGCAGGACCCTTTGTCAATATAGTATTTTGTATAATCCTCTTAGTACCTGTTTTTTTCTTTATAGGTGCACCGACTACCAAGTTTAGTCAGGTTATAAGTAAATCCCCTGCTGCTCTTGCAGGTCTACAAAAGGATGATGTCATCCTTTCTATAAATGGAGAGAAAACTAAAGAATTTAATGACATAAGTAAACTTGTAAATAAGTATGGTAAAGAAGAACTGACTATAAAATACAAGAGAAAAAACCATGTTGACACTGTTAAATTAAAGGCCCAAAATCAGGGAGGAAGGTACATAGTAGGTATACAACCTGCCTATGAAAGAAATCAACCTATTAAGGCTGTAAAACAGGCCTTTGTGGTTACATACGATACTTCTAAAACTATGCTTAGCTTTTTGTGGAAGCTGGTTAGTGGTCAATTATCAGGTAAGGCTGCCGATGCCATATCAGGACCTGTAGGCGTAGTAAAAATGGTTTCAAATGCAGCTACAACAGGACTTATAAATGTTCTCTACTTGACGGCTATCATCAGCTTAAATATAGGCCTGATGAACCTACTTCCTATACCGGCCCTTGATGGTTGGAGAATACTCATGTTAATTATAGAAGCCCTTAGGGGTGGTAAAAAATTTCCTGCTAAGATAGAGGGTTATATCAATGCAGTTGGTCTAATTCTAATCTTAGGCTTGATGTTGTTTGTAACCTACAAGGATATAATCAGACTGCTAAGTTAGAAAGGTAAAAAATGAGTTATAAAAGAAGAAAAACCAGGGCGGTAAGGGTTGGAAACCTAAATATAGGTGGAGATAGCCCTATATCAGTACAATCTATGACAACTACCGATACCAGGGATGCTAAGGCTACAATCAGCCAGATACACAGGCTAGAAGAAGTTGGCTGCGACCTTGTAAGGGTGGCTGTGGTAGATATGGATGCAGCTAAAAATATAGCCAATATAAAAAAAGAAATAAATATACCAATTGTTGCCGATATACACTTCGATCATAGGTTAGCTCTTGAAGCAGTCAAAAGCCAGGTTGACGGGATCAGGATAAATCCTGGTAATATAGGTAGCCTAGCTAAGACCAAAGAGGTTGTTAGTGCCTGCAAGGACAATAATATCCCAATTCGGATAGGCGTTAATGGCGGGTCATTAGAAAAAGACCTCCTGAACCAGTATGGTGGACCTGTAGCCGAAGCCATGGTTGAATCGGCCATGAGGCATGTTAGGATTCTAGAAGACCTGGACTTTCACGATATAGTAATATCTCTTAAAAATTCTGATGTAATAAGGTCAATAGAAGCCTATAGGCTTATGTCTAAGACAGTTGACTACCCTCTACACTTGGGTATTACAGAAGCTGGTGGAATTAAAAGGGGTACTATCAAGTCAGCCATAGGTGTCGGTTCTCTCTTGGCCGATGGTATTGGTGACACTATTAGAATTTCCCTGACAGGTGATCCTACAGAGGAAATACCTGTGGCCAAAGAAATACTAAGGAGTCTAGACATCCTAAATGATAAGATAAAAATTGTATCCTGCCCTACTTGTGGTAGGTGTAATATAAACCTGATAGACCTTGCGAGTGAGGTCGAAGAGAAAATCTCTTCTATCGACAAGGATATTACCGTAGCCATTATGGGCTGTGCAGTTAACGGTCCTGGTGAAGCCAGGGAAGCAGATATTGGTATTGCAGGTGGAGACAAGGTTGGTCTACTTTTTAAGAAGGGAGAAATCATAAGAAAAATCCCTCAGGAAACTATAGTTGATACCCTTTTGGAAGAAATAAATAATCTTTAGACTAAAAGGTCCGTTTTCATGACTTATGAGAGGGACCTTTTATTTTTCCATATATAAGATTTCAATTTGTATTTCTTCTAATCAATCTTTCTTATGTCCTTTGAAGTCTAATCTGTCCTTCTTACATAGCTATAATTTCTTAAGTAGAATAAATTCTTTTGAATAAATATTTTTTCCAATTTTAAAGCCTAATTTATATTTCATATAGTCTCCCCTATCATCTATATACATGTTTTCTATATGTCTCCCAATTTGATACTTGCCTTCATTTTCCACGTATATCCTGTCTCCTTCTATAGATATATACTTATTTAGCAAAACTTCTTTTTGGAGTTTATCATAGGCCCTATATTCAATTTTCCTCACATTTTTATAGCTGGTTTCACCTGTATTTTGTCCCCATACCCTTGTAATACCAATACTATTATTCATTTCATACCTAATCCTATCTTCTACCACCGAGGCCATTTCCCTCATTTCTATCTTATTTACTATGCTAGTCTTTATCGATATAGACGACCTAAAAATTAAACCTATAGACATAAAAATAAGGCTGGCTATCATCAAATATACCACTACTTCTACCATTATATAGGCCTTCCTGGTCCTTGAATTAGATTTCATTTTTTTATCTCTTAACCTTGATTCAAGATTCATACACTTCCTCCAGATATCTTAGAATTACACCTATTTACTAAATCAACTTAGTATATATCCTTATATTTCCACTATTTGCCATAATTCACACAGATATGCAATCTTGATATTTATAATCACAAGGCATCATAATATAGCTTCTAATAAAAGCCCTCCTGGCTGATTTGGGTTAAAAGCCAATGATTCATGCCTATACTATCTTAGCTCGGAAATCCAATTATCTATCATGATTTTTTTCTTAAGATAATCATCCTTATAGGATGTCACCCTGCCACTGGCTGGAATATAGGTAATCCTCTCCAATTTTTTTGTACGATCATTAAAGACGTAGAGGCTACCACCCCCTCCCGGTGCTCCCATTCTCTTTATGCCTTTAAATTCTAGTCTTGTTCCACTTAAGACATGGGTATGCTTGTCTAAGCATCTCCTCACCAGCCTATAAGAATCCCTATCTATTATGTAATAGCCCTTATAGGTGGACAGACTATAGGTATAGGAATCATCTTGACCCCTTACAATTATCCTCCTGATATCAGCCTTAATCCTTGATACTGTAGCATCAAAATCCAAACTATCCTTATTTACCCTGACTATTGATAAGGATATTATAAGAACCAAGATAGACATGGCTATTGCTAATTCTATAAAACTTGTCCCCTTGTACTTCTTCACTACACAACCTTCCTAACCCTATATAAATATATAGTCCTCTTGTAACCATCGTTCCTACATAAGCATAGTTCTTATATATCTAATTTCATTGCTTATTATCTTACTATTTTTCCTTTTAGAATTTTTCTGTTGCCCCTTCATTAAGCCAATTCTACAAATAGGTACTTTATTTCCTCAATCTCTAATTTGGGCTTGACCTTCTTATCAATCCCTAATTTTTCAAAGGGACAATAAACCCGATACTTTTTCCTCTTCCACCTCTCAATACCCTTGTTTTCATAGTAGTAGTTTACATAAAACTCAACATAATTATCCTTTTTTATAATTTCATAATAACCACCATCACCAGTAATCAATTCATACCTTGTATGTGGAGACTCAAGATATTTTTGACCAATTAAATCCTGATAAAAGCTGGTATCCTTCTTCATAACCAGACCATAAAAATCCTTAGAATCTTTACTTTTGGCATAGGTATCTTCTAATAGATAATAGGCATTCACCATAAAGGCCCTCTCTATGGATGCCAGTTCATAATCGTGACCATATAATTGGTCGTAGTCCCTTTTAAAGTCTCCCAGGTCCTTATATAGGGGCATAAAAAGGAGGGCCAGGGACATCAAAAACATAAAAAGTAATATAACATTTACAGAAAGAGACCCGCTTTGTTTATCTATAAATAAGCTGAACCTTATCTTAGTGTATATATTTTTATATATGTTTTTGTATGTTCTTTTGCATATTATTTCTGATTTGTTTTTTATTACACCTATTTTCTTAGTTTTCAAAGTGCTACTCCCTTCTCATAATTCTTATATTAAATACAAAAGTCCATCCTAAATATATGTTTCTAAGATTATCAATTATTCCTATAAACTAGTTAGATTAAGCTTTAATTCCATATATCTAATCAAGCCCTATAATTGTATGTACTACCAAACTCTTCTTAAGGTACTTGTCCTTGACTGTAATTTCAGATTCTATCCAACCAAATTTCTTATCCTTAAAACTCCTCCTGATAAGTATTTCTCTACTATCCATATTTTTTGAAAAAACCAAGTCTAAGTCCTCATAATCACCCTTGTAGTCTTTGATATAGGACCTTTCTTCGATTATGGCCTGCCCCAATATATAATCGGACTTGTCCCTATCATCTAATTTATTCTCCATGTAGGCCATATTCATCACAAAGTAAGAAAAAATATATAGGGCAATTGAAAAAATTATAAGGGTAAATATGAATTCAGTAGCCAAATAAGCGGAGTGTCTTTTAGGCCCATACTTGTCAAACGAGCCCCTATCTTTCCTATAATACTCTACTTTTATCCTATATTTCTTTATACATACACTTATATTCTTCATAGATATCCCCCTAACAGGTAAAATACAGGACTTATATTATCCTATATATTTATAGACAAAAATAAAAAGATACCTTCAAATTTTTGAAAATATCTTTTTAAGTAATTTATCTTATCTGATTTTTTTAAACCAATAATAGGCACAACTCCCTATTACTTTTCTTCAATTGCCTTTCTAAGCATAAAGTTAATGCCTACCCCTTCTAGCAACTTCATTTTGACCAACTGTCTTGGATGAGGAGCCTCTGTTATAGGGGTCATTTCTTCATCAAACATCTCAAGTATTTCTGTTTCAAGAGTTGCTGTATACGGTCCTATTATCTCTATCTGGTCACCTAGAACCATCTTATTTCTCTGCTCTACAGTTACATAACCATCCTTGTCTGGCCCACCAACTACTATACCTATAAAGTCATAGTTCCTAACATATGAGGCAGAAGCATAGTTCTGTTCCTCATGTCCTGGCTTATCATTATAGAAACCTGTAGTAAAGTGTCTATGGCTACCCTTCTTCAATTCATCTAGCCATATTGGATCAAATTTCCAGTCAGGGCCTTTTTCATAGTAGGCATCTATGGCCATCCTATAGGCCCTTACAACTGTTGCTACATAGTAGGCAGTCTTCATCCTGCCCTCTATCTTCAAACTTGTAATACCAGAATTAATCAATTCAGGTATATATTCAATCATACACAGGTCCTTAGAATTAAAGAAGAAGGTTCCCCTTTCATCTTCATATACAGGATAGTATTCTCCAGGTCTTTTTTCTTCAACCAGGCTATACTTCCAACGACATGACTGGGCACAAGACCCTCTATTGGCATCCCTACCAGTCATATAGTTACTTATCAAGCACCTTCCTGAATATGATATACACATGGCACCGTGCATAAAGGCCTCAACATCCATATCTTGTGGTATATTATCCCTTAATTCTTTGATTTCCTCAAAGGACAATTCCCTGGCTATAACAACCCTTTTTACCCCCTGCTTGTACCAAAAGTTGGCACTGTGGTAATTAGTTGTATTGGCCTGGGTGCTCAAGTGGATTTCCATATTTGGTATTGTTGCCTTAATTACAGATATGACACCTGGATCTGAGGCTATAAGGGCATCAACCCCCGCCTTTTCTAATTCTAACAAGTAGTCTTCTAATCCATTGAAATCCTCATTGTGGGGTATTATATTGACTGTTACAAATACCTTTTTACCTCTTTCATGGGCATACTTTACACCTTCTCTTATATCTTCATTTGAGAAATTCTTGGCCGCTGTTCTCATACCAAAGTTTTCACCACCAAGATAAACTGCATCTGCCCCATACTCTATGGCTATCTTTAATCTCTCTAAATCTCCTGCAGGAGCTAATAGTTCTACTCTTTCCATTTATTCCTTCCTTTTCCTTGCTTATATAACTCTTTAAACCTATTAATGTACTAGCTTAATAAAGACCACCTAGTCTTTATAGGATATAGCTAATCCATCACCTATAGGTACCAATGATGTACTTATACCCTCTAAATCACATATATAATCTAAATATGTCCTCATCCTCTTAACTATAGTTTTCTTTCTTCTGACTACATAGTCATCACTGGCTATCATGCCCTTATATAGGATATTGTCTGAAATTACTATACCCCCATGGTTTAGCTTGTCTATCAACATGTCAAAAAACATCTTATAGTGACCCTTAGCTGCATCTATAAAGATCATATCAAAGCTTCCTTCAAGGTCTTTTAATGTCTCTTCAGCATCCCCTACTAGAATTTTTATCCTGTCTTCCATACCAGCCTTCTTTATATTTTCTTGGGCCTTTTCCAACATAAGAGGGTTTCTCTCAGTAGTTACAATCTCTACATCACCATCTAATACATCAGCAAAAAAAAGAGAGGAATAGCCTATAGCACAACCTAATTCCAGGATTTTTTTTGGCCTTTTCAACTTTAACAGAACCCTTAAAAGGTCAGCCACTTCCTTATGAATAATTGGTACAGAATTTTCCTCCGCATAGACCTCTAAGTCTCTCAAGAGTCCCTGACTAGGTTTTAAGGTCTCTCTTATATAATTTTCTACCTTATCATTTACAATATTACTCACTTATTTCACTCCTTTAAAAAGCAGGGAAGTTTACCCTCCCTGCAATAAGTACTTTTCCTAGTTTGTTTGACTTGTATCAGAACTAGTGCTTGTTTTTTTATCAGTAGCTGAACTAGTACCTTTCTTATCAGTAGTAGACGCTTTTTCCTGATTAGCCTTTTCTTTAGCATCTCTTTCTTTATGGTAATTTTTAGCATTCTTATCATGTTCTTCAAAAGTCTTGCTGTATGAATTTACACCGTTCACATTTGTAACAAAGTACAAATAGTCTGTCTTACTAGGTCTAGATGCCGCTATCATTGACTTAAGGCCTGGGCTAGCAATCGGTGTTGGCGGTAGGCCATGGTGTATATAAAGATTATAGGCTGATTCAACCTTCAAATCCGAATACAGGACCTTACCCTTTCTCTCTGGCAGGCCATATTGAAGTACTGCATCTGACTGCAACTTCATTTTCTTTGCCAACCTGTTGTAGAATACACTGGCTATAATTGGCCTATCTTCATCCTTTACAGCTTCTTTTTCTATTATCGATGCCATGATAATTGTATCATAGAAGTTATACTTGTTCTTTTTTACATTGGCACTTATACTCTTCTTGTAATTCCTGTCAAACTCACTTAACATTTTGTCAAATATATCTTTTTCGCTTGTACCCTTTTTGAAATAATATGTTTCTGGATACAAGAAGCCTTCAAGTGTAGTAATCCTACTGTCTTTTAGGAAACTATATTTATCAGAAAATTCACTAGGTGTCCTGAAAAGTTTTACAAATTTCTTCCTGTCCCCAAGATTCTTCTTTACCAAAAGGTTGACTATCTCAGTCGATATGCTACCTTCAGGTATAGTTACCTTAATACCATCCTGGTGTACTTGACCCTTTACCAGCTTGTCTATGATCTGGTCATTTGACATGTTCTGGGACAGCTTGTATTTACCAGACTTAATCTGTTCAGCCTTACCCGTTTCCTTTACATTGGCCACAAAAACCTTCTTGTTCTTTATCATATCCTGGTCCTTTAATATGGTAGCAATCTGCTTAACATTAGCACCTGCTGGTATATCAACAACCCTACTAATTGTAGAATTTGGATTTACTGGTTTTGACGCAGACTTATAGTATAGGTTTCCAGCCAAGGAAAGCATACCTAGTAAAATAAATATTACAATTAGTAGTCTAAATATTCTAATTCTTGGTCTACGCCTGGCTTTCTTAGTATTCTTTTTATTTTTTGTATTTCTAGCCTTATTCGTACTCAATATGCCAATCCTCCATTTAAATTTTTTCTATAAATAACTTTACTAGGGATGAAAACTTTCTTTTAACCCTCTCTGTTGTTTCGATTACTTCTTCATGGTTTAATTTCTGCCCACTAATACCTGCTGCCATATTTGTAATACATGATATACCAAATACCCTCATTCCACAATATCTTGCAACAATAACCTCAGGCACTGTTGACATACCTACGGCATCTGCCCCCAAGATACCTGCCATTCTCACCTCTGCAGGTGTCTCATAACTTGGACCAGAGAAAAACATGTATACTCCTTCTTGTATTGGTAACCCTAATTGGTCAGCACATGATCTTAGAATTTCAATCCCCTCCAAGTCATAGGCATCTGTCATATCAGGAAATCTGGCCCCCAACCTGTCATCATTTGGTCCAATCAAAGGATTAGAACCTGAAAAATTAATCTGGTCTTTGATAATCATCAAGTCACCTGGTCCAAAGTTTTTATTGGATCCGCCCGCAGCATTGGTAACTAAGATTTTATCTATACCCAATTCTTTAAATACCCTAATAGGATAGGTAATTTCATCCTGCCTGTAGCCTTCATAATAATGGAACCTACCCTTCATAGCCAATACTTTCTTACCACAAAAATCACCTATTACAAGTTTATTTTCATGCCCCCCTACTTGAGATGTATGAAAATTTGGTATATCCTTGTAGTCAAGCTCTAGCTTATTTTCAAATTGATCTACTAAATAGGATAGGCCAGAACCCAATATTAGGGCCATATCTATTTTGCCTGTATAAAACTTATTTATGTATTTCACACTGTCCAATATTTTATTATACAAGTCAGTCATATCTTCCTCCTATCCAAACTATAAGCTTATTATATCATTAAATACTTAAATTTTCATCAAAGCTATGATTAAATTATCTTGGAAATCCTATAAGCTACTGTGGATGCTGCTTCAAAGAATTCTTCGTCATCTTCAAAAGACCTACCCATGCTCTTTACCTTTAGGCCATAGTGGTCAAGGTCTCCCTTTGTCCTATCATATTCTTCAAAATCAACCTTGTGCTTTTCATCTATACTGTTTAATAGAATTTGTTCTTTTATTATACTCAATTTGCCAGGCTCATACAAGGAATTAAGGACAAGATTTGTAGACTTATTGGTTAATTCACTTAAAATTGTAAGGGTGTGATGGGATATGCCCTTGTGTCTAGGTCTCTTGTCTGCAAAACTGATTCTAGGTATGATGTAAGACCTGCCATTTAGTTTCTCAACAGCATCTATAATCACTGCCTGGTCTATACCACTAAAACCATACTTAGTCCCTGTACCTGCTATACCAGGTCCCATGGCTACCAATACACAGTCTGCCTTGCAAATTTCCTTGGCAGTTATAAGTGAAGTGTATATATTTATGCATTCATAGTCACCGCCAAAAGCATTTCCATATGTAATAGTATTATCTATAAGCCCCATCTTCTTTAAATTGTCAACGTTCTTGCTAAATGCCATTGGAAGGGCTGCCCCATCAGACATTATATATACTAGCTTCTTGTCTGGGCATAATCTCTTAAAAGTAGCTGCAAATACAGGTACTATACTATGAAGGGCCCCTACTGCTACTGGCATCCCCTCCAGGCAGACAAAATCATTGAAGATATCGTGGTAGGGACTTCCTTGCTCTTCCACAGAATCCACCTTAATCTGAAATGGAGTATACCTAAGTTTCATAATATGGCCACCCTCTGTAAGCTTAGACTCTGGCCTGCTAAAATTAGCTATTACAAAGTGGAAACCACCTGTACCAAGACTTAATTCTACTGCAGTAGTATTGACTACCACTTCATCTCCGACTTCAACATTACCAGTCAACTGTATATAATTATAGGCTTTTTCAATACTGCCATTTATATCAACCCTTATATCCTGGATTAGGTCGCTTTGGCTCTTTATTTCAGTAACCTTGGCTAATCTTTTACTTATCATCTATAAACCCCTTCCTAACCTATCTAGATAATTCAAAAACTTATTGTTTTCGATAATTTTAGTTAGAGAAAATTTTTCTGTTAATATGTGGATTAATACTAAAAGTATCAAACAAACTACCTGAACTGCCAAACCAAATGAGGATACTATAAATACACCCAAGGAAACGCCCAAAACATTTGAACCTGCATCCCCCATCATTGTCAAGGCCCTCAAATCAAAGTAAAAATAGGCCAGTACAGCTGGTAGTATCAACATCATTACTTCCCTTTGGAACTTGGCACTTGCTATAAATATTATTATTGCTAATAGAGTGTATACCTTTATGGCCCTACCTGGTCTTAGGTCAAATAAGTTCATCATATTAGTTGATAGGGCAACCACCAAGGTCGCAACTATTATATTAGGTATAGACTTACTGATAGTAACTGCTATGGTTAAACCAACAAAACCACCTAAAAGAGCCTTAAAGGCACCCGTTGTCAATGTACCCTTAAATAAGGCCTTGAAGTGACCGAGTAAACCTGTTACCCCCCTATTGCCCAAGCTATCATCAATTATACCTACAAAGGACATGGAGATAGAAGCAAATAAAAGCATGTAGATCATAATTATCTTTTCAGGAACAATATTAGAATAAATCAATATAACTGAATTAATTATAAGGGTGGGTATAAATACGAGCCCTAAGCCTACTGGTATCATATCCCCCTTGTAATTTGCCCTAATCATATCACTTTTTTCTAACATCTTGCTTATCATAGGCACAGAAGTTAAGGTAACTACTACACCAATACAGAACAACATTATGACCATCAAATATGTATACATGACTACCTCCACTCACGTTTCTTTTCTTTCACGATTTTCTTTATGTGCAAATACTGTTTACCCCTGTGAATAAAACCACTTAAGTCTCTTCCTGTTTCGTTATGGGTCATATCTACAGTTACTTCCTTTACCCTATAACCCCATTTTAGTATATCGATAGTCATACCAACCTCTACACCATATCCTTCGGGCATATGGTCAAATCTTGATATAACTTCTCTTTTAAAGGCCCTCTGGCCTGATATAGTAGCATTTAATTCTACACCTGTCATTTTATATACAGAATCCCTGGCCAGCCTCTTAACAAAGCCCATGCCACCCTTCTTGCTAGCAGGTTTAAACCTGGCTATTGATACATCACACTGGTCTGTCAATACAGGTTCAATTACCTTGGCTATCTCAGATGAAGTTGACCCGAGGTCTGCATCTAGAAATACTATGACATCGGCATCCTTGCTAGCTAGTTCTAGCCCCTTTTCCAAGGCCTTTCCCTTGCCTTGGTTAGGATTTTGTACAGCATATAACAATTTGTCACAAGCATACTTGCTCAATACTTGACCTGTACCATCACTAGACCCATCATCTATTACTACGATCTGGTCAATAATATCTATATTTCTTATACCATCAAGGGTAGCTTTTATCCTGGTTTCCTCATTGTAGGCAGGTATTATTACACTCGTAAACATAGATCCTCCTATTTTCCAACTGGCAATAACTTGTCACCTACTAAGCTATTTCCATAGTTACCTATTATATTTGAACTAGCTAGTAGGTCAACCAATGATACCCTTCCAGCTGCCTCATCTATATTATCTATAGTTGCTATCTTAATTTTAGAAAAGTCTTTTAATCCTACACTTTCTCCACTGCTTGCTATAGCAACTGTATACTTATCTTCCTTTATCTGGTCTAATATCGGTTTAATAAGACCAGGGAATTTACTTTTACCACTAGCAGTTGAACCGTTAAATACAACAATAGAATTTATGGTCTCATATGAGCCACTGTTTGACCTAACCTTGACTAAACCAAGTTCCTCCAAACTAGCCAGTGGGCTTATATCAGAAGAATTTTTTATTGAGTTTGCTATATAGCTTATCACTTCTTCCTTCTTGGTAAACTTTTGACCTAACTTAGTGTTAATCTTTTCCAGGTTAGTAGTATTTACAGCTTCGTCCTTAATTTGTATATCTAAGTATATGCTAGCCCCAGAATTAGTAAGTGCATTTTTGACACTATCAACGTTAGCCTTTTCATTAAAAGATATTATTGCCACCTTTTTCCCAGATAATTTCTGGTTACTTAATAGGTTTTCATTGCCAGCTATAAAATCTTTAACATTGTCCAATTTTGCAAGCAGATTTTTATTGGTCTCAGCAAGCTTATCATCCTTTTCCTTTAACTGTTTAAACTGCTTATCAATATCTGTTACAATAGCTGCATTTTGTTCCTGTATATCCACACTGGATCCCATACTTGTACCTATTAAAATTCCGACACCAAGGGCCAGGAATATTGCCCCTATAGATACAATAAAATATTTAAAATTTATATGCATAACTTATTCCTCCACATCTATATTATATCTGTAACAATAGTTTTATCTTTATACTTAACAACTGCATAAGAGTTTGCACCTTAGGGGACTGGCTAACTACTATAGCTACCGGGAATAGTGCTGTTGCTATCAAGGCAAAAACATACTTTAGCTTTAAACGACTCTGGTATAGCATACTTACTCCCCTAGCATCTATCAGTCTAGAACCTATCTTCAGCCTTACCAAGAAGGTTGAGGCCATACCCCTTCTTCCCTTTTCAAGGAAGTCTATCATGTTGGAATGTGTACCAAGGGCAACTATTAATTTGGCCTTGTATTCATAGGCTGCCAACATCGCTATATCTTCACTGGTACCCGGGGATGGGAATACAACAGCTTCTAAGCCTAGGTCTTCTACCCTCTTAAGTCCTGGGGCCCTACCATCAGTGTATGCATGTACAACTATTTCACCAGCTGCCTTAAGGGCTTCATCTGTAACACTATCCATGTCACCTACAACCACGTCTGGCTTGTAACCAAATTCTAAAATGGCATCAGCTCCTCCATCAACACCTACCAGGACAGGCTTTACCTCCTCTATATAAGATATCATAGCCTCTAGGTCATCCTTATAATTGTGTCCCCTGACTACAACTAGGACATGTCTATCTTCATACTTGGTCTTCATGGCTGGTATTTCTACATCTCCCAATATAAGACCTTTTTCTTTCTTGGCATACTCTATTGTATTGTCAATAAACCTATCCAATTCTACTTCAAGGTTTTCATATGCCTGCCTTGTCTTTTCGACAACGAGCTTGGCATCCATTACCTGACCAGAACCTATTTTCTTATCACTTCTATATATAATTCCATCTTCGATAATGATTTCATCATCTTCATTTAACTCATCAAAGGCTTCCATACCTATATTGTCTATTATTAGTATATTCTCCTTCATCAATATTGATGGCCCTACATTTGGATACCTACCGCTAATAGACTCAGCCGCGTTAATTACTAGCTTTATCTTTGCTTCCACCAAAGACTTTGCAGCCACTTCATCCAAATCTATATGGTTTATAAGGGCTATTTCACCCGCATTAATCCTCTTAGCGAGTTTTTTAGTTTTCTTGTCTTTTTTCAACTTACCTTCTACCCGCATGATTACCTCCTATGCCTTTGTTTTCTTAGCTAACTCAATCATTTCATGAGAATGTTCCAAGGTCTTTTCTGTTATAATTTTTCCAGAAATCAACCTGGCAATTTCTTCTTGCCTATCTTGATAACTGAGATTCCTTATGCTGGTAAATGTTCTCTCATTTTCAACATTCTTTTCTATGTAGTAGTGGTCATCTGCAAATGCCGCTATTTGAGGTAGGTGGGTTATACAGATTAACTGCTTGTGTTTGGCCATTTCTGCCAATTTCTCACCGACAACCTGGGCAGCCCTGCCACTTATACCAGTATCTATTTCATCAAAAATCATGGTTTCTATCTTATCTACATCTGATAGTATCTTCTTAAAAGCCAACATAAAACGTGACATTTCACCACCAGATGCTACCTTGTTAAGGGGGTTTAGGTTTTCTCCTAGATTGAATGAAACATAATATTCCACATCATCACACCCACTACTAGTATAACCTACTTTGTTAAAGATTACCTTAAATTTTGTATTTTTCATATTAAGAGACTCTAATTCTTTTAATAGGCTTTCTTCTAGAAGTTTGGCCACTTTCATCCTTGAATGAGTCAATTCTCCTCCTATTTTTTCTAAGTCTTCCTCTATTTTTTCCTGTTCTTTTAATAGGGCCAACTTACGTTCTTCCCTATTTTCAATATTATAGAGCCTTTGTTTCATCTCTATCTTATAGTCTAAAATATCCTCTATCTTATCTCCGTACTTCCTCTTCATAGTATTTATGAAGTCCATCCTTAGCTGGATTTCCTCTAAAATCTGGGGATTGTATTCATTCTTATCTATATAAGACCTCATACTTGCATCAAGATCCTCCAACTGGTACATGATATTTTCTAGACCTTCTACAAAGTCTTCTAGGACTATATCGTAGTCGGCTACCGGCCCCAATGCTGATAGGGACTTGCCAATCCTGCCCTCTACCCCCAAATCACCAGACTTTAAAAGATCATAACTGGTTAAAATTGCCGTATTTATCTTGTCTTGGTTAGAATATTTTTTGTATTTTACCTTTAATATCTCATATTCATCCACGTCGAGATTGGCCTTCTCAATTTCATCTATCTGGTATTTAAGAAGGTCCACTTCCCTCTCAAGTTCTCTTTCCGTCATATTATCATTAAGTTCAAGAATTTTTGATTTAATGTCTGTATACTTTTTATAGCTAGCATCATATTTTGACTTTATATCCTTTAAGCTATCTTTCCCATACAAGTCTAAAAATTCAAGGTGGACATCCCTATTGTATAGGGCCTGATTTTGGTGCTGACTGTGTATATCTACGATAGTCATCATAATAGTCCTTAGGTCAGCCAGCCTAATAGACCTACCATTTAACTTAGTAGTTGACTTTCCATCCTCAAATATAGACCTAGATACCAGTAACTCCTTGTCACTATATGGAATAGAATACTCATTCAAGAGGTCCTCTACCTTTTGGTTATCCGTGTATATAAGTAATTCCACCAAGCCCCTGTCACAATCCTTTCTTAAAAAGGAACGATCATACTTGCCTCCTAGGCATAGGTTTAAACCCTCAAGGACGATTGATTTTCCAGATCCAGTTTCACCTGTCAATATATTCAACTTGCTACCAAAATCCACCCTTAGTTCTTCTATTAGGGCACAATTTTTCATATACAGTTCCTTAATCATTTTATTCTCCCTCTGCTAATCTAATGAATGTGACTTTTCCACCAAATCTACAATCATATCATGGTAAGCCTCATGTCCACCAAGGAGTCTAACATCCTCATTTTCATCATTTATTTCAATGTTTTTGTCTGTTTTTTCAAGATAAATCAAATATTCTATATTTCCTTCAGGTCCCTTTATTGGTGAAAAATCAAGGTCAAGTATTTTAAAGCCCTCCTTGATAGCAAGTCTAGAAACCATCTCTATTACTTCTATATGGGTTGACCTTTCTCTTACTACCCCCTTCTTGCCCACCTTTTCTCTACCGGCTTCAAACTGGGGTTTTATAAGGGCAACTAGCCTACCACCATCATTTAAAAGTTCCCATGCCTTTGGTAGGACTAACTTAAGAGATATAAAGGACACATCTATGGATGCAAAATCCGGTCTTTCATCTAGGGCATCGACCTCCAAAAACCTTATATTCTGCCTTTCCATGCAAACGACCCTCTCATCCTGTCTTAATTTCCAGGCCAACTGACCATATCCAACATCAACTGAGTAAACCTTTACAGCCCCATTTTGCAACATACAGTCTGTAAAGCCTCCTGTTGATGCACCTATATCCATACATACCTTGCCCTCTAGACTGAGGTCAAAATTTTTCATTGCCTTCTCTAACTTAAGACCACCACGACTAACATAGGCCAGGGGCTTGCCTTTTACAAGTATGTCAGAGTCATCCTTAATCATTGTACCCGGTTTATCCACCCTTTGATTGTCTACAAAAACATTACCGGCCATTATGGTCCTCCTAGCCTGTTCACGACTAGGAAAAAAACCCATATCAACCAATAATACATCAATTCTCTTCTTCATTGCTACCTCCATTGATATAGGCTAAACCCTACTCAAGAATCTTAAGTATTCTATCTTTTATCTTACTTGGTGACAAGCCAAGCTTGTCCATCAGGATATCAGTGTTACCATGCCCAATAAATTTATCAGGTATAGCAAATATATCCAGTCTTGTATCAAGATTATTTTCTGATAAAAGTTTTAAGATACTGGAACCAAATCCACCGGTTACCACATTATCTTCAAGACTTATGACATTATCAACACTACCCAGGATATCCAAGTATGTATCAACATTTAAAGGCTTCAAATATCTGGCATTTAATAGGATAAGTTGAAAGTCTTGTCCATTGTGGGATTCCCTGTATTCTTTTCTCAAATCTGGAATAATTTCAAGAACTGGCTTCATCATATTCCCTATACTAATTATAGCCACTTTTCTCAAATTATTATTTTCCTTAAGGGGTCTTACCTCGTCTATAAGAACCTGGGGCTGGCCTATGGAATAGGAATCAAATGGTTCCCTGTCTATCTTGCAAAAATCATAGTCCTTTTGACTTATTATATACTCACTTCCCCTAGGATACCTGATAGCTAGGGGGCTATCTATTCTTTCAGAAAACCTGATCATATCTACCATTTCCTGGCTATCCATCGGGGCCATAACTGTTAGGTTTGGTATAGGGTTTAGGTAGGATAAGTCAAACATACCATGGTGGGTTTCGCCATCATTACCCACTAGACCAGCCCTATCTATTAGGAAGGTTACGGGCTTGCTAGTTATACATACGTCGTGTATAAGCTGGTCATAGCCCCTTTGCAGGAAGCTGGAATATACTGCAAAATATGGTTTTAAACCAGCCTTGGCCAGTCCGGCAGCAAATGTAGTCGCATGCTGTTCCGCTATACCAACATCAAAATACCTGTCCGGATGTAGCTTAGAAAATATATTTAAACCAGTACCTGTAGGCATGGCCGCCGTAATAGCTATTATATTTTCATTGTAGTTGGCCATCTCTGCAAGGGTAATTCCAACTATAGATGAAATTGACCTGGTCTTGCCTGGTTTGACCCCTGTCCTATAATCAAACTTACCTACCCCGTGGTAGTCTTCTGGATGGTCTTGGGCAAACTTATAGCCCTTGCCCTTTACAGTTTTAACATGTATAAACTTAGGTCCATCCACATTTTTTATAAACTCAAGTGTCTCCACCAGTTCCTCTATATTGTGACCATCTATTGGACCAAAATACTTTATGCCAAGGGCATCTATTAGACCACATTCAGATGGGGATAGGCTGGTAAATATAGAATCCGTCAACCTATTTGCCCTCTTGGATATCTTGCTGCCTATTTGAGTCATATTCATAAACTTATCAAGGTTTTCCTTCATGATAAGGGTGTCGCTATTCATCATTATCTTTGACATATAAGAAGAAAATGCACCCGTATTCTTGTCTATGGACATTTCATTATCATTGAGGATTACTATCATATTTTTATTCAAATATCCCAGGTTATTCAGGGCTTCAATAGCCATCCCCCCTGTAAAGGCACCATCACCTATTACGGCAATAACCTGGTGCTTCTGCTTCTGTATATCCCTGGCACAGGCAAGTCCCAAGGCAACAGATATTGAGGTAGAGCTATGTCCCGTATCAAAAATATCATGCTGACTTTCAGATTCCTTTGGAAAACCTGACATACCACCATACTGTCTTAGGGAGTCAAAACCATCCTGCCTCCCTGTCAATATCTTATGGACATAGGCCTGGTGACCAACGTCCCATATAATCTTATCTTCAGGACTGTCAAATACCTTGTGAAGGGCCAGAGTTAATTCAACCACTCCCAGGTTAGATGCCAGGTGGCCACCTGTGGCTGATATCTTCTTTATCAAAAACTTCCTGATATCCTTAGCCAGGTTAGACAAGTCCTCCTTATTCATTCTTTTTATATCTGCTGGGGAATTTATCCCTCTTATTAATTCATACATATTATCACCTTACTATCTAGAATATTAGGCCTATAATTATACCTAATAAGCCACCAAAGAAAACCTGCTTTGGTGTATGTCCCATTAACTCCTTAAGTTTCTCCTGCTTTATTTCCTTCTTCTTCTGCCAATCCTCTATTAACTGGTTAAGTATTGTAGCCTGCTTACCTACAGCCTGTCTTACACCTGATGCATCGTACATAATAATCAATGATACAACCACTGCTACTGCAAATAAGTCAGATGAAAAACCATACTTAAGACCTATCATTGTAGACATACAAGAAACAAAAGAACTATGTGAACTAGGCATACCACCAGAAACTATGATTCTACTAATATCTATGCCTTTTTCACCTGAGAAAATTTTTAAAAACTGGGCAAAAAAACAGGCAAATATACTAACCCACAAGATCTCGTTACTAAATATCTCACTGAAAAAACTCATACTTCCTCCATTACCACTACTTGTTTCTGCTGATGACATAGTCGGCCAATCCAACTAGAAACTCTGCCCCTTCAAAAGCCTCTATCTTTTCTTTTGCCTTGACAACCAGGTCTCTGGCAATTTCTTTAGACCTTTCCATACCAAGTATATGGGGATAAGTAGCCTTGTCATTTTCTATATCACTACCAACATTTTTACCGAGTTCCTTTTCATCGCCCTCGATATCAAGGATATCATCAGCTATCTGAAAGGCCAAACCTAGATACCTTCCGTAGGCTTCTAACTTTTCAACTGTATCATCATCTGCACCTGCCAGGTAAGCACCTGACTTCATGCAGGCAACTATCATAGCTGCCGTCTTGTTCAAGTGGATAAAGTCCAGACAGGCTAGGTCTATTTCCTTAGACTCGCTCTCAACGTCTACTACCTGACCTCCGACCATACCATATATACCAGCCCCATCTGCTATGGCCTTGCAGGCCTTAATTGCTGATGGCTGGTCAGATGAATTAAGGGCATGGTTTAAGATTACCTCATAGGCATAGTTTAGGAGACCATCTCCTGCCAATATGGCCATGGCTTCTCCAAAGACCTTATGGTTAGTTTTTTTCCCTCTCCTAAGATCATCATTGTCCAAGGCTGGTAGGTCATCATGAATTAGTGAATATGTATGGATCATTTCTATTGCTGCTGCATATGGAAGGTAATCATTTCCCTTACCACTACATAGCCTATATGACTCCATAACCAAGATTGGCCTTAACCTCTTACCACCTGCCTTATAGCTATAATTCATGGCTGAAAAAAGAGTCTTTTGATAGCCCTCTTCCATTGGTAGGTAGGCATATATCTCAGCCTCTATAAAATCACTCTTCTTTTTCAATTCACTGATGAAATCCATTAGTCCACCTCTACTTCTTCCTTATATTCATTGAATTTACTTATCTTCATTTCTGTTTTTTCCAATATAGCATTACAGTGCCTATACAGGCGACTTCCATATTCGAATAACTTAAGAGACTCTTCAAGGTTTACCTGACCATTTTCTAACTGACTAACCAGGTCTTTCATCATATCGAAAGCCTCCTCATAAGACATCTTTTCTATATCTATTTCACTTATGCTTGCCAACTTGTCCGAATTCAAATTGCCACCCCTATCCTATTTTTTATACTTATTCTTTTAGTTTAATACATTTTATATACTATTGCTTATTATTAGCCTCTATATCAACTACCTGACAGTCCAGTTTTCCATCCTTAAGATTTATTTTCAACTTGTCTCCCTGGTCAATATCCCTGATAGTGGAGACTATCCTTCCTTCTTTTTCCGCTATTGAATATCCCCTATCAAATATTGAAAAGGGGTTTAAACTGGACATCTTAACCCCATACAAGTTCATTTCTTCCCTTTTCTTTTGAATATACTTGGTAAAACTTGAATCTATCTTATCTAATATCATATCCAGGGCTATATACCTATCCCCAAGCATATACCTATCAGCATACTGACTAAACCTATCCATGCTAGACCTTAGCCTGTGTTTTTCTAAAATAATCCTATTATTTATAGAGTTGGTCATGCGCTTGGCCATTAAATCTTGTTCCCTTAAAAGGTCAGCTAAATTTGGTGTAGCTATCTCAGCCGCTGCAGAAGGAGTTGGTGCCCTTTCATCTGAAACAAAATCACAAATAGTGAAATCAGTTTCATGGCCCACTGCTGATATTACTGGTATTGAAGACGCGAATATGGCCCTGGCCAGGTCTTCATCATTAAAAGAGCACAATTCCTCAAGAGAGCCACCACCTCTTCCTATAATAATTGTATCAACAGGGTATTCCAAATTAAAAAAGTTTATACCTGCTATTAGGCTAGAAACTGAATCCTTCCCCTGTACCAGTGCTGGATACAACTTAATTGCTACCTTTGGGTACCTCCTACTTACGACATTTATTATATCCCTAATGACTGCCCCAGTCTCAGATGTAACCACACCTATAGACTTGGGAAACCTAGGTATAGGTTTCTTGTAGTAGTTAGAAAAAAGTCCCTCCTTATCTAGCTTTTCCTTTAACTTTAAAAACTCCAGGTATAGGTTGCCTACACCTTCAAGAGAAACATTTTTCATATACAGTTGGTAGGATCCATCACTTACATAATTAGATATATATCCATCTGCAACTATCTTACTTCCGTTGTCTAACTTTAGGTCCTTATTATAGTCAGACCTATAGATCATACACCTAATTTTTGACTTATTATCCTTTAGGGTCAAGTATACATGACCACTAGAATGTATCTTAAAATTAGATATCTCTCCTCTTACTTTCACACTATTGAGGATAGGATCATCTAAAAAAACTTTTTTGATATATTCATTTACTTCGGATACTTCCAAAACTCTAATTTTCATTCAACCACCACCAAATTTGCATAATATGCTAAATTTTATTATACCATATAACCAGGAATTTTACGAATAAAAAGCCCATGCTTGAGCACGGGCTTGGTTTTATAAAAACATATTAATAAAAGGTAGAACCATCATTATAATTAAAATAAGGACTATAATTATAAGAGATGTCTTTTTTCCATTCTTTTTTTTCTTACTTTTATTGTCTGTATGGCCATTCTTGACAATCTTCATATCATCTATACTCTTATTTTCAAGTTCCTTTTGTATATCTGACAAGTACATCTGCCTTGTCTTATAAAAGTCATCCGGGCTAACATGACCTGTCTTGTGCAAGACTGACTCCAGGTGGGGTTGGTTCTCCTCTGCCCTTATAGCCTCTATATCAATCTTGGAAGTTTTGTACATAAAATGACTCAGACTCAACAGAACTTCATTATAATTCTTATAGCATAGGTTGTCATTTCTCTCCAAAAGACGTTTTATAATTTCCACAAAATCCTTATTCATACCACTAGTATTGATTTTAGACCATATAACACCCTTGTCAATAGCCTTGATTAACTGCTTTTCAGTATGGGCATCATTAAATGGAAATTTCTTAAAAACCGACTCATACAAGATTACACCCAGACAATATAGGTCCGACTTTATATCAGTAAAATCTATACTCAACTGGGATGGAGATAGGTACTTAAGATTTCCAGAGCACCTGATATTTGTACCCTTATTGGCTTCTGTAATACCAAAGTCTGCTATCTTTATCTCGTACCTTTCATTAACCAGTATATTGTCAGGCCTCAAGGACCCGTGTTTCTTACCTAAATTATAGTAGGCCTGTAGGGCCTTCACAGTCTGTGTAGCTATCCTTATCAAGGCATCCATGTGTAGGTAGGCTCCATTGTTTAGGGTAGTAAGAGAGACTCCCCTGAAATTCTCATAAACGATATAATAAAGCAGGTTATCAACAGTCCTATGTACTCCTACATCCAGTATTCTCAAGATATGTGGAGACCTTAAATCGTCAATAATTATGCTCTCATCAATCAGGTTTGGTATAAAATCTATACTTATATACCTGTTATTTTCTATTATTTTTATTTTAACATCTATTTTCTTCTCTGAATCATAGGCATTGTATAGCTTGTTTTCCTCAATATAAACAGGCCTATCGGTTATTTCATATCTATTTCCTATAAATATCATCTTTATCACTACCTTCTCGGGCAAGTGCCCACATACTATCTATTCTATAATATCATAATTATATGTACCTTACCATAAATTATTAAAATATTGTCTGTAATTGTCATTATTTTTGTCATATGTTTAGGCAAATGATTGACTTGACAGGGTAAATTTAATATAATTAGAATTACTAAGGGTAATAGGAGGAAAGAGCTATGGCTAAAGACAAAAATAAGAATAAAACTATAAACTTTGCCGAAAAAAAGAAAGCATATGCATCAAAACAGGCTCAAAATAAAACTCCTAAAACTATGCCTGAAGGCAAGATGGTATATGATATTAATAGGATGAGGGAACAAATCAACCAACAAACAAGAAATTTAAAAAACAAAAAATTGATTAAGAAATCCCGTCCTGCCTGGGTAATTTTCTTCTACCTTCTTATCATAACAGTGCTTGTCATACTTGCAGGTTCAAAAATTTATAAGACGGCTGTAAACTATAAGACTTATGATACTATGCCAAAAAAATTCACTAGTATTGACAATAGGCTTAGTACCCAAGAAACTATTAAGTATGAAAAACTGATAAAGAAAAAGATTGTCTCTAGTGTAAGGTCTGATGGAAATCTAGAAGTCATCACATCTTCAATCCATAAAAATGGCGACACCCTATATGCTAGTGGCTATTTCAGATATGCTAACGAAAAAGATAATATTTACTTCGACTCCATAATAAGATCAGAAAAGATTGAATCACTTCAAGTGAATGGTTTCGAACTAACAAAAATAAAGTAATCACATCCACCTGGTAAGATGGTCATGATTACTTTATTTTAGTTTATGTAGGAAAAATATGTAGCAAAGGTAGCCAAGACTACACTCACCACCAAGAATATCCTACAAATATCATATTTCTTCTTGTATACTGTGAGGACCAAAATACTTAATATAAAAGCCAAGACCCCCATATAAAATCCTTGAACCATGCCCTGGTTGGACTTTACAATCGCTAAAAGAGACAGTATTAAACTGTAAACTGCAGCGGTATTTCTAATAATATAGTTATTTGCACCTCTTCCATTCTTACCTATAATAAAAGATATTACAACTAAGGACAGAATCACCAAAATAACCAATCCTGATCGTGACATTCTTTCCTCCTATAAAAGTACTGACTTTGATTTAAAACCCTATATACCTATGAAAATAATTGTTATATTTAATTAAAGACTAGTATATATAGAATAAATTTTATCTATAAATTTGTCAATATTTTTTTTATCAAGCACCTGACCCTGGGCCATATAATCAGAACCTCCACCCCTTATATCTGCCAAACCAGCATGGTCCTTAAGGACCTTTCCAAGCTTGATAGATTCTTCTTTGGCTAGTTTCTTATCAACCTGTAAAAATACCCTCGGCTGAGCCTGGCCTCCACTGGCAAAAATTACCAGGGACTTGTAATTATTCGTTATATACTTGGCAAGTGCTTCTACCATCCAGGCATCATCATCAAGGACCCCTCTTACAACTATGATACCCTGTGAATTTTCCCTAAGTCCTTCAAGTAAGGACTTGGACCTGGCCTCCAGATAAAAATCTAAAAGAAGCTTGTTCTTTTCAGCAAAATCATCCTTCTTGTCTTCCAAATTACCTATGGCATTTAGGATATTAGCTTCATTGGTATCGTATTTTAAAAGAAGCTTGCTAAAGTATTCATCTCTATCTAGGATATATGATATTGCCCTTTTACCCACCAAATATTCGAAACGTGTATTGCCCTTGTGGTGGTAATATTTTTTAATTTTTATCAATTTAAGCTGGCCAGTGTCTGTAGAATGAACTCCACAGCAGGCATTAATATCAAGGTCTCCAATCTTTAAAATCCTTATATCTTCACTTGTATTTGGTAGAGGCCTCCTAGTATATGTATCTTCCAGCTTGTCCCTATCCAGGACAAAGTTATCTATCTTAATTTCCTGTGATACGATAAGGTTGGCATACCTCTCGACCTCCTTAACCATATCATGGTCAAATTCTCCCTCTATATCCAATTGAGACAGGTCTTTGCCTATATGAAGACCTAGTGTATTTCTTGAAAACAACTTATAGAAGACGCCTGATAGGACATGTTGACCCGAATGTTGGTGCATATAGTCTTCCCTGTGTTCCCAGTCCAAAACCATACGGAATATAGGATCAGCTTTTAACTTAGCCCCAATATAATCTTCTATCATAGACACTTTTTCAGCCTGGTCTATACTATCAAGTATACCTTGTCTACTGGTTATCAGGGACTCAAGGCCATCCTTGGCCATCCTTACCTCATGGTAGATAAGACCTTCTTTTTCATTGATTCCACATATATCAAATTTTATTCCAGAGTCATCAATGACATATCCCCTATCTTGGGCCTGGCCACCGCCTCCTGGAAAGAAAAGAGTCCTATCAAAGACCATATATATCTTTCCACCTACTATGTCAACCGATAGTAACCTAGCCTGACATTCTTTCATATACCTATCACTATAATATAAATCTTCTGTCTTCAACATAAATACCCTCCTTGAAATACCTTGTGCAAGGGTGCCTATACCAAAAGTCATGCTTGCAGGCATACTACTCCTACTATCGACAAGTTAAAGCATCCAGCAAGATAACCTATTTTACATACTTCTTGTATTCACCGTATCCACACTCTTCCATTTTATCATAAGGTATGAACTTTATGGCAGCAGAATTTATACAATACCTCAAACCATTATCAGAATTTGGATTATCGTTGAATACATGACCAAGGTGGCAGTTTGACCCAAGAGACCTAACCTCTGTCCTCTCCATACCAAAAGAATAGTCCGCCCTTTCCATTAAGGCCGTATCTTCAATCGGTTTAGAGAAGGCTGGCCATCCGCAACCCGAATCAAACTTATCACTTGAGCTGAATAGGGGTCTTCCGTCTACAAGGTCAACGTAAATACCCTTGTCAAATTTATCAAAGTACTCATTTTCAAAAGGTACCTCAGTCATATCATTCTGTGTAACCTCAAATTCTATATCCTTAAGAATTTTTCTTAAATTATTCCTGTCCGAGTTATTCCTATCCCACTTGGCCTTGACAAAGTTGTACCTACCAGAGTTTTTATAGTAGACGCTATAGTGCTTTGAGTTAGTCTTACAGTAATTCTGATGGTAGTCTTCTGCAGGATAGAAGTGGCTTGCCTCAAGTATACCAGTGGCAATTTCCTTACCATTAAAGTAGAGGTCTTCAATCCTCTTTTTTGACACTTGAGCTTCTTCTTTTTGTTTATCACTAGTGTAGAAGATTGCTGTCTTGTACTGGCTGCCCCTGTCAGCAAACTGACCATTTTCATCCTGGGGATCTATCTGCTTCCAGAAAATATCTAGTATTTCTTTAAATCTAATTTTCTCATTATCAAAAGTTATTTCAACGGCCTCATAATGACCTGTTCCACCACTGCAAACTTCCTTGTAAGTAGGATTTTCCTTATGACCACCTATATAGCCACTTACAACTTTTTCAACACCCTCATAGCTTGTAAATGGTTTGACCATACACCAGAAACATCCTCCAGCCAAAATAGCAATTTCTCTCATCTTATTTCCTCCTCATATTCCTTCTACTAATTATATTCTAGTAAAAGACTATATCTTATACATATTCTAATTACTCATATTTATACATATATTTATATCCTTTTAAATGAAAAATAAACCTCATTTATTCAATTTTTAACAATATCTTTCCTTATTTTGATCAAAAAATCAACAATTTAGAAAAAAATTCACATTTTTTCAAATTTTTGTTATAATGATTACATATATTTCTCGTAAAAATGACTATTAATATAAAAATTGCAACAGGAGGTTTATATGATTGAAAAAAAATATTTAAAAGATCTTAACAAGATAAGCTTGTTTTCGCATTTAAGTCAAGATAATTTGGAAAAACTTTTGAATTCTTTTAATTCAAAGATTATACACTTAGATAAAAATGAAATCATCTTCCGAGAAGGAGAAGTATACCATAATATGTGTATCCTCTTAGAAGGTGAGGTAATCCTTTCTAATACAGACGAATATGGAAATAGGAATATAATTGACTCTGTTGGCAAAAACCAAATCTTTGCCGAGGTCTTTTCTTTTACCAGTAAGAAGATAAGTCCAGTTACTGCAACAACAAACAAAATATCTACCCTTCTTTTAGTCAACACTGATGAACTACTGTCAGTAGGCAATCTAGATGACCTGGACTTGATAAGGGAAAAGCAGGAAATTATATCCAGTCTCTTACATACATTTGCTGATAAGAACCTGATACTTCTATCAAAAATAGAGGTTGTGTCCAGGAGGAATATAAGGGAAAAAATTCTCCACTTTCTAGAACTACACAAGCTTAAAAACCAGTCAAATATCTTTCTAATACCTTATTCAAGGAAGGATATGGCTGACTTTTTAGGTGTAGATAGGTCTGCCCTTTCAAGAGAACTTAGTCGTTTAAAGGACGACGGCCTTATAGACTACGAAAAAAACACATTTAAGCTACTATAGTTTAACCTAAACTCTTAATCCCTGGTCTCATACCTAGGAGATAATATGATAAAAATAAAAAGCTGGCTAAGACCCATAATATAAATTTGGTCTTGGCCAGCTAATCTTTTTATTTTATTTTTTACCATTAGCAGAATCTGTCAGTCCCTTAGTTTTTAATCTGTCGTTAATAGTCTCTGCAACTATAGTGTAGATTACTGCAAATAATGGTACTCCTATAACCATTCCGATTATACCAAAGAACTTTCCAGCAACCAGTAGGGAGAATAGGATCCAGAATGATGAAATACCTATAGAATCTCCTAAAATCTTAGGTCCTATTACATTACCATCCAACTGCTGGATAATGAATATGATCACTATCAGCCAAAGTGCCTTTATAGGGTCAACTATCAAAACCAGTAAGACAGATGGTATTGCCCCGATAAATGGACCAAAAAACGGAATAACATTTGTTATACCAATTATAAAAGTCAAAAGGATTACATAAGGCATCTTGACTATTGAAAGTATAATAAAGGTAATTATGGCTATTATAACAGAGTCTATTATCTTACCTATTATAAACTTCCCGAATATATCATTAGAAAGCCTGGTAACCTTAAGTATATTATCAGAAGTGTCCTTAGTAAATACCGCAAATATAAACTTTCTACAAAGACGGAAGAAGCCTTCCTTGTCTGCTAGTATATAAATTGATATTATTATACCTAAAACCAAGTTCCACACACTCTTAACTATATTCAAGAAGAAATTAGCAAAAAACGGAACAAGGTTTGTAGCAAAGTCTATAGCTGACTTACCTATTTCATTTACCTTTTGGTTTACGGCCATCCTAGTAGGTTCAGGCAGGTTTATATGACTTATAAACTTATCTATATAGTTATAAATCTTATTCACAATATGTGGGAAGTCTGTTACCAGTTTCACTACACTCTCTGCAACCTGTGGGAATATAAATTTAAAGAAGAGGAATACAAATAGTGTAACTAATATATAGGTAATAATCATAGATAAATACCTAACTAGTCTTTTTCCCCCCTTAGGCATCAAGTTTAGAACTATTTTCCCTTCCACAAACTCCATTATAAAGTTCAATAGGTAGGCTAAAGAAAATCCTACTATAAATGGTTTTAAAATATCTATAAATGTTGATGTAAGTTCACTTAACTTGGAGAACTGCATCACACTTAGGTAGAATGATATCCCAAACACCACTACTATTATAGCATAGACCGCTATGGTAGTATATTTTCTATTCCAATCTATCTTCATATTAATTAGCACCTTCCAATTCTTCGTATTGCGACCTGTACAAGTTACTGTAGAAGCCATCTTTAGCCAATAATTCATCATGACTACCCTGCTCTACAATATCTCCTTCATTTAATACTAGTATAAGGTCAGCATTCCTAATTGTAGACAACCTATGGGCTATTATAAAGCTGGTCCTATCCTTGATAAGATTGTCCATAGCCTGCTGAATTAAGACCTCTGTCCTGGTATCGACTGAACTGGTCGCTTCGTCTAAGATCAAAATCTTAGGGTCCGAAAGTATAGCCCTGGCTATCGTCAGTAGCTGCTTTTGTCCCTGAGAAATATTCTTAGAGTCTTCAGTTAATATTGTATCATATCCTTGCTTCTGAGTCATTATAAATCTATCAACATGGGCAGCTTTTGCAGCCTTGTAAACATCTTCATCACTTGCATCAAGCCTACCATACTTAAGATTTTCCATGATAGTTCCACTAAATAACCATGTATCCTGAAGTACCATGGCAAAATTTTTCCTATAGCTTTCAAGGTCTAGACTCTCTATATCTACACCATCTAGATATATCTTACCTGAATTCAGGCCATAAAACCTCATCAACAGCTTGACTATAGTAGTCTTTCCAGCGCCTGTAGGACCTACTATAGCCACCTTTTGGCCTGCCTTTATATCCAAACTAAAGTCTTTGATAATTATATTATCACTCTTATATCCAAACCTAACATGGTCAAACTTGATATTACCCTGGACTGGCCCTTCTAAGATATCTTTCTTTGACAGGTCTATTTCCTCTTCATCCAGAAACTCAAATATCCTATCAGCAGCCGCAACCGTGGACTGTAGGAGATTCATTATCTGGGCTATCTGGTTTAGTGGCTGGGTAAATGACCTCATGTATTGGATAAAGGCCTGGATATCACCAACTGATATCCTACCATTGATAGCCATATAACCTCCCAGGATAGAAACTATGGCATAGCCAAGATTTCCCACAAAATTCATTATAGGCATCATGATGCTAGATAGAAATTGTGACTTCCATCCTGTATCATAAAGTTTTCTATTTATGGTATCAAATTCATTTAGTTCAAACTTTTCACCATTGTAGCCCCTGACTATATTCTGACCAGAGAAGGTCTCCTCTATCTTTCCATTCATATCCCCCAAGTACTTTTGCTGTTGTTTGAAAAATACCTGTGACTTCCTAATCACCAGGGACAAGATCAACATAGTTAGTGGCATGACCACTAGGGCTGCTATGGTCATTATCAGGTTTATAGATAACATCATTATAAATACACCCACAAGGGTTATGATGGATGTAATCATCTGCATCAAACTCTGGTTTAAAGTCTGGCTAAGAGTATCTACATCATTTGTAACCCTCGATATAATATCCCCCTTGCTATTCCTATCAAAATAGGCCATAGGAAGTCTATTTATTTTTTGTGATATCTCCTGTCTCAACTTGCATGAGATCCTCTGGGCAACACCACTCATTATGTATGACTGGGCATAGGAGAAAACAGAACTAATAATATATAGGATAACCAAAACCAGTATGATCTTTAGTATCTTGTTGAAGTCGATACCTTGACCACCATCCCTAATTTTGCTGACTAAACCATTGAATATTTCTGTAGTTGCAGTCCCCATTATCTTAGGTCCAACTATAGCAAATATTGTAGATACAACTGAAAAAATCAAAACAATTAAAATATTCAGCTTGTCTCCACAGGTATAGTCTAATAACCTCTTCATGGTCTTAGAAAAATTATTTCCCTTTTTCTTCTCCTGGTCTGCCTTACTTCTATTTTTCTGTGTTTTTCTCTTATTTTTATCAGTCTTAGAGGACCTATTATTAGTTTTTCTACTTAACATTTTTTAACTCCTCCTCTGACAACTGTGATTTTGCTATTTCATAGTAAACGCTACATCTTTCAAGCAGGTCTTGATGTTTTCCCTTGTCTACTATCTTACCGTTGTCTAAGACAATTATCTCATCAGCATTTATAATAGTATTTATCCTTTGGGCTATTATAATTAAGGTCTTATCCCTTAATTTATCGTGGATTTGACGTCTTACCAGCTTGTCAGTCTTTGAATCCAGGGCGGAAAAACTATCGTCAAAGACTATTATTTCAGGATTTCTTGCTATAGCCCTGGCTATAGACAACCTTTGTTTTTGACCTCCCGATAGGTTGGAGCCACCCTGTGATACCTTGCTATCCAAGCCCTCTGACTTTGAATTAATAAAGTCCATTGACTGGGATATCTCTGCAGCATTTTTAACTTTTTTATAACTTCTTATAGATTTAGCGTATTCAATATTTGAAGCTATTGTACCTGAAAATAGGACTGACTTTTGTGGAACTATTGATACCTTGTCCCTTATTACAGACATAGGTATCTGTCTTGTCTCAACACCATCCAGGTATATTTTCCCACTAGTAACCTCCAAGAACCTTGGAATAAGGTTAACTATTGTAGTTTTACCCGAACCGGTCGAGCCTATAATGGCAGTTGTCTTACCCTTCTCAGCCTCAAAGGAAATATCCTCGATGACATTCTCATGGGCACCTTCATACTTGAAAGTAACATTTTCGAATACCAGACTCCCCTCCTGGGCAAAGGCCTTTATAGTCCCCTTATCCTCTATACTTATATCACTAGTCAATACATCACTTACCCTCTTGGCACTGACCATGGCCCTTGGTAACATTACAGACATCATTGTTATAAACAGGAACGATATAATTATCTGCATAGTATACTGGATAAAGGCCATCATATCTCCTACCTGGATATTACCCATATCTATCTGCTTGGCTCCAAACCATATAATTAATATAGTTGTAATATCCATAATAAATATCATCAAGGGCTGCATCAAGGACATAGCCCTATTTATAAATAGGTTTATGCCAGTCAATTCTTTGTTGACCTTGTCAAACCTCTCCTCTTCATACTTGGCAGTCCCAAAGACCCTATTTACTTCTATACCAGATATAAATTCCCTAGTTACCAGGTTCATCTTATCTACTACATTCTGTATTATCTTGAACTTAGGTATGGCAAATATCATAATAACAATTATGGACATAACTGTCACCAATATGGCTAACCCAATTATCCACAACATGGATACTTCTAGTTTAAATACCCTGCTAAAGGCTCCTACAGCCATCAAGGGACCGTAAAATATGAATCTTAAGCCAAGGATAGATGACTGTTGTATCTGCTGGATATCATTGGTAGACCTTGCTATCAAGGATGATATAGAAAACTTGTCCATCTCAGCATTAGAAAATTCAAGAACCTTTTTAAAAGAATCCCGTCTCAGGCTCTTTGACACCCTGGTAGATACCCTTGCTGCAATAAAACTTACCACTATAGACAGCAGTCCTGCTAAAATACTCAAGACTAGCATGATTCCACCAGTCTTCCAGAGGTAGGACTTCTGCATCTTCCCCGTATCTATTCCCAAATTCTTATATATCTGACTAACTATCCTTATGCTGACCTGTTTTTTCATAAAGTCAGGCATATTTTTGTCCCTTATAATATTGGCCATGGCCTTATTACTTGACCCCATGTTTGATTTCTTTGGATTGCTGGCCATATAAGAAGCCATATTGACCAGAGAGTTGGCCATGTAGTCATTCAATTTATCCATCTTGGCATCAGCCTTTAGGAGATAGTATACCCTATCACGCTTGGACTGGCTTATTAACCTAGAATTTTTATTATTTTTTTCCAAATTAGTATTATATGAATTTTTATCACCAGGGGACCATCTTTCATAAGACTTTGCTATTACTGTCTTATGGCCCACCTCTGATAATGATAGCATGATTGCATAGGTTCCTTCATCCATTACCCTTGGTACAGAATTTTCTATCCCACCCTGTTGTATACCTACATTTACTATATTAGATGTATAATTTGGCAACAAAAGTTCAAATTTAACTTCCAGGCCTAAGACCAGTATCAACATTAGTATGGCCGGTATATGTTTAATGAAATATGATAGTATCTTTTTCATAGTAAATCCTTTCTAAAATTCTTCATACATAGATTATATCACAAATTAAATACTTGATATACCTGGCTTAAAAATTTACAAAAACTTAATAAAAGCAAAATAAGAGGGATAAATCCCCCCCTATTTTGCTTTTAAAAATCTTAAATTCAATATTATTTTTCTACACCCTTTATAGTCAAGATATCCTTATACTTTTCAGTTAGGTCAGTCAACTTAGCCAGGAAGGCTTCGTTCTGCTTTTTAAAAGCAAGTGACTGTTCTACATTCTTCTTGCAATCTTCATACTCTAGCTGTCTAGCTTCCTTACGGTCATCAACCAAGATTAGGTGGTAACCGAACTGAGTTTTAACTGGTGAAGATACCTTACCTACAGGTATTGTAAATACAGCTTCTTCAAATTCTGGAACCATCTGTCCCCTACCAAAAGTGCCTAGAGAACCTCCATTAGACTTAGATGGGCATGAAGAATATTCTACTGCTGCATCTTCAAAAGATATTTCCTTCTTGTTTATCTTCTTTTCTATTTCTAGGGCTAGTTCTTCATTGTCAACTAGTATGTGCTTAGCACTGGCTGACTCGTCTTCCTTGAATTCTTCCTTGTGTTCTTCATAGTAGGCTAGCTTTTCATCATCAGTTATTTCAACTGCAGCTAGACAAGCGTTAATAGCATACTGCTTTAACATATTAGCCTTTACTAGCTCCATTTCATTTACAAATATTTCATCCTGGTCCATCTTGTTTTCAATGGCATCAAGATAGAATAACTCTTGGTTTATCATGTCAGCCAAGATTCTCTTTCTTCCTTCTTCGTTGTCAAACTGCTGTCTCTGGTATCCATCTAAGCTTGCAACTGCAGCTTCAAGATCTTCCTGAGTTATAACTTTGTCGCCAACTTTAGCTAAAAAATTTAATTCTTCCATTTCGTCCTCCTAATAATTTCTATTATTGTACTACATCTAGTATCATAGCATTTTTTAGTCCTTATGTCCATATATATCTAGTAATAGGATCGGTCGTTTAAAAATACAAGTAATCTTATTCAAAATAGAATGGCTCGATAAGTCTTTTAGTAGAAATATGTCATAATCAAGAGCAGGACACCACTTAAAAGGCCTACTACACCTATGTCATTACCATCACGTTTCAATAAATTCCACGAAATTATCATGGTTACAATTATAGTCCCTATCTTTATATAAAGCCAATTTATATCAACTGGTACCATTATAAAGCTATAAAGAGAAACTAAATAGCAGGTTGACATTGATAGGGAAAAAATAAAATACCATAAGGTCTCCCTCCTCTTAATGATGAAGAAAAGAACCAAAAAAAATATAAAGACCAGGTCTATGACCCCATAAATCTTAAAGAGAATATTGTTTAAATTTTCTACTGTTATAACAGTCCACTTGTACCAGTAAATAGGCCAGAACAAGAGGCTTACAAACCTAAAATACATTTCTATAAAACCTATTTTTTGTTTTTTTCTTTTTAGACTTTGTCTAGACATTTATACCACATCCCAACATTTATGTTAACTTTTTTCTATAATTCACTCACACCATCATAGTAACAAAATAGACCCTCTATAGTCAAGTTTCAATCAGTGTAATTCTTCTTTCTTAGAAAACAATTATGAGGCCTTTAAATTAGATAATCTTTACATAATAGCTTTTATTTTTCAACAAACTATGTTAAAATAATATAGTATTTTTGTATAGTATTTTAAGAAATTATAGGAAGTGGAGGCTAATTATGGGCATAAGAGATAGATTTGCTGACCAGTATGCAAGACAAAAGACTATGACTGGTCCTGAAAAAAAGGCAAATGACATAATCGGGAAATTAATGATGAGAAAGGCCATTGTTCCAATAGCAGCAATGGTAGTGCTAGTAGCTATAGGAATCGTTGCAAAGATACCTTGGTGGGCACTTTTGGGTCTAGAAATTCTAGCTGCAGTAGGTGGTTACTTCTACCTTAAGAACGAAGGTAAGAAATACCAGGAATTTACACCGTATGTTGGTAATCTTATCAGTGTAGAAAAGAAGGGTAAGGATGGTCACACTGTCCTAATCAAGCAGGGTAAGAAACCAATCAAGCTTGACCTAAAGTATGGTGGCGAAGACCTTGAAAAGTTAAAGAAAAACACACTAGTACAGATTACTTATAATCCTGTTGGTAAGATTGGTGTTGTTGTTACAAGAAACAATCTTAAATAATATCTAAAATAGGGAGGTTAGCCTTTAGTGTAAACCTCCCCTTCTTGTAGAAATATAGGGCCACCAACTCTGTTGGTGGCCCTATTCATATAAAATTAAGTCAAATCTATAACCTATCTATTATATTAACTTAAAGACATTCTCCTATCAAATATCCAGATCTCTTATCTAGATAACTTTTTCGCATGGAAGAAGTCTTCCATATAACTCTCATCACTTTTAATCTTGTCATAGGCATAGGATATTACATCCCTTCTCTTGATTATACCTATAAATATATTAGAGTCATCTATCGCTGGCACAAAGTTTTGACTAATCAATAGATGTAAGAGGTCCTCCACATTTGCATCAACTTTGGCAGTAATGTTAGTAGTCCTCCTAGGTACGTCCATAATATTTGTTGTTTCCATCAATCTCTCATCAAACGAAGACTGCTGGTAAAGGTACCACAAGATATCCCCTTCCTTGACTGTTCCCAAGTAATTGCCTTCAGCATTTACAATAGGCACTGATGAAAACTTATGCTCATTTAGAGTTTTCAAAACAGTCTTTAAATTATCCTTGTCACTCACGCTTATTACATCTTTTTTTGGTGTAATGAAAAACATTATATTCATAACCAAACCTCCTGTATATCTATACTTTCAATCAAATCACATATATCTTAAATAAAGATAATTAGCATCCTATAAACCTATTATCCAGCTAATAGTTTTATTGAAATTATCCCTACTCCTAAGTATAACATTTTTAAAAGACTATATCTACTCATTTGAAAATTTATGCAAAAAATGGACCAACTTTTGTTGGTCCATCAATGTAATCTTGAAAAAATTCTTTACTTAATATATGTCTTATATCTTAAATCTCAAATTATATTCTTGTTACATTTGCAGCCTGAGGTCCCTTTTCTCCATCTACGACTTCAAATTCAACCTTCTGACCTTCTTCTAGAGACTTGTAGCCATCTCCCTGGATTGCAGAGAAATGTACAAACATGTCATTTTCTCCTTCTACTGAAATAAATCCAAATCCTTTTTCATTGTTAAACCATTTTACTGTTCCGATTTTCATTAACTTCCTCCTAAAAATATGAATCGCTTAATTTTTTGTGATCCATTACCTATTAACCATAACATATATATTAGCCTAAGTCAACGAAAATGTTAGAAATATTGAATATTTTTTTGCAATTTTAAAAATTTTTATACAAATCACAGTTTTTTATCTACATTTAGTACGAATTTTTGTATTTTTAGACAGAATCTTGAAGAGATGGTATAATATTCCTTGAAAATATATTTAGAACGGAGAATTCTTATGCAAAAGAAAATTGCTTGTATAAACGATATTTCTGGTATAGGTAAGTGCTCACTTACAGTGGCCCTGCCCCTGATTTCTGCCCTTAAATGCCAGTGCTGTCCCCTACCTACATCTGTCCTATCCAGCCAGACTGGTTATCCCAAATACACATTTGTAGACCTGACATCATCTATCCAAGACTATATTGATACTTGGCGGGAACTTGGTCAAAAATTCGATACTATTTATAGTGGATTCCTAGGATCAATCGAGCAGATCAATCTAGTAGAAAACCTAATCAAGACCAACACACAAGCCTTGGTAGTTGTAGACCCTGTTCTTGGTGACCATGGTTCTCTATTCCCTATCTTTGATGATAGCTATGTTATGGAAATGAAAAAATTGGTATCAATGGCTGACCTAATCACACCAAATATCACGGAAGCCAACCTACTATTAGGTCTTAATCCTAATCAATTTGGCTACAATGATAGTGACCTTAAAAATATCTGTAGAGACCTATCCAAACTTGGACCTGGTTTAGTCATTATAACCGGCTTCCTTATAGATGGATATATATACAATATATCATATGATGCCCATACTGATACTATGGTCAAATTTGGCAAGCCATATAACAAGATGAGCTTTAGTGGTACCGGAGATATATTTACTTCTATTGTCGCCGCCCTTATTACTAGAGATTTTGACATAGGGGACACTTGTCAGATTGCTACTGACTTTATATTTGATGCAGTTAAATATACCTCAAGTCTGGATGGTATAGAAAGAAATGATGGCATAATGTTTGAGGAATTTCTTGGCAAGCTATGTCAACTATAAGATAATGCTTTTAATAAAAATAATGGAGGACCCTACTCACATTCCAGCTTACCTGAAACTTATGGTTTTATACTAAAGTTTCAAGGTCAGTAGGTGGGTGAGAATTGGTAACCTCCATTTTCATTTTATGTACTATTGAGTTTTACTATTTATACTTAAATCTAAAAAATATTCTTCCTATAGTTAACATACAACTGCTGGATTTCCTCCATCTTCTTCTTAGCCTCTATCTGAAGGTCAGAAGCTTCCTTGTAGTTACCAACATCTATTGCACTCTTTATCATACCATAGATTGAAGGTCCCTTTAGGGTATTTTTCATCAAGTCGTACTTAATCTGCTCTATAGCATCCCACATTACTTCATCTATGGCATCCATATTGTCATTTGAATGTAACTTAACAAATGAAGTTAAAAGTCTTATATTCCTGTCTATAATTCTAGATGATAACTTCTTCTTCCACTTGTCTAGTGAACCAACCTTGAAGGAATCAATGATTGCGTCAGTGAAGACTGCCCCCTGTGTTAGAGACTTCAACTTGTCTGGGTGAGTTTCAAAAGCCAACATAGCCTCATAAACAGTTTCAGGTGGCTGGCCAAACCTGGCATTCCTTTCTTCTAGTGTATAGTAGTTAAATACATTGTTCTCATCCCTATAGGCCCTTCCCTCTTCAAGGTAGAAGCCCTTATCACTTGGAGACTTAGATAGTTCAGCCTCTAATTCTTTTGTATCAAACTTTTTAAGTTCGGCTATTGATTTTATACCGTCCAACATAGTCTGGTAGCAACCAGCTATTACTAGGTACTTGTTAGACAATGGATTAGGAGACCTCAATTCAAACCTCAATGATTTTGGCTTTTCTATATCCCTTATAAGACCTACTAGGACAGACCTGTTTCTAGATGGAGTCTCATATGTATGACCCAAAGATGTAACCACACATACTGGTGCTTCGAAACCTGGAACCAGCCTATTAAAACCATCATTAGTATTAGTTACTATTGGAGCCAATACTTCATAGTTCTTCATCATACCCATTAGGGATGCATATCCTATTGGACTAAGGTAGTCATTTTTTAGGTCTTTAGGTGCAAATAGGTTTATAAATCCGCCATTTTTTAACTTGGCCGCAACACTTACATGGGCATGGGCACCACTACCTGCTACACCATGGATTGGCTTGGCCTTAAAACTAACCTCTAGACCATGAGATTCAAATACATCATATACTATTTCTCTTACCAATAATTCATTATCTGCTGCCTGAAGTGGCTTATTAAACTTCCAGGAAATCTCAAGCTGTTCCATGGCATGGTTTGTTGACCCCTTTATATTGATTGAGCTGTGGATACCACCAACCTCCTTGTGGGCCATTTCTGGTTCTAAACCATAGTTTTCTAGAGCTATAAGGCACTTTTCTAGACATGTCCTAATTACTCCATGTGTCCTCTTCCAGTACTGTTCTTTCAAGCTCTGTGATACAAACAACTTTTCTAGGTCAGCCTTGTCTTCTGGTGTATTTACCCAGAATTCTAATTCTGTAGCTGCTGTAAGTTCGATACTTTCTATATCATCCGGACTATTAACGTTCGTATTTTCTAGTATTTCAGGGTTATTTCTAATTATATCAGTTATACTATTTTTGAAGTACTTTTCTGCTCTTTCCAGTGTCCCTCTTGAGCAGACCTTCTTATTGTCATGTATTAAAAAGGCAGGTATTTTCAAAGTTCCAACAGGGCAACCTGTCTCTTCATCGATGAAGTCATGGTTATAATCAACAAACCATACTGCATCAAGATCAGCCTTTAAGTCCACCTTTGCATTATTTAGGGTAGCAATGTTATAAAGTTCAACCGAAGATCCATCAGTCTGTATAGATGAATTTAAAAAGTCCTCTACATCTTCTAAAACCAATCTTACCGGTATCTTTTCATCTGTGGCATTACCTCCTAGGTCAACACCCATGAGTGATACAAACCTTATATACCTATTCTCCTCAAGTATCTTTCTTAGTCTTTCACCTGAGTGGTCTTCTTTTTTTATGTAATATAATAAACTTGACATATGTCCTCCTAAAATACATGAATTATTTTCTATTTTTTAGTTTTAATATTCGCTTTTTGTTTTTTAATTATATATCAACTTTTAAATAATTTCAAGTAGAACTTCTAAATTATATTAAAAACTATTCTTATCATCAACCTAAACCATCTCTATAATATCTTAGGTTTGAAACTCCTTAATTAAGCTTATTCAAACCTCAAAAATTCAGCTAGGTCTTCTGGATCTGTTCCACATACAAAGAGGTCAGTAGACAGTTCAAAGCCTCCAAAATTGAATTTTCTTGGTATTATATGGAAGTGGGTCCTAAAGAGGTCATCATAGTCCCCACTTAAAGGGTAGGTATGTATTAAAACATTAAAGGCTATCTCTCCCATATTATAATCTTCCCATTTTTCAAAGAGCTTTTTATATATATAAGAAATTTCATCTATTTCATCTGTCCCCCATTGGTCAATCTTCTTGTCTTCCTTGCAGATAATCCTGATTTCACCATTGTATCTTGTAGCATGAGGTATGAAAACCAGGAACTTATTTCCACTATACACCACCCTTTTTTGGTGGTCAATTTCACTCTCTATTATGTAGTCATATAGGTTAGTATCGTGGTGGTCCATATGTGATTTTGCTATTTTTATCTCCTTTACTATCTCGGCTGGTAAAAGGTTTAAGGATACTATTTGCGAATGGGGGTGCATAAGTGAAGCTCCGGCATCCCTCAAGTGATTTTTGAATATATTCACGTATTCAATACCAGGCCTGGCTGACAATTCCTTGTACCTGTTTATAAAGATACCAAAAACATTCTTAAATTCATCAATAGACATATTATAGTAGTTCCCCTCATGTCTATGTGTCTCAACCACCACTTCGTGTTCTCCAAATATATGGTCGGTCTCCATATCAACTATAGGAAACTTATTTTTTACGGACTTAGCTATCCATTGACCGTCCCCTTCTATAAGATAGGTTGGCATATCATTTAAATGTTCATTCCCTCTACAAAATGGACAGGTTTCACTGTATTTTGGCCCTTCACTAGGTTTATTCTTATTAGTCTTAAGTGTATCATGTGGCCTTTTATTCCTATAACTTGAGTATATAATCAAATCACCAGTTATCTGGTCCCTTCTCATTTCTTTCATAATTTCACCTCATACTAGTATTCACAATAATCTGTTAGCTATATTATATACCATTTTGCCTTTAATAAAAACCCATCTCTTATAAAAGAAAATCAATAAATTATGGTTTTTAATACTTTTACTAGAATAATAATTAGCAAAAACCCCTTTACAAGTCCTCTTGCTTTGTTAAATTATAAATATATACAATAATTGTTTATTTTTATCTAGTTTTATGTTATATTAATGTTACGTCAGAAAACGTTATTAACTTTTAAATATAGAGGAGGAAAATTATGAGATACTCAAAAAGAGTTGGTTCAATGCAGGCTTCACCAGTGAGAAAGCTTGTTCCATATGCTACTGCAGCAAAGAAAAAAGGAATTAAGGTTTACCACCTAAATATAGGTCAGCCAGACATTAAGACTCCGGAAGGCTTTATGAAGGCTATAAGAGAGTTTGATGAAGATGTACTTGCTTATGCTGATTCAGTTGGTTCTGATGACCTATTAGATGCAATGATCAAATACTACAAGTCTTATGACATGGAATTCAATCATGAAGAGCTTCTAATTACAAACGGTGGTTCTGAAGCACTTTTATTTGCAATGATGACACTATGTAACCCTGGTGAAAATATACTTGTACCAGAGCCTTTTTATACTAACTACAATGGATTTGCAACTTGTGTAGATGTTGAAATAAACCCAATCACCACATTGGCTGAAAATGGTTTCCACCTTCCAGCAAAGGAAGAAATACTTGCTAGAGTTGATGAAAAGACTAGAGCTATCCTACTTTCAAACCCTGGCAACCCTACTGGTGCTATCTATACTCTTGAAGAAATGAAGATGTTGGCAGAAATTGCTATAGAAAAAGACCTATGGATAATTTCTGACGAAGTATATAGAGAATTTGTATACGATGGATTGAAATATACTAGCTTTGGTAACCTAGAAAATGTTCAGGATAGGGTAATAATAGTAGATTCTGTATCTAAGAGATACTCAGCTTGTGGTGCTAGAATCGGTTCTCTAGCTTGTAAGAACAAAGATTTCATAGCTCAGGTCCTAAAGCTTTGTCAGGGAAGACTATGCGTGCCTACACTAGAAATGGTTGGTTCAGCAGAGCTATACAAGACTCCAAAGTCTTATCTTGAAGAAGTTAACAAGGAATACTGCCACAGAAGAGATGTCCTATATGATGCAATCATGGAAATCCCTGGTGTTGTATGTGAAAAGCCAACAGGTGCCTTTTACATGCAGGTTAAGCTTCCAGTAGAAAATGCAGAAGACTTCGTAATCTTCATGCTAAATGAATTCAGCCACAATGGTGCAACTACTATGGCTACACCAGCTGAAAACTTCTACGCTACTCCTGGCCTAGGAAGAGATGAAGTTAGACTTGCCTATATTCTAAATGCAGATGACCTAAAGGCTGCTACTGAATGTATGAAGTATGGTCTAGAAGCTTACAAGGCAGCTGGCCACAAATAAATCACATTAGAGAAATGTGTCCCCCAGTCACTTTATTCTGGGGGACTTTTTAATTACCTTTATATATAAAATAATTGATTTATAAGATTTCTTGTGATACTATTATTAGTAGATTTCATAAAAGGAGGACATATTTTTGTTAGAAATTTTTAAGGCGATTTTCCTTGGTATTGTACAAGGTATAACAGAATGGTTACCAGTCAGTAGCACGGGACATATGATTTTAGTCGACCAGTTTTTACACCTGGCAGGCTCAAAAAAATTTATAGATACTTTTTTAGTAGTCATACAGTTTGGATCTATATTGGCAGTATTAATACTGTATTTTAATAAACTAAATCCTTTTTCAAGTAGAAAAAGCCCAAAAGCTAAGAAGGCGACTTGGAACCTTTGGATAAAAGTACTGATTGCTGTCCTACCATCGGGCATAATAGGTGTCCTTTTCGAAGACCAGATAGACAGGATCTTTTTTAGACCTTCTGTAGTGGCAGGTGCCCTTATCATATATGGTATCATTATGATATGGATTGAAAACAGGCATAGAAAACCGGGTATTACTAAGTTTAGCCAAGTATCCTATAAGACTGCCTTATTAATAGGCCTTTTCCAGTGTCTTGCCCTGGTACCAGGTACATCAAGGTCAGGATCTACAATTATAGGTGCTACCCTATTAGGTACTTCTAGGTTTATAGCAGCAGAATTTTCCTTCTTCCTTGCCATACCTACCATGTTGGGTGCCAGTCTATTGAAACTTCTAAAGTCGGGCTTTGCTTTTACAGGATTTGAATGGTTTATAATGTTTGTTGGATCACTTGTTGCCTTTATAGTATCGGTTATAGTTATAAAGTTCTTCATGTCCTACATCAAAAAGCACGATTTCAAGGCCTTTGGTGCCTATAGAATCGTTCTTGGTATAATAGTATTCATATACTTTGCAATCGCAGGATAGTATAGTAATATAAAACCAGTCTCCAATACCTTTTATGGGATATTGAAAGACTGGTTTATTTTTGCTTATTTATACACTTGTTTTTAGGTTTTTGGCTGGGTTTCCCTCCCAGGCGAGCATCTTATAACTATCAACCAGCACTTCCCTAGTCTATCAATAATTTAAATATATCACTAGAGTCCTTATCATAGGATGCTATAATCGATAGGTAGTCCTCTACCCTTGTCATGGCCGTGTATACCTTATTTAAATCCCCTACAAAGTCATTTATCTGGTAGTCCTGGTCCTCAGCACTTACCTTGTGGTTGTAAAGCATCTCCAACTCACATATTATTATGGCCTTGTATGACAGGGACTTGATTGAATATATGTTTGATATTGTTACCCCCGTCTTTGGTGTAAGGTTGGTAACTGTATCATCCGCATACATATAAGGTATATCAGCATCTTCTAAAGACTTTCTCAACATATACTGGAAGTATATCATCTTCCCATTCTTAAGCTTCTTCTTATTAAATGGATATACAACTGCTATGTCCTCCGGCTTAAATCCACAATCATTTATCAGGTGCTGTATCTCCCATATCACAGAATGTATCTGATCATCCAGGTCATCTACCTTGACTATATTCACATTCATACCACTCTTGTAGATAGACTTGGTCTTCATAAATATAGTAGTTGGAATATTATCCCTTAGAGACCTTATATAGTCATTTGACCTGTCACAAAAACTGTTTATAAAGTCAACTACCTCTTGGGACTGCCTATAGTTCTTTTCCAGGTATAGTTCATCCTCATACTCTATATTTTCCTTTATCTTACACTTATATATATTAAGGCTATTATTTATATTATATGCCTTGCATACATTGACGTTAAAGACCCTCTTACTCGTATATAGGAACTGGTAGATAAGGTTTATGTCATCCTCATTCATATTTTCTGCTTCATCAATAAAGATGCCCTTGAACATCTTCTTGTTCTTTACAGAATTATCCACCTGCTTCATTATATTGGCAAAGGCCTTATCATAGTTGGTTTTTACCAGGTTATAGTCTATAACGAGTTTATTTATCTTGGCCACCTTGAATATAAAGGAGCTAAAGGTATAAACCATTATATTGTTGGTATCTACCTTTAGTATATCCAAGAGCTCCAGATACTTGTTGGCCTGTTGCTTGGTAAAGGTCAAGATTAAGAAATTGTGGTGGGGATAGATCTTGGATAATTTTATTACCCTACCCAGCATAATGGCACTCTTACTGGTCCCTGACCCACCTACTATAGCATGGTTACCATAATTTACGGAGGCTATATTGAGAATTTGGTCATCATCCATCAGGACGAACTTGTAGTCAAGGTTTTTATCATGGAAACTTATCTTTTTTAGTTTCTTATTTGTGTTTATGTCTCTTGTCAAGGTAAAATACTCTGTACAAACCCTAAATAGATAGATAGACATAGCAATTTCATCATTTGCTTCCTTGAAATATGAATCAAAATATATATTGTCTTCATTTATTAATTCCTTTACCTTAGAACCACATATAATATTTTCGCTTATGAAGTCATCCATACCATATGTATCTTCTATATAGTCTATATACGGCATGATAAAAACATAGTTATAAGAAATATCAGGGAAATACCTATCCATATTTTCCTTCATAAGCTCAAACTCTTCCCTCATTATCTCCAAGATTTCTTCATCTAGGAAGGAAAATAGTTCTTCCGTTGTATCCATAAACTTTATAAACAAGAGTTTGTTATCCTTTATATATAGCATATCAGTATTTATTCCCTTGAAAGGCACAACCTTTGGTAAGATAAATACTTCTTCACCTACATTTTTATATATAAATTCTTCAACTTTCTTAAGTTTTAGAGCGTCAAGATTTGAAACTATATTTGTAAAATTTTTCAAAACCAACACCTCCTATTTAACATTAAAACAAATATATTTACACCTATTATACCATAAAATTTTCCCATTATAAACTAAAAAGGACTTCTCTAAAATCCTTATAAAAACAAAAAGGGGGTAGATATTCATTTTATCTAAATAAATATCTACCCCCTTACTTGAGGCTTCCCATAGAGGTTAGCTCATTTTAATCAAAAATTGCTTATTTAGCATAATCAGTAGCCCTAGTCTCCCTGATTATACTCACCTTGATCTGACCTGGATATTCAAGTTCTTCTTCGATCCTCTTAGTCATATCTCTAGCCAATAAGTGCATTTCTTCATCATTTACATATTCTGGCTTAACCATTATCCTGACTTCTCTACCTGCTTGGATAGCAAATGACTTTTCTACACCCTCATATGAATTAGTTATTTCTTCAAGTTTTTCAAGTCTCTTGATATAAGCTTCAAGAGTCTCTCTCCTAGCACCTGGCCTAGCAGCAGAAACAGCATCTGCAGCTGTAACCAAAACAGCCTCTACTGTCTGTGGCTCATAGTCACCATGGTGGGTACTCATTGCATGTATTACGTCCTTAGATTCCTTGTACTTCTTCAATAAGTCCATACCTATTTCTATGTGTGTACCTTCGATTTCGTGGTCAACAGCCTTACCGATGTCATGCACTAAACCTGCCCTCTTGGCTAATTTAACGTCTGCACCTATTTCCTCTGCCATTATACCAGCTAGTATAGATACTTCTATGGAATGCTTTAATACATTCTGACCATAACTAGTCCTGTACCTAAGTCTACCTAATAGCTTGACCAACTCTGGATGAAGTCCGTGTACACCAGTGTCAAACATAGCCTGTTCACCAGCTTCTTTGACGATATTCTGAACCTCTTTCTTAGCCTTTTCCACCATCTCTTCGATTCTGGCTGGATGTATTCTACCATCACTTATCAGATTTTCAAGAGCGATTCTTGCAACCTCTCTCCTGATTGGATCAAATCCTGATAAAATTACTGCTTCTGGAGTATCGTCTATTATCAAGTCTATACCGGTCAATGTTTCCAAAGCCCTGATATTTCTACCTTCTCTACCGATTATCCTACCCTTCATTTCATCATTAGGTAGGTTAACTACTGATACGGTAGTTTCAGCAACATGGTCAGCAGAACACTTCTGGATAGCATAGCCAATGATTTCCCTAGCCTTCTTTTCAGCTTCTTCCTTGGCCTGGGCTTCCTTTTCCTTGATCATTAGAGACATTTCTCTTCTAACATCTCTCTCAGCATTAGAAAGTATTATTTCTTTAGCTTCTTCAGTTGTAAAACCTGATATACTTTCCAATTTCTGCTGTTGCTGGACTTTTATTTCCTCTACTTCACTTTCTTTCTTAGCAACTGCTTCATTTTTCTTCTGTAGGTTTGCTTCCTTCTGCTCTAAAGACTGAATCTTCCTGTCAAGAGTTTCCTCTTTTTGTAAAACTCTCTTTTCATATTTCTGTACTTCATTTCTTCTTTCCTTGTTTTCTTTTTCGCCTTCAGTACGTAATCTATGAATCTCTTCTTTAGCCTCTAGAAGTTTTTCTTTCTTCACTGTTTCAGAGTCTCTGTTTGCCTTTTCAAGGATTTCCTTGGCCAAATTTTCTGCCTGTCCTATCTTGGCTTCAGAGATGTTTTTTCTGATAACATAACCAATTAATAGCCCTAGTAATACTGCCACTACAGCAGTTATTATTATATAAGGATTAATTGCGTCCACCTCCTTTGTCTTATTCTGTTTTCAAAGTTCATTTTCATTCAATATTCGTTTATTCGCATATCAACAAAAATTATAGCTTTCAAATCATAAATTTTTGTAGGCACATACTCCCACACTCTATTTTATAATCTTTTTAATTTTGTGTCAAGTCAAACATCATTTGCCTATTTTACCTATTTTAATTAAAAGGATTAGGTAAATTTGCAATTTTAACCAAATCAAAAAATGAATATCGGCCTCCTAACCTACATATTTTTAAGTAGTCATTCCAGGCCATATCATAATCATCTTGCATTTTTTCATAAAAATTCAAGGCACAAATTTGGGCCAAAACATAATCTATATAATAAAAAGGATCCTTGTATATATGTCCCTGCCTAAACCAGTAGCCACCCCTATTTAAAATATCTAAATCTCCATAATCCCTATAGGGTAAATACTTATTTTCTAACCTTAACCAGGTAGCCTTTCTCTGGTCAGGACTCATATCTGGATTCTCATAAATCTCATGTTGGAAATGATCAACCAAACAGCCATATAGAAGAAATTTAATTGCAGAACCATAATGGTAGGTCTTATATTTTTCTACATCTTGACCAAAGAATAGGTCCATCCATGGATATGTAAAAAATTCCATACTCATTGAATGTATCTCACATGAATCCAGGGTTGGAAAAATCAACTCTGGCATGTCAATATGTCTGGACATATACATCTGGAAGGCATGACCAGCCTCGTGTGTTAGGACATCTATATCATCCACTGTCCCATTGAAATTGGCAAATATAAAGGGCATTTTGTATTCTGGTAAAACCGTACAGTAACCACCCATTGCCTTATTTTCCCTAGCCTCAACATCAAAAAGTCCCTTGGAAAAAAGAAAATCAAAAAATTCTTGTGTCTCCTTCGATAGACTTGAATACATGGCTCTCCCAGCCTCAAATATTTCCTTGCTATCACCCTTTGGCTCTGCATTCCCATCCAAGAATTCAATCCTCTCACAAAAATAGTCTATCTTGTCCCTGCCAATTCTCTGGGCCTGGGCCTCATATAAGGCATGGACCTTTTTACTATATTTAGCCAATACATTTTCCCTTAAATTAGCCACCATATCCCTATTGTAGTCGGTTCTCTGCATCCTATAGTATCCTAAATCAATAAAGGATTTGTAACCCATTTTAAGAGCCATCTGGTGCCTTATATTAACTAGGCTATCAAATAGCTGGTCAAACCTATCTTCATTTTCTTCAAAAAAACCAGTATGGGCCCTTATGGCCTCTTCCCTAACCCTATCATCCAGGGACTCCATATAGAAGTTCATATCAGATAAGTTGCATACCCTTCCAGCAAAATCTATTTTTGCAGAAGCCAGTAGGCCTGTATAATCTGACATAAGCCTATTTTCCTCCTGTAAAAGTCCTATTATATCCCTAGAAAAACTCTTAACCTGGCACTCCATCAGGCTATAGAATTGCATGCCATACTCTTCTATTATCTGGTCTTTAAAACCTATACTTAAAAGAGTTTGATAAAGCTCATAATCCAGGTCCTGATAAAGGGGACCATACTCATCCCAGTATTCATTTTCACCAACAAAATAGTCATCCTTGGTATTTATAGAGTACTTTATAGATGCCACTTCCTTCATAGTTTGAAGGTGGACCCTGGTCTTATTTAGAGATTCTATGGTGGACTTAACCTCATCAAAGTCTTTACTTGACCTTATGTTAGTCAGGGCTTTTTCATATATGTCTTTCACCCTATTATAGTCTGTTCTCTCATAGTTTATATCATTAAAATTCATATTATGACTCCGTTCATTTCTAATCATATTCACTTAAAATCTACTCCATAAATTATATATTAAAGCCTCTATAAAATCAATTGTGATCAATTTATAAAAGGACCCCATTCGGATATACTTCCATACTAGATACTTCATACTTCTTGCTTAATGTTTGATACTTTGACTAATTTATTATGATGCTTGCTTTTTTTGATGAGGCAATATATAATATATTTGTGTATATACACAAATATATATATTAATACAATATATAAAATATGGACTTATAAAAAAACATATTAAGTGGAGGTAAATTAATATGTCGAAAAACAAAAATTCTATGGCCTGGAGCTTATTTGACAGGTACCTTATCCAGGGCCTAAATGGTATGGCACTAGGCTTGTTTTCTACACTTATAATCGGACTTATAATTAAACAGATCAGTGGTATATTTACAGGTGGTATAGCTACTTTCCTACTTACAGTAGCCATAGTAGCCATGTCCCTAACTGGTCCAGTCATTGGTATAGGGGTTGCCAACGCCCTAAAGTCTCCTAAACTAGTTATACTTGCATCAGGTGTGACCGGTCTCTTGGGTGCCTTTGGAGGTACTTTTTCCAGTGGAGCCCTACTAAGTGACAAGATGCAACTAGTCTTGCCAGGGGCAGGTGATCCCCTAGGAGCCTTTATAGCTGTTGTAATCAGTGCAGAAATTGGTCGCCTGGTATCCGGCAAAACAAAGATAGATATTATTGTCACTCCTTTAGTAACTATAGTTACAGGTGGTATGGTGGCCTACTTTGTAGGACCTTACCTGGCTATGGCTATGGCCAACCTAGGCGAATTTATCCGTGTATCTACTGAGCTACAACCATTCTTGATGGGTATAGCAGTTTCAGTATTGATGGGTATAATATTGACCCTGCCTATAAGTTCAGCTGCCCTTTCAATAATCCTATCCCTATCCGGCCTGGCAGCCGGTGCAGCAACAGTAGGTTGTTCAGCCCAAATGATAGGTTTCGCTGTTATCAGCTTCAAGGCAAATGGTTGGAATGGCTTGTTGGCCCAGGGTCTGGGTACATCTATGCTCCAAGTACCTAATATAATGAAAAAACCTATTATATGGTTGCCACCGATAATAGCAAGTGCCATCCTAGGCCCTCTTGCTACCCTTGTATTCAAGATGCAGAACAACCCTGCAGGTGGAGGTATGGGAACATCTGGTCTTGTTGGCCAGTTGATGACATGGCAGACAATGTCCGGGCAGATGAATAAGGTCCACCTACTAATAATAATCCTATTCCTACACATTATCTTGCCTGCAGTATTATCCCTGATAGTGGCAAATATTATGAAAAAGCGTGGACTAATTAAGGATGAAGACTACAAGTTAGACCTATAAATTCATAAAAACTCTAAAAGAAAAACCCATGATTCATATATAGGTCATGGGTTTTATCATTAAGATTCAATTTTTTATAATCACTTTCTATTGATAACTATTTATCTTTACAATTACTGCATAGACCATAAAACTTTAGGTCGTGGTCCTTTATCTGGAAATTATAGTTATTTTCTACTGTAGATTCAATAGATTCCAATAGGTCTTCCTTAACCTCTATAATGGCTCCACAATCTCTACAAATCAGGTGGTGGTGATGGTGAACATCTTCTCCCTCAACATTAATCTCATACCTAATACAGCCATCATCAAGGTTTAGCTTAGAAATGCCATTAATTTCGTCAAGCAACTGCATAGTTCTATAAACAGTAGCAAGACCTATCTCTGGGCAATTTACACGCACCTTGTCATATATTTCTTCACTGCTCATATGTGAACTTTCGTTTTCTATCAATACTTCAATTATGGCCCTTCTCTGAGGTGTGATTTTAAAACCAGTCGCTTTTAACTTCTCTTTCAACAATTCCATAGTGTTGTTATTTTCCATATTATAGCCCTCCTTATCAATTGATAACTTTCTTATATTCATAGTATATCAATGCTCAAAAAATGTCAATAGAAAAAAATTTTCTATTGACATTTCTAGGAAAATTATATTGAATCAAGATATCCTTGCAAGATAAGGACTGCTGCAAGCTTATCTATGACCTTTTTTCTATTCTTTCTTCGGACATCACCCTCTATCAACATCTTTTCTGCCGATACAGTAGTTAGCCTCTCATCCCAGAACTTGATTTCCATGCCAAGTTCCTCCTTGATCAGGTCACAAAACTTTATAACCTTTTCTGCCTGGGGACCTATAGTCCCGTTCATATTTTTTGGTAGACCTGATACTATCAGGTTTACCTGCCTTTCTTCAATTATCTTCTTCAAGGCCTCTATATCATTTTTTTTACTAGACCTCTTTATTGTTGTAACCCCCTGGGCTGTCATACCCATTAGGTCACTGACAGCAACACCGATGGTATTGTCACCAATATCAAGGCCCATTATTCTTCCACTTAGCACATTTACACCTACTTAATCTAACTTATATACTTGTCTTCTTTTTGATTAAACTTATTTATCAAAATTATTATTACAGGTATCAATAAATAAATTGAATCTGTGGCTGCTGCAATTATACCAGAATCATTTACCAGTAGGGTTACAACACAACCAACCATTATAGCCAGGTATCCATCATATACTATCTTATACCTTTCCTTCATATAGCTGAAGTGTCTATTAGGTCTAAATATTGTAAATCCAAGTATCAATAGGCCGACTAGGAGAATATTGACCCATACTGTAGTCTGGGCTAACTGTATATTCATGTCTATCTTTCTAGCAAATACTGTTACAATCTCCATAGGACCATTTCTAAACACCTGGACAACAAAATTACCCAAGTGAGATCCCATACCCAACATTATGTCTGCTGTGGCAAAAACCGCCACTATCAATGCTGTTATAGCTACAACTAAAACCGACTTTTTGAAGTCTATCTTGACACCACATATCAAAAGGAAGAAGGCTATATAGGCTATAGACTCTGAAATTGCCCCTCCTACGTTGGCACCCATACTTGGGTATGCTGATGTAATCAAAACTGCGAAAAGGAAGATGGCAACCCATAGCTTAGGTATCTTTTTGTATTCTAGTAGGATAGCAATGCCCAGGATAGCACTACCTATGGTAGCACCTTCATATTCATTTCCTATACCGTAGTACCTTGCCCCTATCATAGGGTCATAACTCATTATATTGCTCTGCATCAAAGGTGTTGATATTACAGAATCCACTACTATTAGGAGGATCATCAAAATAGAATAAAATCCTACCTGTTTTAAGTCATCATTCTTAAATATCCTACTACCAAGTATATATAGCAAAACAGTCATAAAGACTATTGACAGGGTAACCTGAGCCTGACTACCTGGCCTCAATATAGGTGCTGATAAAAATGCTAGTGGCATTATCAGACCTAACTTGACCATTTCTTTTAAGAAGTTTAATATCTTCTTCTTGTGTTTCTTTGGTAACTTGTCCCTCTGCCATAGGGCTAGGGCTCCCAAGATCCAGGAAACAGAAATTACTGCTACATATATATTTATGATAGTCATCCTTATAGATGATATGGCAACTATTTTCTTGTATTCCTTGGTCATATAGTCGTCCCTATTGTCCATAGTCTTATTTGTCAATTGGCGACCTACCATTTCTTTATTCTTTAGGCCAAACCTGTTCAAAATATCTACACCCAGGTCCAGGTTGGCAAAAACTCCTGCCCTCCTGGTTGTAGCAGATAACAACAAGCCCTTACCGGATTCTGACATATCAAACCTTACCAGAGGAGCCAAACGTCTGTTGTTTGCATAGTCTAGCTTACTCGGAAAAGATCCAAGTATATAGATGGTATCATTCTTACCTGCCATCTTGAATACATATTCAAGGTAGTCACTCACCTTATTATAGACCCTGTACTTCATCCTGGCATAGGTCGTGCTATTTAGGTTTACCTTGTACTCATCTAACCTAAAAGTATCGCCCAGGTTGACCATCAAGAAGTCTGTTTTTGCATAGTACTTCTTAGTCTCGTCCTTCAACTTATCATAATCCGTTGATATGCCAAACGGAAATGACTGGTCCTTTTTATTTATAAAGTCTACATTTCCTTCTTCTATCCTACCCCTAGAATCCATAACCATAAGGGCAAAGTCTCTGTTTCTGATTTCCTGGCCAGTAACTATGTCATAATAATCGCTATTACCCAGAATTCCTATCTTCTTTCCATTAGAAGACAGGGTATCACCCAGGTAGCCCATCTTGGACTTGAACTCACCATTAGACTGGTTATACTGGTCTAAATTATTAACACTCAATAAGTTTATCTTCTTGGGAGAATGTCCTGTTGCATACTTATACAGGTTCTTTCCTTCTATCTGACTAAAGTCTACAGGTGTCTCTGGAAGGATATTAACCCTTCCAGTAGCACCCATACTTGCATAGTTTCTCCTATCATCATAGCCCTTGTCACCCCTGATATTCATCATACCAAGATAACCGCTATTTTCTAACCTATTCGCCAAAAACTTTATATTCTTAAAGTTATCGTAATTTGTCCTATTTAAGTCGATAAGTATCACCTTACCCTTGTTCTTGGCAGTATTGTTATCGGCCTTTGAATCAAGTTCTCCCTTATTCATAGCTTGTTCAGTAGCAAGGGCAGACTCTTCTGACTTAGTCCCTGCTGCAAAACCAGGTCCTACTAGACCAAACACCAAGACCAGGGAGACTATAAAGGCTAAACTCTTTTTAAACATATAACCCTTACTCCTCTATGTTCAAATACTTAGTTATCACTTCTTCCAGGATTTCGTCCCTTTCAAACCTCTTGATTGCTGCTCTAGCATTCTTATAACTTGTAATATAACTCGAATCCCCTGATAAAATATATCCTATTATCTGGTTTACCGGATTATATCCCTTTTCTATCAAAGCATTATATACATACTCTATTGTCTGAGCTACACTCATCTTATCCTGGTTCACCGTTTCAAACTGCACTGTGTATTCTAAATTCTTTTCCATAAGTAACCTCCTTGCTACTACTTAATTTGTGACTCAACCACCTTCTGTGCACTTGCAAGTGCCTGGTCTACCATAGTCTTATCACTACCACCGGCCTGGGCCATGTTAGGTCTACCGCCGCCCTTACCTCCAGCGATTTTTGCAACTTCCCTAACTATGTTGCCGGCATGGGCACCCTTGTCTATAGCGTCCTTACTAGCTGTTGCTACAAAGTTAATCTTGTCTCCAGCTATATTTGCTAGGACTACAACACTTGTACCCAACTTGTCTCTCAGGTTATCTGCTACCTCTCTTAGGGTATCTATATCCATATCTTCATACTTAGCTGTTAGAAGCTTAACCCCCTTGATATCTAGGCTATCATCAAGGGCATTGCCTGCATTTTGCATACTTATCTTTGATTTTAAATCATGTACTTCTTTTTCTAACTGCTTATTTTCATCAACTAATGAATTAGCCCTAACAACCAGGTTGTCTTCCCTTGTCTTCATTATATCACTAATGTTGTTAATTAGCGAATCTTTTGCAAGCATGTACTGATATACTGCCCTACCTGTTATGGCTTCTATTCTTCTGACACCGGCTGCAACTCCACCTTCAGATACTATCTTGAACATACCTACCTGGGAAGTATTGTCCAGGTGGGTACCACCACATAGTTCAACAGAACAGTCTCCCATCTTTACAACCCTTACTTCTTCACCATACTTTTCTCCAAATAAGGCCATAGCACCCATGGCTCTTGCCTCATTTATATTCATAAGCTCAGCAGTAACCGGATGAGCTTCTAAGATAAATTCATTTACCATAGCTTCAACCCTACTGATTTCTTCCTTAGTCATGGCTTCAAAGTGGGTGATGTCAAACCTCAACCTATCTGGCTCAACCAGGGAACCAGCCTGGTTTACATGGTCTCCTAATACTTCTTTCAAAGCCTTGTGAAGTAGGTGGGTAGCTGTATGGTTTCTAGCCGCATCCATTCTTAGGGCCTTGTCTACCCTAGTCTCTACCTTTTCTCCCTTAGTCAAAGAACCGCTTACTATTCTACCAATATGCTTGATACTTCCATTGGCACCCTTTACTGTGTCTTCAACTTCAAATAAACCTGTATCACTCAGTATCTGGCCCTTGTCACCAACCTGACCACCTCCATTTGGATAGAAGCTAGTCTCATCCAGGATTATAGCAGCTTCAAGACCTTCTTCTAGAGTATCAACCAGGTCATTATCAGCAACCATAGCCTTTATAGTTGAAGCCTTAACTAGGTTATGGTAACCATCAAAACTTGAACTTGCATCCTCAAGTGATGTTAGAGGATCTTCCTTCCAAGCATCACCCTCTGTATTACCCCTGGCTGCCCTAGCCCTGTCCTTCTGGGCCTGCATTTCCTTCTCAAAGCCCTCAGTATCTACCTTTAGACCTTCATCTTCAAGTATTTCCATAGTCAGGTCTAGAGGGAAACCAAATGTATCATATAGCTTGAAGGCCTGTTCTCCTGAAATAGTGTCTCCACCACCAGCAACTAGGTCTTCAGTATATGACTTCAAGATTTCTAGTCCCTGTTCAAGAGTTTCTCCAAACTTTTCTTCTTCTATACCAATTACCTTTTTGATGTAATCATTCTTTTCTATTAATTCTGGATAGGCTTGGCCACAAGTATCAAATACAACCTCTACTATCTCATTTAGGAAGTTGTCCTTTATTCCAAGTAACCTACCATGACGGGCCGCCCTTCTCAATAGCCTTCTTAGAACATAGCCCCTGCCTTCATTAGATGGCAATATACCATCGCCTACCATAAAGGCCACAGACCTGATATGGTCAGTTATTATCCTTACAGACTTGTCCTTCTTGGCATCCTGTCCATAAGTAATACCCGCCAACTGGCATACCCTATTTAATACTGACCTTATAGTGTCTACTTCAAAAATAGTGTCTACCTCTTGCATTACACAGGCCATTCTTTCCAGACCCATACCTGTATCTATATTCTTATGGTCTAATTCTCCATAAGATCCATCTTCTTTTCTGTCAAACTGAGTAAATACAAGATTCCAGAATTCTAAGAACCTGTCACAGTCACAGCCTGGCTTGCAATCTTCACATCCACAGCCATACTTTTCACCCTTGTCAAAATATATTTCTGAACATGGTCCACATGGCCCTAGACCTATTTCCCAGAAGTTGTCATCCTTGCCTAATCTAACTATCTTTTCCTCAGGGAAACCTATCATGTCCTTCCATAGGTTATATGCTTCATCATCGCTTTCATATACTGTTACCCATAGTTTTTCCTCAGGTATTTCAAGCCACACAGTTATAAATTCCCAGGCCCAAGCAATTGCTTCCTTTTTAAAGTAATCACCAAAAGAGAAATTACCCATCATTTCAAAGAAGGTAGCATGCCTAGCTGTTACACCTACATTTTCTATATCACCTGTTCTGATACACTTCTGTACTGTAGACATCCTGTTCTTTGGCGGTATCTCAACACCAGAAAAATAATTCTTCAAAGGTGCCATACCAGAGTTTATCAACAACAAAGACTTGTCGTTGCTAGGAATCAAAGAATGTGACTTGGCAATATAGTGTTCCTTTGATTCAAAAAACTTAGTAAATCTACTTCTAATCTCATTTAATCCCAACTTTTCCATAACTTTCCTCCAAATAAATTATTTAAATAATTTTGATTTTACAGGATATGATTCTCAATAAAAAAAGCCCACTCCTGTATAAACTACAGGGGCGAGCTTGTATTCGCGGTACCACCCTGATTATCACAAAATGTGACATCTTCATTAGCATTAACGCAGCATCACGTCTCTATGTACTACTATTTCCAAAGAGATACTCCGGGACTGCTTCACAGCCTGTATCCAGGGTATTTCCACCAACAACCCCTCTCTATAAGACCTTGGACTCCTACTACTTCCCATCTCAGTATTTAGATCTTTTATTTATAGTCCTGACCAACTTTCGTCTGGACTTAATACATATATATTACAATAAAAAAAATAATTTTTCAATACTTTCTGCTTATTTTGACTCCTACATTTTATGATCTAACAAGTGATATTATTATTCCCTCTATATTATCACAACTTTTCGTTACTAATTGATCTATAACGCTTCTATCACACTTATCACAATATACTCGTGAAGTAAATAAAAATGCAGCGAAGCTGATGGAATTTCTCATACACCAGCTAACGCTGCTTTAAATTAGGGCTCTATGTCAAATAACGTTGGTGATAATTTAAATCAACAAAATCTATTAAAT